>Ga0302157_10000041_pt1 | contig 147006 bp, 121 predicted proteins | sample I_Bog_N3_3_FD_193502 | JGI IMG/M metagenome (GOLD analysis project Ga0302157, IMG submission 193502) | Peat permafrost microbial communities from Stordalen Mire near Abisko, Sweden - I_Bog_N3_3 | ecosystem: Environmental > Terrestrial > Soil > Wetlands > Peat | place: Sweden: Abisko... | reverse complement strand
ACCCGCATTGGCCGTCGGTCAAGTAAATGAATGTGCGGATGCGGATGCAGCGGCAGCAGCGGCACGATGTTGGCATTAGCGCCCGGCAAAGATCAACGCCAGGGTGCCCACGACCGCGGAAGCGCTCCGCCGCCATCACCTGTGCCGGACCCGGACGGCATGCCGGTCTTTCTATGTGCCCGAGCGTACAGACGGCGCCTTAGTTGCCGCCGATCATTGAATTGATGCGAGCGATCAAGCTTGAGATGATGCGTGCTGCGCGGAGTGTTGTTTGAAACGGGAGTGGGTTTCATAGGAGGTGGTCTTGCAACACATCATTGGTTCTTCGATACGCATCCGATGAGCGGGCACCTTCACCACAAATTCGCCGTGCTGCACGAGAGTTTGCTGCACGGCAAGCTACCTCGCAGTTTGCATTGGACCGATGCAGTGGAACTCATCGGACATCTCGGAGAGGTGCACCCGGGAGCCGGGGCGGAGGTCACGTTCATCGTCGGAACCCACCGTGAGATTTTCAAGCGTCCGCACAACGCCGAGCTCGGAATCGAAGAGGTATCGCGACTGAGACGATTTCTCAAAGGGGCCGCCTCTGAAGAGCCGGCGCCTGCCGAGACCAGCCCTAAGCGCATGGTCGTCGTCATCGATCACCATGGCGCCCACGTTTTTAAGAAGGGTGGCGATCAGTTGGCCCATGAGGAGACCCTTACGCCCTATGATCCGCACCACTTTCACCATCATCTGGTGCATCGCAAGGAGGCCCATTATCAGGGCGGCCGAGTTCCGGAGGAAAACTCGTTCTATGAACAGATCGCCAAGGCTGTGGAATCAGCCGAGGAGATCGTTCTGGTTGGCCACGGCACCGGCAAGAGCAGCGCGGTCGATTATCTGGTGGACTATCTGAAGAGGCACCACCCGGCGGTAGCGTCGCGCATAGTGGTCACCGAAACTGCGGATCTGTCGGCACTGACAAATGCTGATGTGGAGGCGATCGCCAAGCAGCACCTGTTTTCAGCGCACAGGCCATCCGTCAAATCCGTTTGATCGAGACGGACAACGGGTGCAAGAGGGCAATGTCCCGGTGAACGCGGCGACCGCGGCGAGTGCGGCCGCTGTGTGCGGGCGCAATGACCATGGGTAACTCGCCACTATCCAATGAGACCGGTCACCGATTAATTGACAATAATATGTAGAACCAGTGCCGCCCGGCAGGCTCCCCGCTACCAATACAAGGTACGCTAACGAAAACCAGCGAGGAGGGGGCGATGCGCGGACCGAGCCTGGCGACCCTTGGAATGACGGTGACTGGCATGGCGGTGCTCGCAGCGTCGTCGGCTCCGGGCGCGGCCGCCCCGCCGCCACCGCAATACAGCGTCGATCCCGACTGGCCCAAAATCCTGCCGAACAATTGGATCATGGGCCAGGTTGGCGGTGTCGCCGTGGATCCCCAGGATCACATCTGGGTCCTGCATCGGCCCCGCTCGCTGACCACGGATGAACTCGGCGCGGCGCAGATCCCGCCGCGCAGCGGCTGCTGCGGCAACCCGCCGGCACTCCTGGAATTCGATACGGCCGGAAATCTGTTGAAGTCCTGGGGCGGACCGGGATTCGTGCCGGACTGGCCGACGAACGAGCATGCGCTGTGGGTTGACCGGGGTGGCAACGTGTGGATCAGCGGCAACGGTGTCGATGACCGCCAGGTGCTCAAGTTCACGGGTGACGGCCGCCAGCTGCTCGAAATCGGCGCCAAGTCGCGGGCGCCGAAGAACAACCAGGACACCGGCCTGCTCGGTCGGGCGGCGGCCATCGAGGTCGATGACGACGCCCACGAGGTCTACATCGCCGACGGCTATCTGAACAATCGGATCGTGGTCTATGACTCCGACACCGGACATTTCAAGCGCGGCTGGGGTGCCTACGGCAGGCCGCTATCCGACATCGCGAACACCGTCGAGCAAAGCGATGAGGTGCCCGCGGGCGGCAGGATTGCTCCCTATGCGCCGGGCGATCCGCCCGACAAGCAGTTCAGGTCGCCGGTGCATTGCGTGCGCTTGTCGGTCGATGGCCTCGTCTATGCGTGCGACCGGCACAACGATCGGATCCAGGTTTTCACCAAACAAGGACGATTCCTCCGGGAGATCACCCTGCGCCCGGCGACTCTCGGCAACGGCTCGGCCTGGAGCGTCGCGTTTTCACATGACTCTGCGCAGACTTACCTTCTCGTGGCCGATGGCGAAAACAACGTCGTCTGGATCTTGCGACGCGACGACGGCACGGAGGTGTCGAGCTTCGGCCACAACGGCCGCAATGCCGGCCAGTTCCACTGGGTGCACCAGCTGGCGATGGACTCGAGCGGTGACGTCTACACGGGCGAAGTGGATAGCGGCAAGCGCATGCAAAAGTTCATGCTCGCGAAATGACTCCGGGCCGGAAGCCTGGCGCGTACCTCAGTGCTTCCACCACCAGCGCCGGTGAACCCGATGCAGTCCGGACGTGAGCCAGTGAACTTCAACCATGAATGAGGATATTTCGTATGAAACACAGAAAACTTGGAAATGGTGGTTTGGAAGTCTCGGCGATCGGCTTCGGCTGTATGGGGCTTAACTTTGCCTATGGATCGGCGCTTGATAAAGCCAGCGCCATCGCGCTGATTCGCGCTGCCCATGATAACGGCGTGACCTTTTTCGATACTGCCGAAGCCTATGGTCCGTTCACGGTTGCCGAGGCTGCACTTGAGCGGTTGAGGACCGACCGGATCGACCTGTTCTATCGCACCGAGTCGATCCTGTTGTTCCCCTGGAGGATGTGGCAGGCGCGGTCAAGGAGCTCATCCGCGAGGGTAAGGTCAACCATTTCGGTCTGTCCGAGCGCGGTTTCAGTGCGCCGTGATGGTCACCGGCACACTCAGCGATCCGGTCAAGCCGTTTCCATCCTTCGCTGAAACGTTGAGCAGGTAATTGCCGGTGACCGGCGATGCCCAGCGGACGGCGAGCGATGCGCCGCCCGGCGTGAACGTCATTCCGGCCGGCACACCGGAGACCGCAATGTTGAGCGTGTTCGATGTGCCGTCCGCGAAGCTGATCGTCCCACTCACAGCCTTGCCTGCCACACCGCTCATCGCGGCGGCAGTAATGACGGGACCGCCACGCGTCACCGTTACCGTGCACACCGCCGAACCCGACAGACCCGTTTTGGTGTCCCTGGCGCCGACGGTCACCCCATAGGTACCCGCGACGGGGTTCGACCAGGTGAGTACACCGGTGCTGCTGATCGCCATGCCTGCCGGAGCGCTGCTCAGAGCGAAGTTGACCGGGTCGGGGGCGCTCACGGAGACGGTGAACGACAGGGCCTTGCCGGCGGTGGCCGGGATGTTGGCCGGTGTGACCATCGGCGCCCTCGGCGCAGCGATACTGACGGCGATCACACCCTGACCGCTTAGGCCGCTCTTGGCATCATGCGCCGTCACCGTGATCATGTAGGAGCCGCTCACGGGCGCTGACCAGCCGAGCACGCCGGCCGAACTGATCGTCATCCCCGACGGTGCGCCGCCGAGCGTGAATGTGACCGGATTGGGATCCGTCACCGACAGCGGATAGAGCAGGGCGACTCCGACGCTGCCGCTGATCGAGGTGCCGGCGACGATCGGTGCCTGGGCGGCGTGGATCGTCACCGTGTAAATACCCTGGCCGGTCAATCCAGTCACGTTGTCGCGGGCGCTGACTGTCACGGCGATGGTTCCAGTCACCGGTGCAGCCCACGACACGACGCCTGAACCATTGATGCTCATGCCCGCCGGGGCGTTGCTGAGCGCGAACGTCACCGCATTGGTCTTGGTTATCGTCACCGTGAACGACAGCGGCGTCCCCGCGGTTCCGATCACGCTGGCGGGCGACACGACCGGTGCCGCAACGACCGGCGCCGTATCGAACGCAGCCAGCAGGCTGCCGACATTGGGCGTGCCGATGCCGCTCGGCTGGTCATAGCCGATGCCGGCATAGCAATCGGCACACGCGCCATCCGAACCGTGCGTGATGTCGTAGAAATTGCTTACATAGCTCGCGCCCTGGGCGGCGAGTGCATAGAGCCGTGCGTGCGGATCGCCGAGCGGCGCCTGTGAGGCGTGCGCCCGCATGGCGTTCGCCACCGCGATGATGCCGGCCCATTGCGGCGTCGACAGGCTCGTGCCGCCGGCGCCGAGCCAGCTGATGGCCTTGGCACCCGGTGCCAGCACGGCGATGTACTGGCCCGTCGACGGATCGGCATTGAACGTCACGTCGCTGACCGAGCGATTTGCCGGCGTGCCCATGCCGGGCACGGCACTGGTTTGGTACACAGGCGTCGGCGTGAACTGACTGACACCGCCGCCGGTGCCGGACCAGACGATTTCGCTGCGCGGTCCGGTCCCGGTGTAGAAAAGCGTTGAACCGCCGACCGCCACCACGTGCGAGGACGCGGCAGGCCAATTGACGCCCGCTCCCGAATCTCCGGCGCCGGCCACATAGATCATCGCCGCAGCGGTAAACGTGCCATCGACCGAGGCCGTCCAGGCGCCCTCGGTGCTGCCGAAGCTCATCGAAACTACGCCGGGTCCCATCGCGTTGGCGAGCGCCACCGCCGCGGTCAGGCTGCCGACCGAGGCGTCCGGGGCCTCGATCAGGATGATGCGCGCGAGCGGTGCGGTCGCGTGCGTCCATTGCACATCGAGCGCTATCTCGGTGGCCCAGCCGGAGCTGTAGGCGGGAGCCGCGGCCGTCATGGCGCCCGAGGCAGTACTATGTACCACCGCAAATACGCAACCGCTGGTGGCGGCAGCCGGCAACGGCAGCGCGGCACCCGCGGCGATGCTGGCGGTGCCGCAGATCGGCAGGCCGAAGGTCTGATTGAAGGTGGCCAGCTCGGCGGCCGCGTTCGGGTCGTCCTGCGCATCAATGATATAGATCGTCTGTCCGGCACCCAGTTGTGCGGCCTGCAGCGAGGTCAGCGTGGCGCCGGTCGCCGGCAGACCCGGCAAGCCATACGCGGCGCGAATTTGCGCGGGCGTATAAGTCGTGACCACGGTGCCCGTGCTCAGCGGGGTGGCACCCGTGCTCTCGGCCGACACATCGGTCGGCACGATGCCATCGCGCAGCACGGACTCGATTGCGCCCTGTGTCAGATGGCGGGTGGACAGTTGCGACAGTTCGGCGGTGACAGCCTGCCGGTGCGGCCCTACGGCGGCCGAGGCATCCGGTTGGGCCGCATCGAGTTCTCCGGGCTCCGCCAACACCACGGGCGCCACGTGAAATAGTGGTTCGGCCTGCACGTCCCCCGCCGCCGCCGGCAGGGACATGCCCTGAAACTGCACCGAACCCGCACCTGTCAGCTGTGCAGCCGCGGTCTGCGATGCACCGCCATTGCCGCCGACGCCACAGGCGCTGAGCGCGAGTACAACAGTGAGTACGGGCACGGTGCGCATAGCGCGCGCCGGAATCGAGTATCGATGCGTCATGGCCTATCGCTCCCAAAAAGTGCGCGGGCCATGCGCCGACAACGACGGTATCGTTGGCAACCCCGCTACTTTCGCGTCACCGCATGAAAGCCGGAGGCTTTGCGTCCCCGCCTCGCGACGGGTTTGCCCTTTGAATCGTGCCGGCCAGCGAGGCCGTCATGAGAAGCACATTAGAACAGAGTGGATGGCGCCGGCCAACGGCATTGGCGGCTTTGTTTGCAAACTGTGAAGTGGCGGAGCGCGATTTCACATCTGCCGATGGCGGCGGCGGGCTCGCACATATGGATGAGCGAACTGGCGCAGTTCGCCGGATAAAAGACGTCGGCGCGCAAGGCTTCCAATTCACGCGAATATTGCAAGCGAGGCGGACGCTCGCGGCTTCGTACCGGTCCAATTCCGTCCAATGTTTCGATGGGCAAGAGAGCCAGATCGGAGTCCGTACCTGCGACCGGAGTCTCGCCACGAGATTGCGGCGTTCAGGGCAATCCGATACATCCACGTGGAGAACTTCAAGCGAGCATCGTAGCGTGGGTACGCCCGCCAAAGGTGTACGACGACCTCTTGGGCCAGACCTACGCGCGCCCCGTCCGAAACTGCGCGGCGGCAGATCCTTCGGCGCCATCCGCGGGCAAAAAGGCGCAAGTACCTGCAAATACTTGCGGGTACAGGCGGTGGCAATGCATGATCCTTGCAGCGGCGTGCTCGACTGGCTCTGCTGGCGACTAAGTCTAGAGCAAACCGCTGTCAGCCGCGAATTGATACTTGCGGGATCTATGCAATCGAGAGGGGATGTAGGTCCGAATGGATAAACTTGCAGGTCTGTTTGAGCGTGGGGTCGTTGGCTTGCTGATGGTCCTGCTCATGGCGACGATTGCGTTCGGCACAGCGCTCGTCGCATGGTCCCTCGTCGACGATCTGCGCAGCGTCCGTGAATTTGCAGCTGAACCGAAGGCGCTGTTTGATGTGTTCGGACTGTTTGTTGCGGTTCTAGTCGGCGTTGAACTGCTCAAGATTCTGCGACATCTACTTGCGTCACACGAGGTCAACACGGCCCTGATCGTGCAGACCGCTCTGATGGCCTTGTGCAACAAGGTGATTACCCTCAATCTGTACGAAACTTCCTGGACCACGTTGGTTGGCGTGGCCAGCCTGATCCTCGCGCTTGCCGCAGCGATGGCGGCTGTCGGGCGAATGCAGGATTCGGAGCATTCCCGCAAATAGCCGGATTGCCTGGGCCCTGCGCCTCGTCGAAGGCCCCGGTTTTCCGGTTGCGCCCGGCAGGTCGCACGAATATCCCAGCTCGTATCGACCTATCCATTGGTACGACGTCCTATTTACGGAGGTTCAATGCTCATCAACGGCAAATGCCATTGCGGACGTTTACGCTCGATTGGCCTGGAGATTTGAGTACCATCATCGCGCGCGAGTGTGATTGCTCCTTTTGTGTGAAGCACGGCGGGGCCTGGACCTCCCATCCGAACGCCACGCTATCGGTTACGCTATGGCGGTTCGACGACATTACAAGGTACGTATTCGGAACCCAACCCGCGCAATTCTACGTGTGTAGGCGCTGCGGCGCGGTTCCCATTGCCACCAGTGAAACTGGATCGCCGAAGTTCGCACATCGGAAGGAACCGCCTGATGACAGCGGGGTCGTCGTGGTTCTCAATTCCCGATATAATTCCCGGGCCTGCGGTGAATAAGGAGCTGTCGATGGCGCAGAGCATTTCGTACGAGGAAGCGGCCGCGCTTGCAAAATCGGGCGACGCTGACGCTCAGTACGCTCTGAGTTCCGTATTGCACCAGCGCGGACGATTCGATGAGAGCGTGCATTGGCTGCGTCTGGCAGCCGCACAAAAACTCATCGCGGCGCAAATGACACTTGCCGTCATGCTCATCGACGGGCGCCGGTGCCCGCGCGACCGGCATCAGGCCATCGCATTGCTGCAACCCTTGGCGGCGACCCACATCCAGGCCAATCTGCTGCTCGGCGAACTGCACGGCTTTGCCGCGCTACAAATGGACGATCGGGACACCGGCCTGCGTTATCTCCTGGCCGCGGCGCGAATGGGGGACGCCGGCGCGCTGCGCCAACTGGCACTGCTGAGCGCCTGCCATCGGCGCTGGGATCTGATCCGTCCGTTGCTGGACGCGTCTGCCCGACGCGGCGATGCCGCCGCCGCTTATGCCCTGGCGTGGTGTTATGCCGAAGGAATCGGTGGCGCGCCTGATCCATCGCATGCCGCGGCGATCAGCCGCAGTGAAGCGGCGCGCACCCAATATCTCGGCCGGCGGCTGGAGGAGCATCTGCGCAAGCCGAAGCCCGCGTCCCCCGTGACAGGACAGCGGTCGGTGATGAACATCAACTGGCTTTTGCTGGAAGAGGCGCTGCCGCAATTCGCGTCATACATTCGGCCACCCACTGCCGAAACACTGCACGACTCGCCGCTGATTCGACGACTACCCGGGGTGATTCATCCGCTGGTGCTGGATGCGGTGATCAATCTGGCGGCGCCGCTGGTGCAGCCTTCGCAGATCGTCGATGCTCGTACCGGCGAGGTTCGTGCCGACCCGATGCGTAACAGCTGGCATGTCACGCTTTCTCCCCGTCAGCACGATCATGTGTTGGAGGCACTCGAACGCTGCATCAGCGGCGTCTCCGGCATACCGCAGCTGAACGGCGAGTTCCTGCAGATCCTGCGATACCGCGTGGGAGAGGAGTTCAGGCCGCACGTGGACTATTTCAACGAAAGCGGCGCCGGTGCGCAGCAATCGCTGGCTGATGGCGGCCAGCGCGCTCAGACCGTGCTGATGTATTTGAACGACGATTACGGCGGCGGCGGCACCTCTTTTCCCGCCTTGCGGCTGGGCGTCAAAGGCCGCCGCGGTGATCTGCTGCATTTTCATAACCTGGGCGCGGACGGACGCGGCCACAAAGACAGTCTGCATGCGGGCATGCCGGTGACGGCAGCGGAGAAATGGCTGCTGTCGCAGTGGATACGCAGTGAAGTTCATCCCGCCCGCCGCACTTGGTAGGATCTGCGAGCGCGCGCACGCGGTATCACTTTGTTGGACGCGACGGCAATAAAATCTAAGCGGTGTGTCACGCGCTCGGCTGACGTGCATGAAATCGACGGTCGTGTGCGAGCAAGGACCAGGCAAGCGCGCACCAGATGGGAATGGCGAACAGCAGCCAGGGCTGATTCCGCTGCGTCGCGAATGGCATCGCGTGCAGCATCACGGCGAACGCGGCGGCGGACAGCTGGGCGGCGATCAATATCCCCGCAAATCTAGAAGCGGCGACGCCGCGGCGGCTGCGCCACGCGGGTCTCAGCAGTGCGAATGCCAGCGGATTGAACAGCAGCAGATTGGCATTCGCCCATGCCGCGCGATGCAGGGTCAAGGCCCACAGTCCGAGAAGAAAGAGCCCGGCGAGGCCGGCCAGCAACAAATACAGAACAGCCAAAGTCGCGTTCGCCAACGGCAGGCGGCGCCGGCTGACGACGATCAGTGCGGCTATCGTCAGTCCGGCCAGCGAGAGCGGCGGACGCAGGTCCGGCGGCGTCGCCGACGGAGCGATCAGCCGGTTCGGGGCGATCACCTGTTCGGCGGCGATCAGCGGCCTTGGGACGCCGTCGCCGTCCCCGATGCGCGCGGAGCGAAGTTGTTCCTGCAGCACCACCGGCAAAAAGCTCTCCTGCCACTTCGTGAGCGGCTGGTCGGCAAACGGTCCGAGGCCGAGATCCATCGGCAGCATCATCCACGGAAGGCCGCCCATCAGCCGGTCGATCTGCTCGCGATAGGTCATGCCCGCGGCACGTTGCGTGAACAGCCGCTGCAGACGTCCGTCCAGCACCCTGTTGAGCGCGTCGCGCACCCGGGTGCTGCAGTTGTCGGTCAGGTAATCGTAGTTGTAGCGCGCATTTTCCGGAAGCATGTTCCACAGCAGGAAATCCCTGAGCATGGCCGCCTGGGCACCGCTCAACGCGAGCTGCTGGCGCGTCACGGAACGCCCGCCATCGACGTAGAATTGCTCGTCCAGGTCGCTGCGCACCGCGTCGATCATGTAGTGCATGTGGCCGCGGGCGAAATTCAGCAAAAAGCCGCGTTCGTCAAAATCGAAGATGCCATAGTTGAAATTCACAGCCTGGCCGCTGGCAGCGTCGCGTATCTCGATGGCGTTGTGGCCGAATCGCTCCCAATAAATGTCGCCGGGGCCGTAGGTGACGAGGGAGACCTCGAGATTCTCCCCGGGAGCGTCGACCAGGCCGGCCTCGACCGTGCCGATGCCGGTCAGCCAGAACGTCACGAGCAGGGCGGCGGCACAGCACCGCCGCGTCATCGATCAACCGGGTGCATTGGAGGTGCGACCCCGGACGCGCTCGTCGCGGCTCAAAATCCACAGCGCAGCCGGCAATGCGGTGAAGTCGGCGAGGAGCGCGAGTACGAAGGCGGAAGCAGAGACGATGCCGAACTGGCGCATGGGCGGCAGATCCGACAGCGCCAGCGCCAAAAAGCCGCTGGCATTGATGAGGGTGGCAAACAGGATCGGGCGGCCCGCCACCATCATGGCGTGACGCAGCGCGGTGGCGGTCGAGCCGCCACCGCGCTTCTCCTGGAAATGATAGAAGAAGTGCACCTGGTCGTTCTCGGTCGAACCCAGCACGGTCGAGCCGATGAGGATGGTCGCGATATTCAGCGGGATGGCGGCGACGCGCATCACGATGAACACCGACAGGATCGCGAACAGCGAGGGAATCATCGTCATCAAGCGCGCGGACGGGCTGCGGAATACCAGCAGGAAACCGAAGAATATGACTCCCGCTGTGAGCGCGAAGCTCTCCGTCAGCGTCGGCAGCAGGCGTTCGGTGATTTCCCCGGAAACAACCCCCTTGCCCGCGACGGTGCCGTGAACATCGCGCAGCGCCGGGTCGCTGCGCTGCTGCGCCGCCCATGTCTGTTCGACGAACCGACGCATGGCGCCGGGCGGACCGAACAACTCCCCGCGCCCGCGGATGGTGAGACGCACGCTCTCGAGGTTCGCCACGTCGACGTAGCTGCGCGCACCAGGTTCGGTGAGCAGGATCTGCTCGAGATCGGCGGCAAGTTTCGGCCATTCGGCCGATGCGGCCGGCAATTGATCGGTTCCCGAGGCGATGTAACGGGCCCAGCGCAGCACGGAGGTGGGACCGTCCACCGCGTCGACTCCGGGGTGCCGCTCGAGTTGCCCGCTCAACAGGTCGACGGCGTGCAGGAAATCCGGGTCCAATGCATGCCCGGGCCGTGTCCGCAACCACAGATCGATGACATCCAGGCCGTTGGATTTTTCGAAGCGCCGTGTGTCGGATGCCACGCGCTCGGCGGGATCGACGTAGGTCAGCGCATCGGTCTCGAGCCGTAACGGCGCGAACCGTCCCGGGATGCCGAACAAGGCTGCCGCTCCAGCCAGCATCATCAGGAGCGCGCCCGCCACCAGCAGCAAGCGGTAACGTCGCGTCATGGGAATCAGCACGTCGACGAAAACCCGGAACCAATTGCCGGCCGGCAGCGCGCCGGAGCGCATCGGCGCATGCAGCAGCGACTGCAGCGCCGGAAACAGCGTGAAGCAGCTCACCCAAGCCACGATGATTCCGCACGCGGTCCACAACCCCATCTCCCGAATGGGGCGGATGTCCGACACTGCGAGCGCGGCAAAGCCGACCGCGGTTGCGAACATTGAGGCGGTGCAGGGCAGAAACTTGTTGGTGAGTGCCCGTGCCTGATGCTCCTGCACATCGGGTGCGTCATCCGGCTCCATGTAGCGCGAATGGATGTACACCAGCGTCGCGGTGGTCGTGACCATCACTGTGAGCGGCACAATGGTCGAGACCACGCTGTTCGTCCACCCGAAGACGTCCGCCAATCCAAGCGCAATGGCCACCACCGCGCCCAGCGTCAGAAGAATCGCGGCCAATGCGCGCCATGATCGGTACACCGCCAGCACCAAGGCCATCAGGAAGGCGCCGAATAGCGGCATGAACTTCCTCGTTGCGCTGCCGGTCTGCCGCTCGAGCCACGCATCGAGCCACGGTGAACCGACACGCCGGATGGCGCTGAACGGATGGCCGGTTTTTCCGAGAGGCAAAACGATCGCGTCGATGGCTTCCAGCGCGCGATTGCGCTGTGCGATGGAGTTCACCTGCAGATCGAGGGCGATGCCGAGGTAATGATCGCCCACCAGGCCGGCGCGACGGAACAGCGCCGTTCCCGTCGCGAATGCGCGCAGGCGCGCGGCGTCGTCCGGACCGATATCCACGGGAGGTCCTCCGTGGCGAAACAGCGTCATCACGCTGTGTGCGCTGACCTGCGGTATTTTGTTCAGATCACGCTCGAGCCGTCCGGCGCCCTGCAATGCATCAGCGCTGAACGGATCCGGCGACTCCAGCATGAGAATCGCCTGCTCGCCCTCCGGGAAGACCCGCTCGAAATCGCGCGTGGTTTGCGCCACCGGATCCCCGGCCACGACCAGACGCTCGATCGCCGAATCAGTGGCTGTTTGCGTCAGACCGTAAATGCCGGCCGCCACCAGGATGCAGAAGCCCATGAGGATCCAGGGCCGCGCGTGCAGCACGCGCCGGAAGATGGGCATGAGTCTGGAAGGTGTGGATGTGTCCATTTAAGGGCGGGCGTCGGCCGATAGTAGGCTCTGCGCGCGTGGGAATGATAGCCTAGGTGCATGGGCACGTTGCTGATCTCTGCGGTTGCCACACTCGTTTTCTGTGCCCCGGGGTATCCGGGCGGCGCGGGCGACGCGCAGCCGTTCCTCGATCAATTCGCCGCAACGGCGAGCGCAGCCGCGGGTTGGCCTGCAGGAAGCCTTGCGGCGGTCTACGATCCCACCGAATCGGGCGGTCTGGCGAAACTGGCCAGCCCGGAGGCGGCGCTCGCCTTCGTTCCCTACCCGTTCTTCGTCCAGCACGGCGCGGAGCTGCATCTGATACCGCTGGTGCAGGCGGACATGGCCGGCATCGGCACCACGGAGCGCTGGACCCTGGTCGCCAAGACCGGATCCGTGACGGGTCAGGCATCCCTGTCGGGATACACCGTGCTCAGTGTTGCCGGCTATGCGCCGGACTTCGTACGCCGCTCGATTCTGCCGACCTGGCCGCTGGCGCCGGATGTGGTGATCGAGCCGACGGGACAGATCCTGAGCGCTCTGCGGCGGGCTGCTGCCGGCGATCACGTGGTTGCGTTGCTGGATCAAACGCAGGCGGCGGCGCTCCCGACATTGCCTTTCGCCGCCCAGCTCACCGCCGTGATGCAATCGAATCCGCTGCCGATCGCCCTCGTTGCGGTAGTCGATGACCGACTGACTGCGGCCCGTGTCCGCGCCTTGCGGGCGGCGCTGCTCACGCTCGGCCATTCGGCCGCGGAGGCCGATACGCTGGGCCAGCTGCATCTGAAGGGGTTCGTGCCACCCCAGCTTCCCGGCCGCGCCGCCGCCCGATGATCAAATGGATGCCGTGCGCGCTGCTCGTGCTCGCGGTCGCAGGGTGCACGACCCCGCGACCGACGGCACCGAATCGGGCTCCTTCCGCCGGCTCGGTCGAGGAGCTGGCCGCTGCAATCGCCGCCGACGCAAAACGCAGCGATTTGGAATCCGACGCGAGGATTCGCGGGGATCTGGCGGCCGATGCAGGCCGAAACGCCGATGCGTGCCTCGCGCGCGAGCCCCGGGCCGCCGCCTGCCTCTATGGACGCGCGATTGCCCTCGGTCTCGAGGCGCGGGCGCATCCGACGCGCGCCGGGGAGCTGCTCAAGTCGATGCTCGGCAGCCTCGGTGAATCCGAAGCGGCCGATCCACTATACGATGAGGCCGGATCCGCCCGCGTCAGGGCATTGGTGTTGATCCGGTCGCCGGGTTGGCCGCTGGGCCCGGGCGATGCCGAGGCCGGTTTGGTCGCTGCGCGCCGTGCCGCGGCGCTGCGCCCGAAGTGGCCCCCGAATCTGTTGGCGCTGGCGGAGGCGCTTGCAAAGAACGGTGACCCGAGCGGCGCACGCGAGAACTACCAGCACGCCCGCGACGCGGCCGTGGCGTTACCATCGGGCGCGGATCGGGACCGGTGGCTGCAGGAGGCCGAGGAGGCTCTGCGGCGCCCGGCCGGCCATTAGGAAGCCGATCGCACCCCGACCGCCGGGCGACCGTCGGCATCGTATCTCACCGGCGAGGGGCGATGTCGTCGGTCACCGGGGCTATGCTACAGTGCCATTCGGTCAGCTAGGGCTTCGGCATGGTCGGGTTACCACCGCTTCTCTCGTTCATACTCGGCGCCATGGCGAGCGCCCTGGGTTACGGTCCGACCAAACGCTGGCTGGCCACATTGCGGCGCGTGCTCGGCGGATCGGCGCCGCGAGATGCTCAGCGCGAGGACTCGCTCAAGCTGCTGCTGATGTTCGTGACATTGCACCCGGTGCCCTGGTTCTTCATCCTGGGAGTGCCGTTTGCGATCTACCAGTTTCTATTCGGGCCGCTGCATACGATGTGGCTGTGGTTGATCGCAGGCGTGTTGGTGGGAGCGGTCCTGATCTACCTGTACGAGAACAAAATCGCCGGCCGCTCGAGCACCTGATTAGTTCACGGTTGGCCTGTCCGCGTGCGCCCCGGTCACCGTGCTCTGGATTCTGATTTCACTGTTCTTTGTTTGGTGTGCGATCCGCGAAATCCGCGGCAGCATCGTTGCTCCGCCCGGGTTTTCCTTTCCCGTGCCGGTATCGACGCCGTATCTCGTGATCGTCCTCGCCCTGGCGCTGCTGTTTGCGTGGCCGCCGGTTCACACCTGGCACTTTCAACGCTTCCTGTCGGCCAAAGCCACCATGCTGGCCGACAATCATCGTGCCATGGTTCATTGCAACACCATCTTCGACACCATGCTCGATACGGAGATGCTCGCCTCCGGTCATGCCGATCCGCAGACCGGCAAAATCGGCATTCAGCATCCGTGGTGCGACACCTTGATGGCGTACCTTGACCATCCCGCGCGCGAGCTCCGAGGAACTCGAGAGCCTGGATATGTTCACGCATGAAAGCATGCACATTCGTGGCGAACTCAATGAGGCTCGAACGGAATGCCAGGCGGTGCAGCGCAACTACCGTGCGGCCAAGCTGCTGGGGGTGCCGGACGCCACCGCCAAGAGAAACGCGCTCGAGTACTACCATGTCGATTATCAGATGCGCGGCACAATCGGCGGCATGCAGGCGGCCTATTACTCGGATCAATGCGCTCCCGGCAAGGCGCTCGATGAGCACTTGAGCGATTCGACGTGGGCGCCATAGACGCCGATCATGCGCCTGATGAAGCCCTCGTAGGTGGGACCGGCCGAAGAGAACGAGGCGCCGTCGTCGGCGCTGTTGCCGGTGGCAGACGGGTTGGTCGCATCGTCGGCGCGGGGAGTCTGAGCCGATACTAAGGACGATGAGATCGCGGATTCCGGGTGATCACTGGATGCCAAGTCGTACTGGCACGCCAATCATGCTAGCCTTTCGCCGACATGAGGGCGTCCCAGCTCCGCGCTCGATTCAACTGCCACGGCGCCTGACATGGCCGATTCGGACCTCAAGCCGCCGGTGCCGCCCGAGCAGCAGTCGGCCATCGATGCCGTCGAGGACTGCCTTCGCCAGGGTGAACCTCTGCTCGCGTACAACGCGGTACAGGAGGGCTTGAAGGCCTTCCCGGCGAACCTGCGATTGCGGCAGTTGCGCGGACTCGCCCTCGCCCGCAGCGGCGATACCGGGCGGGCCAATCAAATGCTGAGCCAGCTGGTCGAGGAGGGCCTCGCCGATGCCGAGACCCTCGGCATGCTGGCACGCACGCACAAGGATCTTGCGTTGCACACCCGCGAGGCGGTTGCCCGTGCTGCGCACCTTGCCTCGGCGTTCCAGATCTACCGTCAGGCCTACGAGGCGGCGGGCCGGCGCGGTGCCGCCGCCGATGCGTGGTACACCGGCATCAATGCGGCGGCTATCGCGGTGCTGCAGGGCGACCTCGCCACGGCACGGCGCATCGCGCGCGAAGTGCGGCAGCTGTGCAGCGTTGCGCTGGCTAGCCCGTCCGCGGCCGCCGACTACTGGCTCGCAGCGACGCTCGGCGAAGCCGCACTGATTCTTGGCGACGATGCCGAATCCGCCGCCCACTATGCCCGCGCGGCGGCGCTCGCCGCCGGCCGTTACGGCAATCTCGGCAGCACGCGCCGCCAAGCGATCCTGCTGGCCGAACGGCTGCCCGGGCACCGCGAATGGCTTACCGACGTTCTGCGGATCCCGCCGGTGGTGATGTACACCGGGCATATGATCGACCGGGCGGGACGGCCCGATCCGCGGTTTCCCCCGGCGCTCGAAGTCACGGTGACGGCCGCGGTCCGACAGCGGCTGCAGAGCCTGCGGCCCATGGCCGTCTATGGATCGGCGGCCTGTGGTTCGGACATCATCTGCCTCGAAGCCATGCGCGATCTCGGCGGCGAAACCCACATCGTGCTGCCGTTTCCCGCCGCGGAGTTTCATCGCGCCAGCGTCGATTTCGCACCCGGCGCTTGGGGGGAACGATTCGAGCGCGCACTGGCGGCCGCCAGCAGCGTCACCATCACCAGTGATCATCGTGCGCATGGCAGCCGGGCGACGTTCGAATACGCCAATCTTATCCTGACGGGCATGGCGCGCCTGCGCGCTGGAGTGCTGCAGACGGACCTGCGTGGACTGGCGATCTGGGATGAACAGCCACCGGGCAGCGCCGGCGGCGCGGCATCGCTGGTGAGCCTGTGGCGGGGGCAGCAGGTTGCGCTGGAGACGGTGCGGTTGACGGAGCTTCGCGCCGGAAAACCGGCAGACGCCGTGCCGGCGGCTACCGCAGCGGCTGCAGCGCCGCCGGATGACGCGCCGCCGGCGGGATTCACACACGAAATCCGCGGCATGCTGTTCGCCGACGCGGTCGGTTACAGCGGCTTGAGCGAGGATCAGACGCCGCACTTCATCACGCAATTCCTGGGTGCGGTCGCGGATTTGAATGTGCGCACGACGCAGCGGCCCGAACACGTGGAGACCACGGGCGACGGGCTGTACATGGTGTTCGGCAGCGTGCGCGACGCCGGCCACTACGCGCTGGAGCTCAGCAACCTGGTGACCGGCACCGATTGGGCGGCGCGGGGTTTACCGAACGGACTTAACATCCGGATCGCACTGCATTGCGGCCCGGTGTATTGCGGACGCAATCCGGTCACCGGCTCGCCGCTGTACACCGGTCCGCACACCAGCCGGACCGCGCGCATCGAGCCGGTCACGCCGCCCGGCCAGGTCTATGCGAGCAGCGCATTCGCAGCCGTCGCCGCGTCTATGGCCGTCGATGGCCTGTCGATGCAATACGTCGGGCGCATGCCGCTCGCCAAGGGCTACGGCCTGCTCGGCCTGTATCATCTGACCTCAGCGCACCTCTAGCCGCAGCGCGCGTCGGGACGCCCGGGGGTGGCGCGCGCCGCAGCGCATCGGGCCGCCACCGCGACCGTGGCCGCCACCGCGACCGTGGCCGCCTCTACGACCTTGGTCGAATGCGAGGCCGCCTGCGACCAAAGTCGAATGTCGCTCGCCGCTCCCAGGGCTCACTCTTACCTGAGAACTCGCACGCAACCATAACGCAAGTCGGAAGATATAAAGGGGGGGATCGATCATGCCTGCATCCAACGTGGCGGACTGGGACGCAATCATCCGTGATCCGCGCTTCCAAAGCTTGCATAGGCGCAAGACGACATTTCTCTGGGGACTGATGGCGATTTCGGTCGTCTATTATTTTCTGCTGCCGGTCGGCGCGGCCTACTATCAGGATCTGTTCAAGATCCGCGTATGGGGCGTCGTCAATGTCGGCATCTTGTTCGCCTTGAGTGAGTTCGTGGTCGCCTGGGTGATTGCGCTGGCCTATTCGCGCAAGGCAAGCCGGGATTACGACGTGATGGCGGCGGAGATCGCCAAGGAATACGGCGGCGTCAAGACAGAGGCTGTGGAAGGAGTCCTCGTATGACGAACAAATCCCGGAAGTGGACCCTCGCGGCGCTGTTGGCAGTCACCCCCCTCGTTGCGACGCCGGTGTTTGCGCAGGCCGGCGTCGGCGAGAACTATCGATGGCTGACCTTTGCGGTGTTCGCAGCGATCATCGCCGTGACCATGTACGTGACCTACCTGGCGGCGAAGCGGGTGCGTTCGGCGTCGGACTTCTATACCGCGGGCGGCGGTGTATCGGGTCTGCAAAACGGCTGGGCGATCGCCGGGGACTATTTGTCGGCTGCTTCCTTTCTGGGAATCGCCGGGTTGATCTCGCTTTACGGCTATGACGGTTTCATGTATTCGGTGGGCTGGCTGGTCGCCTACATCACGGTGCTGCTGCTGATCGCCGAGCCGTGCCGCAACATCGGCCGCTATACGCTGTCCGACATCCTGGCCTATCGGAATGACCCGAAGAAAACTCGCGTCGTCGGGGCTTTGTCGACCATCACGGTGTCGACGTTCTATCTGACGGCGCAGATGGTCGGCGGTGGCGTGCTGGTTAAAACCCTGATCGGCATCAACTACGAGACGTCGGTGATCGCCGTGGGGGTGCTGATGCTGGCCTACGTGCTGTTCGGCGGCATGGTGGCAACCACGTGGGTGCAGATCATCAAGGCGGTTTTGTTGGTGGCCGCCTCGATCGTGATCGTGCTGCTGGTGTGGGCGCCCTATGGGTTTTCGCTGCCGGGATTCCTAGCCGATGTGGTGGCCGACCCGAAGGTGCAGGCACGGGTGGCAAACCTGCTGGGCGATCCGGCCAAGGCGATGAGCGCGGCGGAACTCGGGCAGCGTTTTCTGGAGCCCGGCCTGTATTTCAAGGCGCCCGTGGATCAGATCAGCCTCGGCATGGCGCTGGTGTTCGGAACCGCGGGTCTGCCGCACATATTGATGCGATTCTTCACCGTGCGCACGGCCGTGCAAGCGCGCCGTTCGGTGGTATGGGCCATGGTCATCATCGGCGGATTCTACGTGCTCACCCTGTTTCTCGGGTTCGGCGCGGCGCGCTTCGTGGGTCCGGCGAACATCGCGGCGGTCGATGCCGGGGGCAACATGGCCGGTCCTCTGCTCGCCCAATTCATCGGCGGCGGACCGAACTCGTTTTTCGGCAATTTCATGCTGGCCTTTGTCTCGGCCGTGGCCTTCGCGACCATCGTGGCGGTGGTGGCCGGACTGGTGCTTGCTTCCGCCTCGGCCATGGCGCACGACCTGTTCGTCGGCGTGATTCGCGCCGGCAGAGAGACCACCCCGCAGGGTCAGGTGACGGCCGCGCGGGTCGCCACCGTAATCGTCGGGGCCATGTCGATCGGCATCGGCATCGCGGCCAAAGGGCAGAACGTGGCCGTGCTGGTGGGTCTGGCGTTCGCGGTCGCGGCCAGCGCGAATTTCCCGTGTGTGCTCCTGACGCTGTATTGGAAGCGCTGCAATACCGGTGGCATCGTGGCAGGCATGCTGATCGGCACCATCGCGGCGGTGGGCCTGACGCTGGTATCGCCCAATTTGACCTACCCGAAGGCGGTCAAGGCAGCCGCCCACAAGGTGATCGATGCGGCGCCGGCCAAGCGCGCAGTGGCCTCGGCTGCGCTGACCTCGGTCGATGCGGCCATGGCGGCGAAGGCAACCAAGGATCTGGCGGATCTCGACAAGGCGGTGGCCAAGGCGAATGCCGATCTGGCCAAGTTTGCCAATGACGACACCTCGTTCATGGGACTCGAGAAGCCGCTGTTCGAGTTGAAGAATCCCGGTCTGATTTCCATTCCGCTCGGCTTTCTCGGCGTGATTTTCGGCTCCTTGCTGATGCGCGACCGGCGCGCGGAGAGCTTGTGGAACGAAGTGTATGCGCGTCAAAACACCGGCCTGCTGGTGTCGAAGTCGGTCGCCCTTTGAGCCGGCGCTATCAAAAAATTTTCTATGGAAGGGGGGATGACGATGAACAAAACTAGTTGCTTCAGCGGAGCGGTCATGGGTCTGTCGCTCGCCTGCGCATCGGCGCAGGCGCAATCGAAGGACCCGTTGCCGGACAGCTTGTCGCTCGGAGGCGTCACCGTGTACGGCACGGTGGACGTCGGCTACGCCTACCAGAATCATGGCGTGCCGATCAATAGCCAGTACCCGGGCGGGCTCGAGTATCAGGCCTTCACCACCACAAGAAATTTCGCGGGTTCGGTCTCGACGGTGGCCGAGAGCGGTCTCGAGCAGTCGAAGATCGGAATCCGGGTGCTCGAGCCGATCACCGGCGATTGGACCTTCCTGGGCCGGGTCGAAACCGGATTCAATCCGCTGTCGGCGCAGTTGACCGACGCCTGCGCGGCGCTGGCGTCGAACAGCGGAAAGGCACAGGGAACGCAGACCGCGAACGCCGACAGCAGCCGCTGCGGTCAGGCCTTCAACAGCGTGGCCTACGGCGGATTCAGCAATCCGGCGTTGGGCACGCTCACCGTCGGCCGCCACAACTCGCTGCAGCTCGACGCCCTGGCCCTGTACGACCCGCAAACACTGTCCTATGCCTTTTCGTTCCTGGGCTATTCCGGCTTCAACGGCGGCGCCGGCAGCACCCAGGCGGCCCGCTGGGACAATGCGGTCAAGTACGCCTTCCAGAACGGACCCTTGCACCTGGCGGCCATGTACTCCACCGGCGGCCAGGACACGGGCATTTTGGGCAAGGCCTACGGTGCCCAAATCGGGGTGACGATCGACGCCCTGTCGCTGGATGCCGTCTACGAGAACGAGAAGGGCGCCATCAACCTGCGGAGCTCCTTCGACAACGGCGCGAACCCGGTCCCGGCGCCGGGATTGGCGGCGTTCCTTTCCAATGACACCTCGTACAACCTCATGGGCAAATACACATTTGAGTTCGGCGATTCGAAGCAAAAGGACAAGCTCACCGTGTACGCGGGCTATTCGCATATCGAGAAGGCGCACGGCGATTACGTCGCAAACAGCTATGCCGAGGGCAATTACCCGATCGACGTCGGAATCAACATCAACAATTCCGCCGTCTACAACATGGAATGGCTGGGCGCGCGCTATGCGCAGGCCAGCGGCTGGAACTACACCGGCGCCTTCTATCACGTCAACCAAAACAACTGGAGCATCGGTCTTGGAACCGCGGGCAATGACAACATCGGTTGCGCCGGCGCCGGCCTGCTGTGCTCCGGCGACTTCTACGAGGCGTCTTTCGTCATTGATTACATCATCAACAAGCACTACGACATCTACGGCGGTCTGAACTACTCGGAGGTCACCGACGGTCTCGCCAACGGCTTCGTCGGCACCACCGTCGGCACCACCGGCAGCGAATCGCAGACCACCGTCATGTTCGGCTTTCGCATCAAGATCTGAGAACGCATCAAGATCTGGGAAGTCGGGCAGACGGACTTCACAGTGGATCGAGCCACCCGCGATGGGCGGGGGCTCGATCGCATCCGCGAAATCACCGGGTTAGGAAGATCACCGGGTTCCGTACAGGCGGTCGCCGGCATCGCCTAGGCCGGGCAAGATGTAGCCGTGATCGTTCAGTTCCGCATCGACGGCGGCGGTCCAGACGGGCACGTCGGGATGGCGGCCGTGGAGATTTGCAATGCCGACCGGCGTCGCCAGCAGACACACCAGACGCAGGTCGGTGGCGCCGTGCTCCTTGAGCCGGTCGACCGCCGCAACCGCGGTGTTGCCGGTCGCCAGCATGGGGTCGATTACGATCACCAGCCGCTCGGACAAATCGGAGGGCGATTTGAAGTAGTATTCGACCGCCGTCAAGGATTGCGGATCGCGGTACAGTCCGACATGGGCGACGCGGGCGGAGGGCACCAGATCCAGCATGCCTTCGATGAATCCCATGCCGGCGCGCAGGATGGGCGCGAACACCAGCTTCTTGCCCGCGAGCACACTGGCCTCCATCGGCATCATGGGAGTCTCGATGTGCTTGGGGGCGAGCGATAGGTCGCGTGTGACCTCGTAGCAGAGCAGGGTTGCAATCTCGCGCAGCAGCTGGCGAAAGTCCTTGGTCGACGTGGTCTTGTCGCGCAGCAATGTCAGCTTATGCTGCACCAGCGGATGGGCCACCGTCGTCACGTTCTTCATCAAAACACCGTCCCGTCGCTCAGAATCCGAAATGGCGGCGCGCCGTCGGTGCGCATTCTGCGCGCCATGGCGCGGCCGGCGGCCCAGGTTCCGCCCTCGAGTGCGCAGCCGAGGGGAAACCGGTTAGGCGACAATCCCAGACGACTGCCGATCAACGGAGCGAGCTCATCCAGCAGCGCCACGGTCAGTGCGCGCCAACCGACCACAAACGGGTCGGCGACCGCGTAGGTCCGCCGCGCGGCCGCCGGATCGCGCGCCGTGATCACGCCCATGTCGACGAACAAGCCGCCATTGCGATATTCGGCCAGGCCGGTCAAATCCTGCACGCCCGACACCCGGATGCCCGCTCGCTCGAGCGGCTCGATCAACGAGTAGCTCAACCATTGCGACAATTTGTGCAGGGCAACGTAGCCGCTTTCCGGCCGATCCCCACGCAGTGCAGGATGCGGCCAACAGTCCCCGAGCGCAATGCCACCGAGGTTCGGCCGGCCGGTCCATATGGGACCCAGCGCCTCGAGCAAGGTTTCGAGGATCACCGCGGCCGGCAGCCTGCCTTGCACGGTGCGGGCAGCCAGTGCATCGAACAGGCCGCCGGGCCGTGGGGATTCCTCCATCGCAAACAGATCCGGCCGCGATTCCATGACCGCACCCAGCCGGTTCAACAAGCCCACCCGACCGACGAGGCCGATCAATGGATTCACCGCATCGGCCTGGAACGCACGCTGCAGGGCCTGCGTATCGACGCGGCGCAGCGTGGCGGCGTCCGCCCGGCACGGTTCGGCCGGATCGTCCGACAGACCGCCTTGCTGAAACCAGCGCAGGCTGGCGAGTGCCAGCCCCTCGGACCGTCCGGCAACCCGGCCGGTGTCGCGATCGTTGAATCGCCAGCTCGCGCCGGCGCCGGCGTCGAGCAGAACCGAGGTGATCACCAGGTCGAAGGCCGCGCGCGCCTCGGCCGCGGCATTCTTCCAGCGCGCACCGGCCGCGACTGCATCCCACAGGTTGCGGTCGCCGAATTCAAAATGCCGCCAGCGCGAGTGCATCGGCACATTCAGCCGCGGGTAGCGCTCACGCACGACGCCCGCGACGAAATCCGCTGTCGCGGCCAGGCGGCTGCGATCGACTGTCCACTCCGCCAGGTCGCCGTGCACCGCCAACGACAGCATGCGCTGTGCGGTTTCGCGCACCGCCGCGGCCCGCAGCAGCGATCGGGCGCCGGTCACTTCCGATCGCGGGTCAATAGTCCTTGATGTCACGTCCGACCACGAGTGGCGGGCTTTCACCCTGGGAAGAAGCGTCCGAAGGCGTGAAATATCCCGCGGCCTTTTTCGCGGCGATCTCCACCATCGCATCCTGTGGCACGAGCTCCGGTGGTAGCGGGACCCTTTCGCCCACCTCGATCCCCGCATCGACCAGGGCGTCGTACTTAAGATTGGACATCGAGATCAGCCGGTCGACGCGCGTGATTCCGAGCCAATGCAGGGCATCGGGCATGAGCTGCTGAAAGCGCGCGTCCTGGACGCCGGCGACGCACTCGGTGCGGGCAAAGTAGGTCTCGGCCTGATCACCGCCCGGCTGACGCTTGCGGGCGTTGTACACCAGAAATTTGGTCACCTCGCCGAGCGCCCGTCCCTCCTTGCGGTTGTAGACGATGAGTCCGGCGCCGCCCGCCTGGGCGGTTCGAATACATTCCTCCACCCCATGAGTCAGGTACGGGCGGCAGGTGCAGATGTCGGAGCCGAATACGTCCGAACCGTTGCACTCATCATGGATCCGGCAGGTCAGCGGCCGGGCGGGATCATGAATCGCCGCCGGGTCGCCGAAAATATAGAGCGTCGTGCCGCCGATCGGCGGTAGAAAGACCTGCAGATCCGGGCGGGTCACCAGTTCCGGATACATGCCGGCCGTCTCCTCGAACAGGGTGCGACGCAACTCGGTCTCTGTCACGCTGAAGCGCTCCGCGACTCCCGGCAGGTGCCAAACCGGGTCGATCGCCGCCTTGATCACGCCGACCTCACCTCCCGGCCTGACCACCACGCCGTCCTCCGCGAGCCGGCCGAGTTCGATGGCTTCGCGAACCTCCGGTAGCATCAGGTGCGCCTTGGTGATCGCGATGGTCGGCCGCACGTCCAGTCCACCGTGGATCGCCTCGAGAAAATCCGCGGCGACCCGATGTCCCCAAGGATCCAGCGAGACGATCGTTTCCTTCGCCATCCATTGATCGTATGGCCCGATGTCGATGAGCGGATGGGTGCCGTGCAGATCCGGCCGCAGGTTCGGGTCCAGCGCGCCGGATGAAACCGCCAGCGCACGATAGATCGAATAGGCGCCGCCATGTGCGCCGATCACATTGCGATGATCGCGGCCGGTGGTGGAGCCGATGACGGGGCCGCGGCCGCGCGCGGTCGAGGCACCCCAGTCGATGGGGTACTTGTGGGGCCTGCCCCTGGATGGGTGCGAGGTCAGACGTATGTGGCCCGAAGGTTTCTTTATCATGATCAAAGAATCCGGTTTCTCCTGCGACAATAATCGAATCGACCTGGGTTCGGAAGCAATTGCACGGATACGGTGAACTGTGCACCCGATGCCGGGGCAGCGCGCAGCCGATAAGTTGATGGCGACGTGCGGGGAATGGCATCTGGAAAACGACCGCTGGGTGGAGGCTTTTCTTGCGGGTGCGATGGATGGCCGCTTCGTGCGATTGCGCACAAACATCCCTGGCTTGCCGATTGCCGTGCTATTGTGAATTGTCGGCTGATAGCTGGCGCTCGAGGACCACGCAATGGTTGCGCCACAGCTGCCCAACGAGAATATCGCGCGAAAGCAGAATCACCTGCTCGCCGCCTTGCCTGATCAGCAGTGGCTGCGCTGGCAGACGCATCTGGAGCCGGTGGAGCTGTTGCTCGGGCAGGTGCTGTACGAATCCGGCAGCACCCTGAGCCATGTCTATTTTCCGACCTCATCGATCGTCTCGCTGCTGTATGTGCTCGAGAACGGCGCATCGGCGGAGATCGCCGTGGCCGGAAACGAGGGCGTCGTCGGCGTTTCCCTGTTCATGGGTGGAGGCTCGACGCCGAGCCGCGCCGTGGTGCAAAGCGCGGGACAGGCCGTGCGGCTGAAGGCGCGGGTGATGAAGGCCGACTTCGAGAAGGCGGGTCCGGTCATGCACCTGCTGCTGCGCTACACCCAGGCGCTGATCACGCAAATGGCGCAAACCGCGGTCTGCAACCGGCATCACTCGCTCAGCCAGCAGCTATGCCGGTGGCTGCTGCTCAGCCTGGACCGCCTGCAGGGCAATGAACTCGTGATGACCCAGGAACTCATCGCCAACATGCTCGGCGTGCGCCGCGAAGGCGTCACCGAGGGTGCACTGCAGCTGCAGAAGCTGGGACTCATCCGATACTCCCGCGGGCGCATCATGGTCATGGATCGCCCAGGTCTCGAGAAGCGCAGCTGCGAGTGTTACGCCGTGGTGAAAAAGGAATACGACCGGTTGCTGCCGGACAAGATCGCAGTGTGAAGTGGCGTCCTTTCGGGGACTCATTGGGGTGAATGACCACCGTGACGGCGGCCCGCCTGGTAATCCACGAAAACAGCCTTGGGAATCATGCAGTGCACGCCCTTGCGGATGTCGACCACCTGGGTGACCCGGCAGTCGCCCACGATAGACGTCAAGGCATAAGCCTCCTCGCGGCTCATCGGCACGATGCTCTGCGCGGAGAGCCAATGGACGGTCTGCTCGACCGCGATGCGCATGGCCTGATTCAAGTCCTCGTCATAACCCATGAAGATCCAATGGGTCTTGGTCTCGGCCCAGGGCCACTCGGTCTTGAGGTCCTTGCGCACGACCGGCCGTATCTCGATCTCCTTGTATGCGCACTCGAGGGCAGTAAGGTTCACTTCTCCGTTGCCCTGGCGGCAGTGGGAATCGCCGGTCCAAATCAGGCCGCCCTTTTGAAACACGGGCAGGTAGAGAATCGATCCCGCCTGCAATTCGTTCAGATCCATGTTCGAGCCGTTTTTCCACGGGCGCAGCGTGCTGGTGCGTCCCTTGGCATCATGGATCGGCGGCCCGGCTTTCGCATCCGGTTCGTGCGGATCGACGCCGACCGTGAACGTCCCCGGAAAGGGCTTCAGATCGATCATGACGCCTGGCTTGAATTGCGTCTGCATCCTGGCAAGGTCGAGCTTGTAGTAGCGGACAAATCCCCCGGGAAACTCCGACGCGAGCAGTCCGATCGCGGGAAACTCCGTGCCGGGCAGATTGAAATTGAAAGCGTACAATTTGGGCACGATCTTCAGGATGTGGATTTCCAGCGTGTCCCCCGGTTCGGCTTCCTCGACATAGATGGGGCCGGTGATCGAGTGGGGACCGCCGCCGTCGTTCTCCTTGCGCAGCTTGATGATCTGGTCCATGTCCACGCCGGGCTTGATCTGACCGAGCGAGTGAGACAGTGTTTCGATGGACACGGTGTCGCCCGAATGGATCGTCAGCTTGGGCGGCTCCGACGTGTCGTACCAGCCCCATTGCACGGTCGCCGGCGTCGCCGGCAGCACATAATGGCGCGAAGTCCCCGGCGGCGGCGGCTGCGCGTGGGCCGACAATGCCAGCCCCAGGATCAACAGCGGCGTGAACGAAGCGACTGGGACACTGTTCATGGGCTCGAACCTCTCGATCGCACCGCAGGGGGCCGCCCCCATGATAGCCCGGCGCGGATTCGTGCCACAATGCATACCATGATGCAGGGCGCACCATGATGCGGGCGGGGACATTCGGCGCGTGTCGCAAGTGGCGGCCGACGGCGATGCTGGCGGCCGTTCTGTGCGCCCCCGGCGGTGCCTTTGCCGCTGCAACCACGGTGGCCGTCGAGCACTTCGGAGAACTCGCGGACGGCACGCCGGTGGATCTATACACCTTGAAGTCCTCCGCCCTGGAGGTGAGCATCACGAACTACGGCGGGCGCATCGTCACCCTCAAGACCGCGGACCGCTCGGGCAGGGTCGATGACGTGGTGCTGGGCTACGACGGCTTCGCGCCGTATCTGACCGGCAGGCCGTTCTTCGGTGCCGTGGTGGGGCGCTACGCCAATCGCATCGCCCGGGGGCGCTTCACGCTCGACGGCCACACCTACCAGCTGCCGATCAACAACAACGGCAATTCCCTGCATGGCGGTCTCGTCGGATTCGACAAGCGGCTGTGGCAGGGCCGCATCGAAGGCAATGGCGTGCTGTTGACCTATTTGAGCAAGGACGGCGAAGAGGGCTATCCGGGCAATCTGACGGCAACCGTGCGCTACCGCGTGGTGCGCAACGAGCTGCGCGTCGAGTACGGTGCCACCACCGACCGGGACACGGTCGTGAATCTGTCGAATCACTCCTATTTCAACCTGGCCGGGGCCGGCAACGGCAACATTCTCGGCCACGAACTCACGATTTACGCCGACCGCTTCACGCCGCTGGATGCGACCCAGATCCCGACCGGGGAGCTGCGCAGCGTGGCCGGTACGCCTTTCGATTTTCGCCGGCCGCATGCCATTGGCGAGCGCATCGATGCGGACGACGATCAGCTGCGGATCGGCCACGGCTACGACGAGAACTGGGTGCTCAACGCCTACCCGGGCAAGCCCGCCCTGGCACTCGTGGCTTACGAACCGGTGAGCGGCCGGGTGATGGAGGTGCTGACCGATCAGCCGGGACTGCAGCTGTTCAGCGGCAATTTCCTCGGTCCCCTGACCGGCAAGGGCGGTAGGACCTACGATGTACGGTCCGCATTTTGTGTGGAGACCCAGCACTTTCCCGATTCGCCCAATCACCGGGACTTTCCCTCGACGCTGCTGAGGCCCGGGCAGGTGTTCAAATCGACGACGATTTTCCGGTTTTCGACCCGCCGCTGACGGCGTCCAACAGTCTGATTTTGCCTACAGCCAGGCTGTGGGGACCGGAATAGTGTGGGCGCGTCGCCAGCGCCGGAGCCCCTTGATGAAGACCCATTCGCCCCCCTCCAACAGCTCGCTCGGGTTCGGGATCGCGCCGCAGCCGGTACGCGCCCGGCGCCGCAAGGGCGGGGAGCGCTCCGCGGTCCGCACTCCCAAGATCTTGGTGGTCGATCCGGACTCCGAGGTGCGCCGCCTGACGGTTGCGCGTCTCACGGGCGCCAACTATTCGGTGGAATTCGTGGAGAGCGGCAAGACCGCATTGGATGCCTGCATTCGGTCCCGTCCGAATCTGGTCATCACCGACCTGCAGCTGCCCGACATGGACGGCATGTCGCTGCTGACGGAGTTGAAGAGCCGCTGGCCGCAGATGGTCGTGATCGTCCTGACCACCCACGCCTCGATCTCCGAGGCCGTGCAGGCCACCCAGCGGGGGGCATTCGGATTTCTGGTCAAACCGGTGGGCAAGGAGGAACTGCTCGGTCAGGTGCAGCGCGCCATCGCGGTGTCGACATTCGCGCGATCCGACGGCAATTGGCGGGTCAACATCGTATCGCGCAGCCAGCTGATGGAGGATCGGCTGTCGATCGCCAACCGGGCCGCCGCAAGCGACGCGCCGCTGCTGTTGACGGGTGAAAACGGCACCGGCAAGGAGCTTCTGGCCCGCTCCATCCATGCCGCCAGCGCGCGCCGCGACAAGCGATTCATCAGCGTCGCCTGCGGCAATGCGCTCGAGCACGAACTGGAATTGGAGATCTTTGGCGAGGAGCCCGACGAATCCGATTCTCCCGAGGCTGGCCCCGGGGGCGCATTTCAGCTCGCCTGCGGCGGCACACTGATGTTGGATGAAATCTCCGAGTTGCCCATGAGGCTGCAGGTCTCGCTCGCCCGGGCGCTCAGCAACTACCAGGTGCCGCCCGGCAACGGCCGCGGCGCGGCGCGCGCCGATGTACGGCTGATCTGCACCACGTCACGCGATCTGGAAGCCCTGGCCAAGCGCGGGGAATTCTTCCGGGAACTCCTCGATCAGATCGGCATTCTGGCGATCGAAATTCCCCCGTTGGGCCGCCGCCGCGAGGACATCCCGCTGTTGGTGTCGCATTTCCTCGAACAGGCGACGCTGCCGGGCGACCAGAAAAAAATGTACTCGCCCAAGGCCATCGAATTGTTGGCGACCACCGACTGGCCGGGAAACGTGCGACAGCTGTTCGATCTCGTGAAGCAGAACGTCGCGCTTTCGCACGGCAAGAAGGTCATGAGCAGGGAATTCGTGCAACAGTCGCTGGGATCCGCACCGGCGGCGATTCCGACGTATGAGGAGGCCCGCGACAGCTTCAGTCGCGACTATCTGGCCGCGAATCTGCAATCGACCGCCGGCAACGTGACCACCTCAGCCCGCATCGCGAAACGCAATCGCACGGATTTCTACAAGTTGCTGGCGAGACATCGACTGCACCCGGAGGACTTCAAGAACGGCGGCGCAGCGGCATCCCGACGATCCGCAGGCGTGGGCTACGACGACAGCGGGTAGGTGCCCGTCCAAGTTGCTCAGACGGGCTCCTTGCGCCGCCGGCCCACGAGGTAGCCCGCGGTGAACGGCAGACCCAGGATCACCAGCGCCAGCAGCGTCGTGAGCAGCAGCGCCTCGCGGACCAACTTGCGCAGCTCGCGCCAGGAGGTATCGACCGCGTTCGCGACGAGCGTCTGCGCATCCGCGGACATGCGCGCGCGCTGCGTGTCGAATGCGGCGATGATGCCCTCCCTTTCGGCGGTGATGTTGGCGGCGAGCGCCTCGCGCTCGCTGTGCAGGGTGCGCAAGATCCGCATCGACGAGGCGTCGAGCCGTTGCGACGATTCGAGCAGGCTGGCGCGCAAATCCGCAATTGCCTCGTGAACCAGCGTGGGACTGGTGTCGGCGAGCGTGGAGATGCGCTCGAGCTGTGCGTCGATGTTGTGCAGGGCGTTCTGATAGGTTGCGTCGTCGAAGCCGGCCCGGTCGAGCGCCAGCTGGGCGTGCCATAAACTGACGATCGGAACACGCTCGCCATAGATGCGCATGCGGTCCGAGACGTCGCCGAGCGCCTGGGCCACGGTGCCCACGGAGCGCAGCGGGGTCTTGTCACCCCCGTCGGCCACCCATTCGGAGAGCACCGAGGGCCGCACGAAGTCCAGGTTCTGCAGCGGGTAATGCCGCACGTAGCCCGCGACGAAGGCGTGATACCGGGGATAATCGCCGCCGAGCACGCCGCGCGCGAGTCGGTCGGCGTCCTCGGCGAGTGTGCCGGCGGCGTCGCGGATGTCGGGCTGGCCACCGCCCAGCAGATCGGCGCCGGCGCCGGCGGCGAGAAAATCGCGGAATTGCAATGCGAAGGCCCAGGTGTCGATCAGGCTGCCGATGGGGGACAGGCCGGTCGAGGTGCGCGTGATCTCCGTGACGGCGCCGAGTTTCAGGCGCAGCGCCCGGGATCGGACGGCCGGGTCGTCGGCCGCGGCCGGTGCGGCGTCCGTCGAGCGAGTGACGGTCGCTGCGAAGCGCGACGCGTAATCGCGGGTGAGCAGCCGTGCCTCCTGCTCGCGGGCGGTCAGCGGAACCTCGGGCGACTTGATCGAGAACACCGAACAGCCCGCCAGTGCCAACGCTGCCAGCAGCGGCGCGGCGCGCGATGCCGCATGGCGTGCGGCCTGCATTCGGGCGGGTGGCTTCACGCGGTGGACGCAATCCATGGAACGCTGTTGATCACATGACGACCGGCTGTGGGATACTAGAATACATCATCCTGACGGCCCGATCAGCGGGTGGAAGCGTGGCATGGCAGAGGATTCCTCGGAGGAGGGCGATCGCAAATACCGGGCGTTCATCCGCCGCATGCTGCCCGGCAAACCCACCAACGTCTGGCTGGACCTCACCCAGACGCTCGCGCCGCTGCTGCTGCTCAGTGCAATCGCCATTTTCGCAGCCCTGCATTTCGTGCGTCCGGCTCCGCCCAGCACGGTCACCATCGCCAGCGGTCCGGCGGGCAGCCGCTTCAACCTGGTGGCCCAGCGGTACCAGAAGATCCTGGCACGCAACGGCATCAAGCTCGTCGTCCTCACGACCCAGGGATCCCAGGACAACCTGAAGCGGTTGTTGACCGCGAAATCCGGCGTGGACATCGCGCTGGTGCAGACAGGCACCGCGCCCGACGGCGATGCCAGCGATCTGGTCTCCCTCGGCAGCGTATTCTACGTGCCGCTCACCATTTTCTACCGCGGCCCGGTGCTGACGCGGCTGTCGGAGCTGCGCGGCCGTCGCATCGCCATCGGGCCGGCCGGCAGCGGCACGCGCTCGCTGGCGCTGGCGTTGCTGAAGGCCAACGAGATCGACGCCACAGGACCGACCCAGTTGCTCGACCTGGAAGGCGAGGCGGCCAGAACCGCGCTGCTCGATCAGCAGGTGGACGCCATATTCCTGACCGGGGATTCGGCGGCGCCGGAGACCACGCGCGAGATGCTGCACGCGCCGGGAATCCGGCTGTTCGATTTCCCGCAGGCCGACGCCTATATCCGCCGCTTCCGCTACCTCAGCAAGCTCGAACTGCCGCCCGGCGCTTTTGATCTGGGGGAGAATCTGCCGCCGACTCCCATCAACATGCTGGCGCCCACGGTCGAATTGCTGGCCCATTCAAGCCTGCATCCCGCCCTGTCGGACTTGCTGATCGAGGCGGCCATCGATGTGAACGGCGGCGCATCGCTGTTGCAGAGCGCCGGACAGTTTCCGACGCCCGCCGCGCATGATTTTCCGATCAGCGAGGACGCCGCGCGATATTACAAGTCGGGCAAGAGCTTTGCGTACCGGTACCTGCCCTTCTGGCTCGCCAGTCTGCTCGACAGGGCGGTGGTGGTGTTCCTGCCGGTGGTGCTGGTGGTGATCCCCGCTCTGCGCTATCTGCCGGCCCTGTACAACTGGCGCATCAAGTCCCGCATCAACCATCGCTACCGGCAGCTCATGGCGCTCGAGCGCATGTCGCTCGGGGATTTGTCGGCCAAGCAGCGCTCGCTGCTGCTGGAGCGTCTGTCGCACATCGAGAAGGGCGTCATTTCGCTGAAGATACCCGGCTCGCATGCGGATCAGCTCTACGTGCTGCGCGAACACATGCAGTTCGTGCGCGAAAATTTGTCGCGATCTTCGGAGCAGTCCGCCGAGGCATCTCCTTCGGCGGCCGGGCAGGCATGAGGCGCGCTCGTGTGTGCGCCGCCGGGCTGCTCGCGCTGTGCGGTTGCGCGGCTGCGGCGGACAAGCACTACGATGTCGGCGCCAGCGACACCGAAATCCGCATCGGCAACATCGCCCCGTACAGCGGGATTGCGCAGGACTATGGGGCGGTGGCGCGCGCCGAAGCCGCGTATTTTCAAATGATCAACGATCGCGGCGGCATCCTCGGCCGGAAGATCGATTTCATCAGCCGCGACGATGGCTCGGATCCGGGCATGGCGCCGGCGCTTGCCCGGCGACTGGTCGAAGAGGACCGGGTGCTGGTGCTGTTCAGCACCTTCGGCACCGACGCCAATCTCGCCATTCGCGAGTATGCGAACGCCCGCAAGGTCCCCCAGCTGTTCGTTGAAACCTCCTCCGCGGTGTTCGATGATCCGGTGCATTTCCCGTTCACCATGGGCTTTTATGCGACCTTCCGCACCGAAGGACTGGCGTATGCCGGCTACCTGCTGCAGACGCATCCGCATGCGAGAATCGCTGTCCTGCACGAGGATTCGACCGCGGGGGCCGAATATTTCCAGGGACTGCGCGACGGCTTGGGCAGCAAGGCGTCGGCTATGATCGTACTCGAGGCGATCTACCATGCGGCGGCAGGCGACGTGGACGCGCAGGTCGACGCCCTGAAGCAAACCGGCGCCGATGTGTTCGTCAATTTCGCGATCGGCGCGGCCGCAACCCAGGCGATCCGCAGAGCCTACGACATCGACTGGCACCCGCTGCAGTTCATACCGAACGCGTCCCTGTCGACGGCGGCCTTTCTCGAGCCGGCGGGCCTCGACAAGGCGGCGGGCATCATCAGCAACGCCCGCTCCAAGGGCTGGCTGCACGCGGCTGCGCGCCGCGACGCCGACGTGCGGGAATTTCTCGACTGGATGGCCAAATACAATCCGCGGGCCGCCCTGCGCGATCAGCTGAACGTCGCCGGCTACGAGCGCGCCGAGGCGCTGGTGGCGGTGTTGAAACAATGCGGCGACGATCTGACGCGAAACAACGTGATGGCCCAGGCGGCGCGCCTCGATCTGGAAATCGGCATGCTGCGCTCCGGCATCCGGCTCAAGACCAGCGCGACGGATTACCAGCCGATCAAGCAGTTGTTCCTGATCCGTTTCGACGGCAGGGATTGGACCTCGATCGGCCAGATCGCCGAGGGCAGCGGCCCGCGATGAATCGCAGCGGCGCCGCAGGGGAATCGCAGCTTCCGGTGAGCATCGCCGGGCACGTGGCGCGCTATGATTCGCGCTGCCGCCTGCTGCCGTGGACCGCCTGGAGCACGGCACTCGACCTCGAGATGGCCTTCTACCAAACCTGTCCCTCGGACAACGGTTATCCGCGATTCGTCTACGCGACCTTTCTCGACGCGGATTGGACGCCGGATCCGCGGCGCACGGACACCATTCCGGCCACCCAGAACGGCATGGGCATCATCTCCTATCTCAAATTCCACGCGCTGCGCGGCCGGCGCCACCCCGGCTATCTGCAAACGGCGCGCTCGATGGGCGATTACCTGCTGAAGGAGACGCTCACGCCGTCCTCCGGCAGGTATCCGGCGTTCACCCGCTCGACCGGTACACGGCAGCACTTTCCGATGCCCCCGGATGCGGGTTCGCAGGGCGATCGACCCTACGAGATCGAACCCGACAAGGGCGGCATAGCCGGCTATGCCCTGACACTGCTGTTCGAAGCCGCCGGCGAATTGCGCTATTTGGACCAGGCACTGCAGAACGCGCGCGTGCTGGCCGCCACCCAACAGAGCGGCGATGCATCCAATTCGCCCTGGCCGTTTCGGGTCGACTACCGCAGCGGCGAGTCGCGGGGCGAGGTCTCCGGCAACATGACCTACATCCTGCGGCTCTACGATGCACTGCTGGCCCTCGGATTCGGCGAATTCGCCGGGGCACGCGCAGCGCTGTGGGCCTGGATCCGGCGTTATCAGATCCCCAGCGCCGGCAGCGGCGGCGCGCTGTTTGCGCAGTTCTTCGAGGATCACGATACACCCACCAATCGCACCGCGTGGGCGCCGCTGAATCTGGCGCGATACCTTCTCGAGAAGCGCGATGCGCTCGATCCGGACTGGCGCGACCAGTGTTGGGCGCTGGTGGAGTTCGTGCGCATGACCTTCACGCACCGGCAGTTCGGCGTGACGGTCTGTCACGAGCAGGACGAGGACAAGCAGCCCTGGGGCGGAATAAACGCCACTTACGGCGCCGTGCTGGCGTTGCTGGCCAGAGCCATCGGATCCGACAGCCTGGCCGGAGAAGCCCGGCAGGCGCTCACGTTCACCCTGTACAGCATCGATGAGCAGGGGCGGCCACGCGATGTGCATACCAATCCCTCGCCCGGCGGCTGGCAGGAGGACGCCCACACCGATGTCATCCACAATTATGTGGATGCGCTCGGTGCCTATCCGGAGTGGGCGGGACAAAACGCCCTCGCCCAGGAGCCTGTCTGAGTATTCGCCGTGGCAGGGCGGCAATTGTATTGGGGCTTTCGTCGGCTTACAGTGCCTGACCATAGGGGGCACGAATGTTTTCCGGCTGGCTGCTGTCGCTATTGGCGGTGGGATATCTCGGGTGTTTGTTCGGGATCGCGTTCTACGGCGACCGGCGCAGGATCTATCCCACAAACCGCCGTCTCAGGCCCTACATTTACGGGCTGGCGCTCGGTGTTTATTGCACCTCGTGGACCTTTTTCGGCGCCGTCGGCACGGCGCTGCGCGACGGGTGGGCGTACCTGCCGATCTATCTCGGACCCGCGCTGGTGTTCCTGTTCGCACTGCCGTTCATGGAGCGGCTGGTTGAAATCGGGCGCGCACACAATGTCAGTTCCATCGCCGATTTCATAGCCTCACGCTTCGGCAAGAGCCGCGCGCTCGCGGTGCTGGTCACGGTCATCGCCTTTGCCGGGGCAATTCCCTACATCGCCTTGCAATACAAGGCCGTCGCGGCCAGCATCGATGCGCTGACCGGTGCCTCGGCTGGACGGGCGCCATGGTATCGGGATACCGCGCTCGCGGTGGCGCTGCTGATGGCGCTGTTCGCCGTGCTGTTCGGTGCCGGCCGTGCGGATGCAGCACGGCACCGCGAGGGTTTGATGCTGGCCATCGCCTTCGAGTCGCTGCTGAAGGTGCTGGCCTTCATCGCCGTCGGGGTGTTCGCCTGCATCGAGCTGCGCGGGCACGCCTGGGAATTGCCGGTCCAACTGTCCACCGCGTCGACCCTGCTCAACGGCGACGCCCTGACCAGCACCTTGCTGGCGGCGGCGGCGATATTCTGCCTGCCGCGGCAATTTTTGGTGGGCGTGGTCGAGTGCGCGAATGCGCAGGATCTGAAGGCGGCACGCTGGCTGCTGCCCGCCTACCTGGGAATGTTCTCTGTGGTGGTACTGCCCGTGGTGGCGCTCGGCACGATCGGCGGTCTGTCGCGCCACACGGCGTCGGATTCGCTCATTTTGACGCTGCCCATGAGCTATGGCGTGCCGTGGCTGACCGTTCTTGTGTTCCTGGGCGGCCTGTCCGCAGCCACCGCCATGGTGGTCGTTGCGAGCACGGCGCTGGCGACCATGATTTCGAACGACATCGCCGCGCCGGTGCTGTGGCGCCAGCGGCTCGAACAGGGTGCCAGCCTCGGGCGGCGGTTGCTGTGGGTGCGGCGCGCCGTGATCGTCACCCTGGCGCTGATGGCATTTGCCTATTATCGGTCGAGCTCCGGCGCGAGCAGCCTGGCCGCCATCGGCCTGCTGGCCTTCGCGGCGGTGGCACAGTTCGCGCCCGGCATCTTCGCCGCCTTGTATTGGAGCGGCGCCAGCCGGGCAGGGGTGTTCTGGGGGATGCTGATGGGCTTCATCGCCTGGGGCTACCTGCTGTTCCTGCCGAATCTCGCGGCAGGGGCGCTGATGGACTCTGCCAGCTTTGCTCCACACGCGCTCGGCGGCCTGCTGCCGCGCGCGCTGGCGGCCAGTCCGGGTTCAGTGGAGGCGCGGGCGCTGGTGGCGCTCACGCTGAACGTGCTGGTCATGCTGATCGTGTCGGTGAGGCGCGGGGTGACCCTGCAGCAGCGGCTGGCGGCGCGTGCCTTCATCGCCCCGAAGCGCCCGACCGCGGGATTTCTCTCCATCACCTCCACCGTGGGCGACCTCGAGACCGTGGCGGCGAGAATCATCGGGGCCACTGCCGCCCGGCAGGCTCTCGAGGAATATGTCGCATCCGGCCAGGCGCCACCCAAGCCTTCGGAGCCGGCCGATCGCGGTCTTTTGCAGCACTTCGAGCGCGTGCTGGCGGGTTCCATCGGAGCCTCTTCGGCGCGCGTGGTGCTCACCCATGCGCTCAAGCGCAAGGGTCTCGAGCTCGACGAGGTTGCCGAATTGCTCGACGAGACCTCACAGGAGCTGCGCTTCAGCCGCCAGCTGCTGCAGGCGACCATGGAGAACGTGACCCAGGGCATCAGCGTGGTCGATGCCCAGATGCGGGTCGTCGCCTGGAACCGCCGCTATCTGGAAATGTTCGACTATCCGGAAAGCATCGTTTACGTCGGCCGCCCGGTCGCGGATCTCATCCGGTGGAACGCCGCAAAGGGCGAATTGGGCCCTGGCGACACGGAACGGCAGGTGGAGAAGCGGCTGTCGCACATGCGTGCGGGCACCGCCTACACCTTTCAGCGTGCCCGCCGCGACGGCCGGGTGTACAGCATCCACGGGCAGCCCATGTCGGGCGGTGGCTTCGTCACCACCTACACCGATATCACGGAGTTCAAGCGCAACGAACAGGCGCTGCTTGACGCAAAACAGGGGTTGGAGGAGCGCGTGGCGCTGCGCACGCGGGAATTGAGCGAAGCGCTCGAGGCGCAGCGCCTCGCCAAGCAGGAGGCCGAGACCGCCAACATCAGCAAGACGCGTTTCGTCGCCGCCGCCAGCCACGATCTGCTGCAGCCGCTGAATGCCGCGCGACTGTTCGTCTCGGCACTCGAATCGCAGGCACGCGCGCATCCGGAGCTCACCGTGCTCACCAGCCGCATCGACGCCTCGATGCGCGCAGCCGAGGATCTGCTCAACGACCTGCTCGACGTCGCGCGTCTGGACAGCGGGGCGCTCAAGCCGGACATCTCCAGCTTTCCGGTGATCAATCTGCTGGAGGAGCTGCGGCAGCAATACGCGCCGCTCGCGCAGGCGCGGCGGCTGCGCCTCAGCATCGTCGGCTGTCACGAGGTGGTGCGCAGCGATCGGGTACTGCTGCGCAGGATCATCCAGAATTACCTGTCGAATGCCCTGCGCTACACCGAGCGTGGCGGCGTCGTGGTCGGCTGCCGCCGGCGCGGCAATGAGCTGGACATCGCGGTCTACGACACCGGGCCCGGAATCGCCGAACACCAGCGCCAGCACATGTATGCCGAGTACAGCCGCCTGGCGCAGGGTTCGCCCTGGGGCGAGAAGGGCGTCGGCCTCGGCCTGTCGATATGCGAGCGGCTCGGCCGGCTGATGGGCCACACACTCACCTTCGCCAGCCAGCCCGGGCATGGTTCGGTGTTCGGCGTGCGCGTGCCGCGCGACGCCAGGGCGCGACGGGCGCGCCGCGTCGAACCGCAGTCGCCGTCCGTGGAATTCAACGGCCTGCTTGGACTGCGGGTTCTGTGCGTCGACAACGACCACTCGATTCTCGACGGCATGGATGCGCTGCTCGGCACCTGGGGGGTGGTCGTGCTGAAGGCGAGGAGCTCGGCCGAGGCGCAGAAACTGATGACGCAGAACGACATCGATGTGGTGCTGGCCGACTATCATCTGGGCGACGGCGTAGACGGCCTCGAGCTGTTGCGCCACCTTCCGCCAAGCCGCGCCGCGGCGCCTCTGGCCGCACTCGTCAGCGCCGACCACGGCGCCGACCTCGCCCTGGTGGCGCGTACCGCCGGCTACCCTTTGCTGCACAAGCCTCTGCGCCCCGCGGCCCTGCGTGCCTTGCTGAGCGCTTTTCGCCGCCAGCAGAGCAAGGCCACGGCGGCCTGAGACAGGCGCGGCAGATGAACTACGAGGTACTCATCGTCGATGACCACCCGCTGTATCGCGCGGCGCTGAAGGGCGCGGTGGCCTCTGCGTGTGCGGACACCGAGGTGTTCGAGGCGGACAGCGTGGCCTGTCTTTTCGATTGCATCGAAAGACACCCACGCATCGATCTGCTGCTGCTGGATCTGAACCTGCCCGGGGCCTACGGGTTCAGCGCCCTGGCGCATCTGCGCGGTTCGCACCCGGAAATGCCGGTAATCGTGATATCCGCGACGGATGATTCGCGTACGGTGCATCTGGCGTTGGCTTTCGGCGCCCAAGGCTTCGTGTCCAAATCCGCCGATGCAGCCAGCATCGGGCGCACCATCCAGGCTGTGCTGCGCGGCGATCTGGTGACACCCGCGGAAGCGGGAATCGGTGATGTGGATATCGATGTCCGCACGATGGATGTCGCACGGCGTATGGCGCAGCTCACGCCGCAGCAGTTCCGCGTGTTCGGCATGCTGTGTTCCGGCCGGCTCAACAAGCAGATCGCACGCGACATGCAGATCACGGAGGCGACGGTGAAGGCGCACATGACCGCCATCATGCGCAAGCTGGGCGCCGCCAACCGCACGCAAGCCGTGCTGCTGGCCGGCCGTCTGGCCCGCGATCCTAGCGAAATCACCGCCCTGCCCGAAGGGGTGGAGTGAAGCATTTCTAGCGGCCGGCCGTTGCGCTAAGCTGTGACCCCGGCAATGGCTTCGGACAGGGTCCGAGAATATGTATCACTTGTCCCGCAATCCTTCGCTCACCCGCGTGCGTCTGCCACGACTGCGACCCACGCAATTCGCGGTGGGCTACGAGGAGGTCAAGCTCAAGGCCGAGCAATGGTCGCGCATGGGGAAGAAGCAGCGCAAGATCGAGCTCGAACATCACGTATTCCCATCGGTGCTCGGTCCCGGTGCGGAACACTTCATCATCGATCACCATCACCTCGGCATAGCGCTGATGGAGGAAGGCATCGAAGCGGTGTGGGTGACCGTGTTGGATGATCTTTCGTGGCTGGATCCCGCGGTGTTCTGGCGGACTCTGGAGTTCCGCTCCTGGAGCCATCCGTACGATCACCGTGGGCAGCGCCGTGACTATCGAGAAATGCCGCGCCGCCTGACGGAACTCGAGGACGACCCCTACCGCAGCCTGGCGGGGCTGGTGCGCGCCGCCGGCGGCTTCGCCAAGGACCAGGCGCCATTCGTGGAATTCATGTGGGCGGATTACTTCCGCACACGGGTGCCCGTGAGAACGATCAAGAAGCAACCGGCGCGCGCGACGCGCGAAGGCCTGCGCTTGGCGCGGGCAAGCGATGCGCGCTATCTGCCGGGCTGGAGCGGGCAGACTGCGAAGCCGGTCTAGGGCGACCGGAGCCGGGTGGGTGAATTGCGGGGTGATGCTGCAATGAAAGCCGTGGCGGTACTCGGCATCGCGTTGATCCTGGCGGCACCGCGGGGGGCGGCACCGCGGGGGGCGGCGCCGCTGGCGGCGTCCGATCGTGCTGCGGACGCCGGCCCGGCTGCATCCGGTCAATTGTCGATCGAACTGAAGGCGACGGTCTGGTCCGGTGATCTCGGCGTCATGGCGGCGCACCGCGCGATCCGCGTGCTGGTGCCTTACAGCAAAACGCTGTACTTCGTGGATTACGGCGGGGCGCAGCGCGGCATCAGCTTCGACTTCATGCGGGCATTCGAGGATGAACTCAACAAGAAGCTGAACCGCGGGGATCTGCGCATCCACGCGGTCTTCATTCCGGTGTCGCGCGATCAGCTCATTCCCATGCTGGTGGCGGGCAAGGGCGATGTGGTGGCGGCCAATCTGACCGTCACCCCGGAGCGTTCCCGGCTGGTGAATTTCGTGGTTCCGGCCGCGACCGGCGTGAAGGAGGTCATCGTCACCGGTCCGGGCGCTCCGGTGCTGCGCTCGCTCGATGATCTGGCCGGCCAGACGGTATACGTGCAGCCTGGCACGAGCTACTACCAGAGCCTTCTTGCCTTGAACGACCGCCTGCGGCTGCGCAGGCTGGCGCCGGTCAGGCTGCGCGACGCACCGGGCCGGTTCGAGACCGAGGATCTGCTGGAGATGGCCAACGCCGGCCTGGTGCCCATCGTCGTGGCCGACGATTATCTGGCGCATTTCTGGAGGCAGGTGTACCCCAATCTCAGTGTGCACGATGATCTGCAGCTGCGCACAGAGGGCGACATCGCGTTTGCCGTACGCAAGGACAGCCCGCAGCTCAAGGCTGAATTGGACGCTTTCACCGTGAGCCATCGCCAAGGCACTCTGTTCGGCAACATCACCCTGCGCAAATACCTGCAACAGACGCGATGGGCGAAGAATGCGATCTCCGAGGCGGAGATGCGTAAATTCAACGCCATGGTGAGCTCGTTCAGGAAGTATGGCGAGCAGTACCGCATCAACTGGCTGCTGATGGCCGCGCAGGGCTATCAGGAATCGCAGCTGGATCAGACCCGCCGCAGCGATGCCGGCGCCATCGGCGTCATGCAGCTCATGCCGGCCACCGGCAAGGCGATGCAGGTCGGCGACATCACCGAGCTGGACGCCAACATCCATGCCGGCGTGAAATACGTGCGCTTCATGGTCGACACCTACTATAAGGATGAATCGATGGACGCGCTCAACAAGGTGCTGTTCGCCTTCGCCTCGTACAACGCGGGACCCGACCGCATCCGGTCCCTGCGACGCGAAGCGGCGGCGCTGAAGCTCGATCCGAACTTATGGTTCGACAATGTGGAACGCGTGGCCGCGACGCACATCGGCCGCGAAACCGTGCAGTACGTGAGCAACATCTACAAATACTACATTGCGTATTCCCTGGTGCAGGACGAGGTGGAAAAAAGCCTGAAGGCCGCGGGGGCGTCCGCAAAGCGGTCCTGATGTGCTACGAACGCCTGCGCAGTCCCGCCGGAATGAGCGTCACGCCGAGCAATTCGAAGGCCGCGTGCGCGACCAGCGCCATCACGGCGGCGGGAATGGCCCCCGAAAGAATTGTCGGCACGTCATTCAAGGCCAGTCCGGAGACGATCGGCGCGCCGTAGCCGCCCGCGCCGACCAGTGCGGCGAGCGTCGCCGTGCCGATGCTGACGATGGTCGCGGTCTTGATGCCCGCGAGCAGCATCGGGCTTGCCAGGGGCAGCACCACCCGGAAGAGCACCTGCCGGGAGTTCATGCCGAAGGCGCGCGCGTTTTCCAGGTGGCGCGCGTCGATGGCCCGTATGCCGGTGTAGGTGTTCAGGACGACGGGCAGCAGACTGTAGAGACACAGCGCGGCCAGGGCGGGCCGTGTTCCCACGCCGAACAGCGGAATGAGGAAGCATAGCAGCGCAAGCGACGGAATCGTCTGCACCAGCGCACTCAGCAGCAAAATGCCCTGACCGGTCGCGTGATAACGAACCGCGATCACCCCGAGCGGTATGCCGATGAGGATGGAAAACAGCAGCGACACGCCAACCAGCCACAGATGCTCGCCGGTGCGCCGCAGGATCCGGTTCTGCCATCCTTCCGCCTGCGACGCGTCGACTCCGAGAAAGTGCGCCGCGATGCGCTCGAAGCTCATCTTTTGGATGTCGGCCTGCGCATTCATATCGAGCATCGCCTGCTCGTTGATCCTGCCTTCGAGTTTGCGCAGGGCGAGCCATTCGTCGGGCCGCTCGACCACGAACGACTTGCGGGCGACCCAGACGGCCTGGTACACCGGAAAATAGTTCAGATCGTCCTCGAGCACGCGCAGTCCGAGCTGCCTGATCTTCGCGTCGGTCGAATATACCTCGATCAGATCGACCGCATTGTCGCCGATGGCCCGGTAAGTCAGGCTGTGCTCCATGCGATTGACGTTGCGCGGATCGAAAATCAACTTGTAGCGTCCGACCATGCCGCGGTAGCCGTCCCGCCGATCCATGAATTCGTAGCTGAACGCCGCTCTCACCTGCGATTGGATCCGCGCCAGATCGCTGATCGTATGCAGGTCGTGCTGGCGGGCATAGGACTCCTTCACGGCCAGCGCATACGTGTTGTTGAAACCCAGCGGTTTGGAGATGATCAGGTCCATCTTTGCGAGGGCGCCTTCGATGTCCGACTGGGAAGTCAGGTCGGGATTCTTGATGATTGCCTCGGCGAGGGTGCCGGTGTAATCGGCGTACACGTCGATCGCACCGCTCTTAAGCGACTCGAACAGGATACCGGTGCTTCCCATCCCGAGTTTGCGCCGCACCGGAACGTGGGATTCGGATTCGATCTGCTGGGCGGCGATTTCCCCCAGTATGTAGCCTTCCGTGAAGATCTTCGAACCGACCACGACGTCGGCGCCGCGAGCCGCCGCGAGCGGCGTCATGGCGGCGATGAATGCGAGGATCGCGAATAGTTTCATGCCGGATCTCCCGCATCTGGCAGCGTACGCTGCGCGTGTATGAATTGGCTGACGAACGGACTGGCCGGCTGCTGCAGCAGTTCCTGATAGGTGCCGGTCTGAACCACCCGTCCGTCGTGCAGCAGGGTGATCGTCTCGGCCAGGTACACCGCCTCGCCGAGGTCGTGGGTGACCAGCACCACCGTCTTGCCGAGACGCTGGAAAATGGCCTTCAATTCCTGCTGCAGGCTGCGCCGTATGAGCGGATCGAGCGCACCCATGGGTTCATCCAGCAGCATCACCGGCGGATCCATCATCGCCGCGCGCATGATGGCGAGCCGCTGCTTCTGCCCGCCGCTCAGTTCGTGGGGAAAACGCTCGAGGATGACCGGATCGAGATCGACCAGCCTGCGCAGCTCCTGCATGCGCTGCCCGATCCGCGCCGGCTTCCAGCCCCGCAACTTCGCGATCAACGACACATTGTCCCTGCCAGTGAGGTGGGGAAACAGGCCGCCATCCTGCGGGACGTAGCCGATGCGGTCCGCCCACTCGGTCGGAGTGAACGACAGCAGCGCCTGATCGTCGATCTTCACGTAGCCCTTCTCGAAGGGGATCAGACCGAGAGTGACCCGCAGCAGCGTGGTCTTGCCGGACCCGCTCGAGCCGATCAAAGCGTGGGTGGCGCCCTTCGGCACGGTGAGGTTCACGTCCGTGAGAACGGCCTTGCCATTGAAGGCCTTTTGAATATGCTGCAGCTTGAGCATCGGGCGGCGCTCAGACGCCGAGCGCCGCCGGTTCAGCGGCCGCTTCGGCGGCCGCCGGGCGTATCAGCCTGCGCGCCGACGGATCTTTGATCAGATGCAGCACGCGCGTGAACAAGTGGTCGTAGGCGCCGACCCGGCCGATATGGATGATACCGCTTCGCGCGAGGTCCTTGCCGAGGACCTCAATGACCTGCATGAGCGTGTCCTCCTCGAGCGACTCGAGCACTTCGTCGATGATGATCCAGGGCGGCGCATGCAGCACGGTGCGCGCAAAGCTCAACGCCTGCTGTTCGTCCTCGCTCAGGTCGCGCTCCCAGCGTCCGGATGTATCCAGCAGCGGGATCAGGCGCCCGAGACCCAGGCGACCGAGCGCATCAGCGAATGCGCCTGCCGCGAATTCGTCCAAGTTCATCGGATAGGCAAGGACTTCACGCAGAGTGCCGGGCGGCAAATACGGGGTGCGCGGCATATACAGCAGCAATTCGCCCTTCGGGCGTGATACCCGGCCGGAACCCCATGGCCACAGGCCGGCGAGCGCGCGGAAAAGCAGTGTCTTGCCGGCGCCCGATTCACCGACGATGAGAATGTGTTCGCCCGCCTGCACCGTCACACTCGCCTCTGCAAGCTTGGTGCAGCCGGCCGGAGAGGTGATCTGCAGATTGTCGATGACGATCCGGCCGGGTTCACCCTCGACGACCGTGATGCGGCTTTCGACGGGATGCAGCTCGTCGCAGGTGATCACGGCGCGGCGGAAGCTGGCGACGCGCAACAGCGTCGCGCGCCAATCGGCGATGGAGCTGAAATTGTCGACGAACCAGCGCAGCGAGGACTGGACCTGCATGAACGCGCCGGAGGCCATCATCAGGCCGCCGAAGGAAATGGTTCCGGCGAAATACAGCGGTGCCGCGACGAGGATCGGTGCGACCAGCGTGAACCAGCCGTAACCGGAGGTGATCCAGGCGAGATTGGTGAGGCCGACCACCAGCCGGCGCGTCGCCGCCAGTACCGCCGCGAGATCGATTTCGATGCGCCGTGCCTCGTCCGCCTCGCCGCCGGCGATTGCGATGGCGTCGATGTGTTCATTGACGCGCACCATCGAGAAACGCAGGTCGGCTTCGCGCGCATAGCGGTCGGCATTGCCGTTGATCAGGCTGCGGCCAACCCAATAGCTCAGCAGCGAGGCGGACCCGGAATACAACACCGCCGCCCACACCATGTAGCCCGGGATGACGACACTTCGGCCGGCGAGGTGGAACACGAAATTGCTCGAAATGGCCCACAGCACCTCGACGAAGGTCGCCAGCAGAATCGTCGCCTGCAGCAATCCGACGCCAAGATCGGCCGACAGTTCGGTGAGATGGCGTGCATCCTCGTGCATGCGCTGATCCGGGTTCACGCCGATGGGGCCGGCGTTTGCCAGCCGGAAGGCTCGGCCGGGAACCATCCAATTTTGGATCAGATCGTGCACCAATCCCTCACGCAGCTTGAGCTTCAGCATCTGCACCAGCCAGATCTGAGCCACGTTGAGCACCAGCAAAGCGCCGGCGATCAGCCCGAAAATGCCGAGTTGCACCAGGAATTCCTGGAACACTCGGTGCGACAATGCGTCGTAGAAGGGCTGATTCCAGCGATTGAGGCGGATCTGGCCGTAGGCGGTGGCGACTATCACCAGGATGGTCGCGCCCGACAAGGCAAACAGGATGTTGCGCACGGGTGAAATCCACAAGGCGCGCAGCATCATGGCGGCTTGCGGCACCACGCCGGAATGGGCAACCTCGTCAGGATCCGGTGCGGGGCTCGTCTGATCTGCCCGATTGCTCATCATGGGAGGCCTTTGGTGCTGCGGGAACCGATTGCCATTATCAATCAGTCTGCGTGCACGTACAGCCGGGTGCCGAGGAGCCGTCCGTGGACCGAATTGAGACGCTGATGGGGGAGATGACGCTGGCCGAGAAGCTCGGTCAGCTCACCATGACGGCCGCCGGCTACGCGGTCACCGGTCCGATCATCGCCGGCGACTCCACCGAGGCCATCAAGGCGGGCACGATCGGCAATCTGCTCAATCTGGTGGGCGCCGAACCGGTGCGCGAGATGCAGCGGCTGGCGGTGCAGGAATCGCGGCTCGGCATCCCGTTGCTGTTCGGATTCGACGTCATTCACGGCTATCGCACCGCGTTTCCCGTACCGCTGGGGGAAGCGGCAACCTTCGATCCGCAGGTCTGGTCGCTGACCGCGCGCGAATCCGCCCGCGAAGCGGCCGCCGACGGGCTCGCCATGACCTTCGCGCCCATGCTCGATGTGGCGCGCGATCCGCGCTGGGGCCGCAGCGCCGAGGGTCCGGGCGAGGATCCCTTCGTGGGCATGCGCATGGCGCAGGCCAAGGTCCTGGGTTACCAGGGACCCGATCTTGCTGCGGCCGATGCGCTGGCGGCGGTCGCCAAACACTACGTGGGCTATGGACCGGTGACTGCCGGACGCGAATACGCCTCGGTCGACATCTCCGAGCGCACCCTGCGCGAAGTGCACCTGCCGCCGTTCGAGGCGGCGGTGGCCGCCGGCGTGGCGGCGCTGATGCCGGCATTCACCGATCTGGCGGGTCTGCCGATGACTGCCCATGTTGCACTGCTCCAGGATTGGCTGCGAGGGCGGCTTGGTTTCGATGGCGTCATCATCAGCGATTACAACGCCATTGGCGAACTGCGCCAGCACGGTGTCGCCGCGGATCTCGCCGAAGCGGCGGCGCTGGCGCTCAACGCCGGCGTTGATATCGACATGATGTCCGATGCCTACCGACGCGGCCTGCCGATTGCGCTGGCGCGCGGGCTCGTGACCGTGGCGCAGATCGATCGGGCAGTGCGGCGGGTGTTGACGCTCAAGCAGCGCCTGGGCCTGTTCGACGACCCCTATCGCCGCGGGGCTGCACCGGAGGATGCCGCCGCGGTGGGTCGGCGCCGGCAGTTGGCGCGCGACGTCGCGGCGCGCTCCCTGGTGCTGCTCAAGAATCATCGCGCAGCGCTGCCCCTGGCTGCCGGCGTGCGCCGGCTGGCCGTCGTCGGCCCGCTGGCGGATGCGGCAGCAGAAATGCGGGGTCCCTGGTGTGGGGTCGCCGAGGCGGAGGGCCAGGTGAGCGTGCTGGCGGGCCTGCGTGCCGCGCTGGCCGCCGACATCCGGTATGCGCCGGGCGTGGATATCGACGGCGAGGGCATGACGGGGATTGAGCACGCGCTCGAGGTGTGCACGGATGCGGAGGCGATTGTACTGTGCCTGGGCGAGGCGGCGCGCATGAGCGGCGAGGCGGCGAGCCGTGCGCATCTGGGGCTTCCCGGACGCCAGCGCGAATTCGCCGAGGCGGTGCTCGGGCGGGCCCGGTCCTCGGGCACCCCGGTCATCGTGCTGCTGTTCTCGGGTCGACCTCTGATCGTGCCGTGGCTGGTGGAGAAGGCCGGGTCGGTGATCGCGGCCTGGTTTCCCGGCTGCGAGGCCGGCAATGCCATCGCCGACGTGATCACGGGCCGTGTGTCGCCGAGCGGACGCACGCCGGTCACCTGGGCGCGGGCCGCGGGACAGATTCCTCTGTATTTCGGCCAGCGGCCGGGCGGCCGCCCGGCGAATCCCAATGACCATTTCACGGGCAAGTATCTCGATGTCCCGAACGAGCCGCTGTTTCATTTCGGGCACGGCCTCGGCTACGGCCGCTTCACGCTGTCGAATCTGCAGGTGTGGCCGCGCCGGGTGACGGCGGCCGACACCCTCACGGTTCGCGTCGATGTGAGCAATGTGGGCGAGCGGGCCGCGGAGGAAACCATTTTTCTGTTCACCCACGACAAACTGGCGCAGGTTGCGCGACCGGTTCTCGAGCTCAAGGGCTTCGGCAAGATCGATCTGCAACCGGGCGGCCGCGGCACGGTGGAGCTGCAGCTGCCGGCCTCGGAGCTGCGATTTCTCGGTGCAGGTCTCGAGCCGGTGCTCGAAGCCGGGGAGGTCGAGATACTGGTCGGTCCAAGTGCGCAGCGATCGGTGCTGCTGGTCGAGATCATCCGCGTTTTCGTCTGACCGCGGCAGCGGCCCGGTTCCCGCCCACGCTCACACGCGCATTGTCCCAGTACTCCGACCTGCAGTTCATTTAATGGGACGGACCACGCAGTTCTTCGCCTTGGGTTCGCACCCATCGCCGCTGCGCGCCGCCCCCGCGACGTGCCGCACCGACCAATGTGACTCGGTTCTCGAATCCGTCCGTATTGCCCTTGCCCGCATGGCGACTCGCTAATATAACGACGGGATCACCGACCCCGGATTGTCGGAGCCAGGGCCTTGCCTAGCATGGAAAACCGCGCCAGAACCACAGTGTTGATCGTCGATGAGGATCCGGTGTTCGGCATCGTCGCCATCGACACGCTGCAGCTGGCGGGATTCAACGCGGTGGCGGCCGGCGAGAGCCAGAGCGTCATGGCCGCCTTCGAGCAACATGCACCCGATCTGGTGCTGATCGAGGTGGAGAAACCCGGCAGTCCCGGCTTCGATTTGTGCGCGCAGATTCGTGCGCATCCGGCCGGACTCGACGTGCCGATCGTCATGGTCACCGGCAACTACGATACCGAATCCATCGGCCGCGCCTACCGGATGGGCGCCACGGACTTCGTCAACAAGCCGATCCTCTGGGCGATGCTTCCGCACCGCCTCGAATTCCTGCATCGCAGCCACAAGAACGTGCGCGCGCTGCAGGCAAGCGATCTGCGCAACCGCGAACTGCTGCGCGCCCTGCCGGACACCATTTTCGTGGTGGATTCGCACGGCATCGTGCTCGAGCGCCTGGCCGGTGAAGCCGGCGCCGGCGAGGGTCAAGTCGGCAAGTCCTTCGAGGAGGTGCTGCCCGCCGACGTTGCGCGCAAAGCCCGCCAGGCGATGCAGGCGCAGGACGGCGCCGGCGTGCAGAGTTACGAATTCTCCATCGGCAGCGGCAACGCGCAGCGCGCTTTCGAGGCGCGGCTGTGCCCCAGACCCGACGGCGCCTTTCTCGTGGTGATGCGGGATTCCACGGAGCGCCGGCGCGCCGAGGCCCGCATCCAGTATCTGGCCTATTACGACACATTGACCGGCCTGCCGAACCGCCAACTCGTCGGCCGCGAACTGCGGCGGGCGATCCGCATCGCCGAACGTACCGGACACAAGATCGCGCTGCTGTACCTCGACCTGGACCGCTTCAAGCGGATCAACGACAACCTTGGCCACGCGGTCGGCGACTCGCTGTTGCAGGATGTAGCCCGCCGTCTGGAGAGCAGCATCCGACCCACGGACTATGTCGCGCAGGCCGGTCCCGAGCCGGGCACAGGCGACACCCGCATTGCGCGCGTAGGCGGTGATGAATTCGTGGTGCTGCTGACCGGTTTGACCGAGGACTCGCAGGCCGCTGCGATCGCGACCCGCGTGCGCCAGGCGCTCGCCGAGCCGTTCAGCTGCGGCGGCCACCGCTTCGTGGTCACCCCGAGCATCGGCATCGCGCTGTTTCCTCGGGACGGCACGGAGATGGAGGATCTGATGGTCAAGGCCGACATGGCCATGTACCAGGCCAAGGATCAGGGCCGCAACGGCCATGCGTTCTACGGCGAATCGATGAACGTGCGATCGCTCGACCGGATGGAACTCGAATCGGATCTGCGGCGGGCCTTCGAAGCCAACGACTTCACCCTGTGCTATCAACCGAAGATGGACTTGTCGTCCGGCACCATCGTCGGAGTCGAAGCGCTGCTGCGATGGCACCATGCCAGCCGCGGCTGGATCCCGCCGGGCTCTTTCATTGCGCTCGCCGAGGAGACCGGCATGATCGTGCCGCTCGGCGAATGGGTGGTTCACGAGGCGTGCAAACAGCTCAAGATCTGGGCTGGCCAGGGGCTCGGATATCTGACGATCGCGGTCAACGTGTCGCCGCAGCAGTTCGCGCGCGAGGATTTCGTGGATTCGGTGCTGCGCGCCACGCGGCAATTCGGCATCAAGCCGCAGCAGCTGGAGATCGAGATTACCGAGAGCGTTTTGATGCGCAACGTCGGGGAGACGACGGCCGCCCTGAACCGGCTGCGGGCGGCGGGTGTTACCCTGTCAATCGACGATTTCGGCACCGGCTATTCATCGCTCGGCTATCTCAAGCAATTTCCGGTCGATACGCTGAAGATCGACCGTTCCTTCGTCAAGGACCTGCACGTCAGCAGCGACGATGCCGCGATTTGTGCGGCCATCATCGCGATGGCGCGCGAGTTGCGTCTCAAGGTCATCGCCGAAGGCGTCGAGGTGGTCGAGCAGGTCGATTTCCTGCGCAAGCACGGCTGCGACCAGATACAGGGATTTCTGGTGAGCAAACCGGTGACGGTGGAGAATCTCGAGGATCTTCTCAGGCTCGGCACGGGCGGCCAGGAGGTCACCCAGGCGGTTCCCGTCGGCGAATACGCGGCCTGACGCGGGCGGCCGCAGACTCCATCTGTGCGACGCCTGCCGGCGCGGGGTGATAGTATTTTCCGCGCATGGCCGACCGCTTCATCGAACGACGCTCCATCGATTACGTGCCCCTGGCCGAACGGCACGGCAAGGTGTGGCATCTGTGGCCGGTGTGGTTTTCCGGGGATGCACACCTGGCGACGGTCGCCACGGGCGTCGTGGGCATCGCGCTCGGCGGCAACTTCGTCTGGATGGCGGTGGCCGTGGTCCTGGGCAGCGCCTTCGGCACGTTCTTCATGGCATTCCATTCAACCCAGGGTCCGCAGCTAGGCCTCGCACAGATGATCCAGTCGCGGCCGCAATTCGGCTACCTTGGCGCGCTCCTGGTATGGGGCGTGGCGCTGATCGCCTACATCGGCTTCAACGCGTTCAATCAGATCCTGGCGGCGCAGACGGTACGCTCGCTGTACGGCGGGGATTCGACCTCGATCATGCTGATCTTCTCGGTTTTGTCGGTGTCGCTGGCGGTGGTCGGCTATGACCTCATTCACTTGGCGCAGCGCTGGATCGCCTATCTCCTGATCGCCGCGCTGCTGGTGTTCACCGTGTGCGCCGCGGTCCGGCAGCCGCTGCCCGCCGCCCAGCTCGATCTGGGAAACCTCCGCGCAGTCGCCTTCCTCGCGCAGTTTTTTGCGGCCGCTTCGTATCAGATTTCCTGGTCCATCTATGTGTCCGACTATTCGCGCTACCTGCCCCGCGATGTGGGTGTGAGCGCCTCGTTCTGGTGGACCTATCTCGGCGCCTTCATCGGCGGCGCATGGACCATGTTGGTGGGCACGCTGGCCGCGTCGCTGTATCCGTCGCTGGAAGTGGCTGCGGCGCTGCGTACGGCGGCGGACGGCGTATTTCCGGGATTCGGCAAGCCGCTTCTGGTGTGCTCGCTGTTTGGGCTGGTGACCATCACGTCGCTGAACTTCTACGGTGCATCGCTGACCCTGCTGTGCGTGGCTGACTCGCTCAAACCGGGCCGGCCGACCCTCGCCAAACGCCTCGTGACCCTGCTGGTCTCCGCACTGGCTGCGACCGGCATCGCACTCGCCTCATCGCACGATTTCGTGGAGAAATTCGGCGAGTTTCTGGCGGTGCTTTTGTACCTGTTCACTCCATGGACGGCCATCAACCTGGTCGACTTCTATGTGGTGCGCAAGGGCCATTATTCGGTGCGAGAAATCTTCAATGCGCGCGGCATGTACGGCAGGTGGAACTGGCGGGGCCTGTCGGCCTACGGCATCGGTTTCGCGGTCATGATCCCCTTCTTCAGCACCGGGATCTACACCGGTCCCGTCGCCGCCGCGCTCGGCGGCGCCGATATCGCCATGCTGGTCGGGTTGCCGGTATCCGCCGCCGTGTACCTTCTCGCCTGCCGTTCGCTGGATTTGGAATCGGACCGGCTGCACGCGGCCGCGGCGGACCTGGGACTCGATCCGGTCAGTTCTTCAGATTAGGTCTGATTTGCGGAGCCGCCCGCGATCCGCTTCACCAGCGCGCGGGTGAATTCCGCCGTGGTGGCCCGTCCGCCCAGATCACCCGTCCTGACCTTGTCCGCATTCAGGGTGTCGCCGATGGCTTTGCGCAGGCGCACGGCCTTGTCCTTGAGTCCGCAATGCTCGAGCATCATTGCGGCTGCAAGCAGCAGCGCCGTCGGGTTGGCGATGCCCCTGCCTGCGATGTCCGGCGCCGAACCATGGACCGCCTCGAAGATCGCGGCATCGGCGCCGATGTTTGCGCCCGGAGTCATCCCCAGGCCGCCGACCAGGCCGGCGACCAGATCCGACAGGATGTCGCCGAACAGATTCGTGGTGACCAAAACGTCGAACTGCCAGGGATTGAGCACCAGCTTCATGGCACAGGCGTCGATGATCACGCTGTCCAGAGCGAAGCGACCCTTGTACTTTTTCTCATAGAGCTCCATACCGGTTTCGAGAAAGATACCGGTGAGGGCTTTCATGATATTGGCCTTGTGGACGATGGTCACCTTCTTGCGGCCGGTCGCAATCGCGTGCTCGAAGGCGAATTCCAACAGCCGCCGGCTGCCCTGCCGGGTGTTCACCCCGGTCGCCATGGCGACCGCGTGGGGGTCGTCGTCGATCTGGATGTAATGCTCGTGGCCGATGTACAGTCCCTCCAGGTTCTCGCGCACCACCACGAGATCGATGTTGTCGAAGCGTCCTCCGGGGATGATGGTGAGCGCCGGACGCAGATTGGCGTAAAGCTTGAATTCCTCGCGAAGGCGGACATTGGAGGAGCGGTAGCCGCCGCCGGACGGGGTTTCAAGCGGGCCTTTCAGCGCGAGTCGCGTGCGCCGGATGCTCGCAATGGTGTCTGCGGGAAGCGGATCGCCGACGGCTTTGGCGGCCTCGAGACCAGCGATCTTGCGCTCCCACTGAAACGGGGCATCGAGCGCATCGAGGGCCGCCAGCGTGGAGTCGACGATTTCCGGTCCGATTCCGTCGCCGGGTATGAGCGTTGCGGGAATGGCCTGTGGCATCCAAATAGGATACTCGAAGTGAGCGCATTTCCACCATGAAACCGGTGAACGCCGTGATCGCCGAAACCCGGCGCTGGCTGGAGAGATCCGTCATCGGACTCGGATTGTGTCCGTTTGCCGCGCGGGTATACGACGCTGGTCTCGTGCGCTTCCGCTTGAGCCGGCGGCGAAGTGCGGCCGGACTGCTGTCGGACCTGTGCGGCGAGTTGCTCCGGCTGAACCAGCAGGATCCCGGCGAGTGTGAAACGACGCTGCTGATCCATCCTTTCGTCCTGACGAGATTCGCCGACTACAACGAATTCCTGGAGGTGTGCGATGGCGCGCTTCGGCGGCTCGGGCTCGAGGGTGAAGTGCAGATAGCGAGCTTTCATCCCGACTACCGGTTTGCAGACACCAATCCCGGGGACATCGAGAATTTCACCAATCGATCGCCGTATCCGATGCTGCACCTGTTGCGGGAAGCCAGCGTCGAACGCGCCGCCGCGAGCGTCGCCGACCCGGATGAAATCTACCGGCGCAACATCCGCACGATGCGCGCCCTGGGCCATGCGGGCTGGGATGCGCTTTTCACGCAAACGGAGCAAGCTCCGAAATGATGCCCGGTGCATCAGGAGATCGCGGTTGGCAATGATGACATGCAGTGAATGCGGCCGCGCCGTGAGCAGCAAGGCTGCGGCGTGCGTGGGCTGCGGCGCACCCATCGAGCCGCCCGCCGGCCTCGCGATGGCCCGGACCCCGCCGCCCACCCCCCCCTCAGTGCGGGACCTGCGGCGCCATCTGGCGCTGGCCGTGGCCGCGCTGTTCCTGGGGTTGATCGCGGCGCTCGCCGCGGATCATGATCGCAGCGGCGACCGGCTCGGCCAGTTTATCGCCGCGCTGCTGCTGATTGCCGGCATCTGCTGGACTCTGGTGACCCTGGTGCGCCTCTGGGCAGCCAAGCGCTGACCACCGGCGCAGAGGCCGGGACGGCGCCATTGTCGACGATTTCAGGGGTGTTTGCCGGCCATGTGCGCTATCGTACACAGGCAGCGTACGTCACGCAGGATGCGGTTGTTGGCTTTAAGGAGGGGGTATGGGACGCAAAGCGGTCGAAGACGATCGATTGCCGGGCGATGGCGGCCGGGACGCCGGATCCTACAAGGCTGCCTGGAGCCGGTTGGCGCACCACGTGCTCGCCCAGCAGCGGCGCGATTCGCCCACAAGGCCGCCTCGAACGGTGCGTGTGCAAGGCCGCAGCTCCAAGGGGTCCGGTTGACCGGACGTCAGACGCCCGGAGCGCGGGCGGGATTGCGCGAGTCGCGCCCGTAATAGTCCGGATAATCGACGTCCAACCCCTTGAAGCGGCGGTGCACCCACAGATATTGCTCGGGCACTTTGCGAATCTGCGCCTCCAGCAGGCCGTTGAACCGGCGTACATCCTCGATCGGATCGTCGCTCGGAAAGTTATCGAACGCCTGGCCGATGGTGACGCGGTAACCCGCCGCACCGGGGAGCCGTTCTGGAAAATAGGTCAGGACGGACGCGCCGGAGATGCGCGCTAGGCGTGAGGTGGCGGTGGTGGTTGCCGCCGGAATGCCGAAGAAGGCCACCATCGCCGCGCCCTTGTTTCGATAGCTCTGATCCGGCGCGTACCACACCACCTCGTTGTTCTTCAGCGCGCGGATCATGGTGCGGATGTCATCATGTGCAATGGGGTGGCCGTGCCGGCAAAAGCTTGTTCGCATGATGTCCGCGAGCAAGGCGTTCTTGGTGGGGCGGTACACGACGTTCAGCGGTACCACGGTGCCGAGAATACGGGTCGCGATTTCGATGGTGGTGAAATGGCCGCCGATCATGATCGCACCACGGCCCTTGGCGAGAGCCGCCTCGAGGTGCGCGAATCCCTCGATCTGTGCCAGGCGGCGTACCCGTTGATCGCTGCTCCACCAGGTGTCGGCGGTTTCGCACAGAGCCATCCCCAGGCTGGCGCAGTGCCGCTCGAGCAACCCTTCCCGGGCTTCGGCGGACAGATCGGGCATGCACAGCGCGATGTTGCGCTGCGCAATGCGCACATAGGCCAGCGGCAGGCGCCTAACCAGCCACCCGAGGGCTGCCCCGCAGCGCAGCTGTACCCTAAAGGGCAGCCATTCCAGGGTCCGCAGAAACGCCAGCCCGAGCCAGGTGGGCCAATATCGGGGCGCCAGATACCGACCGGCCGCGCCGGACGGTGCGGCGCCCATACCGGGTTGCCGTGGCCGCCCGCCTGCCCCAGTAGCCATGTTTTTGACTATTCGTGTTCGCCCGTAAATTACTGTATTATATGCGCCGGCTCGTGAAGTTCTACTTGGTCCGTTTATGGTCACCGCGCCGCTCCGGCGTCACCTTGACCACAACCCACAAAGCAGGTTTCTTCGATCCAGGTGGCAGGCACACCGCACACTGCATCCCAGTTCGCACGCGTGACCAGCCGATAGTTTCTTTTGTAGCAGGTATTCTTCACATGACGAAAATGTATGTTGGCAATCTCCCGTTCTCAATGGACGAGTCCGCGGTGCGCGCGCTGTTCGAAAAGCACGGCGCCGTTCAATCGGTGGCCTTGATTAATGATCGCGACACCGGCCGTCCGCGCGGCTTCGGCTTCGTGGAAATGGCAAGCGCAGATGCTGCGCGTGCGATGCAAGCGTTGAACGGCCATGACGTCGACGGGCGTGCGCTGAAGGTGAACGAGGCTCAGGAGCGCACCGGTGGCGGTGGCGGCGGCGGCGGCGGCGGTTCGCGCGGCCCCAAGCGCTGGTAAGCGGCGCTTCGATCGAGCGAGGACTAGGGCCGCAGTGATTGCGGCCCTAGTTATTTCCGCAAAGTCGCGAGAGATCAGGGTTTACCCCTGACCCGGGTTTGCCTATAATCGCGGCCCTCGGCGGGGGCGCAGTTTGTGCGTTCCTGAGAACGGCGGGCGGCCAACCGTTCGGACCAACGCTTTGTGCATGAAGCCCCCCGATGGGGCTTTTTCTTTAAAGGGAGGGGGCCGATGGTCCCCTTTTTTGTTTGGCTGCAGGTTTATAGACCAATGCGTGACGCCTTGATGCGCTTGCTGGAGCCGCCGATCGAGGCCCTGGGTTACGAGTTGGTCGATATTGAGTTTGCGCAGGCCGGTCGCGGCGGGGTCTTGCGGATTTACATCGACCGCCGGGCCGCTGATTCCGGGGCCGGCATCACGGTTGACGATTGCGCGCGGGTGAGCCACCAGGTGAGCCAGGTGCTGGAGACCGAAGATCCGATCAAGGGTCATTACACGCTCGAGGTGTCCTCGCCCGGCTTTGATCGGATATTGCGCACGCGCGCGCATTTCGAGCGGTTCGTCGGCGCGCGGGTGCTGGCGGAACTGAAGCTGCCGATCGACGGGCGACGGCGATTCGCCGGATCGTTGAAATCGGTGTCGGACGACGTGATTGTGGTCGATGTGGACGGACGCGAGTGCCGCCTGCCGATCGAGCGAATTCAAAAGGCGAGATTGAAACCGGTATGAGCCGGACGGGCGAACGGCGGTCCTCGGATCGCGCAGACCAGGAGTCAGGGTCGATGAACAAAGAAATTCTGATGGCGGTGGATGCCGTATCCAACGAAAAGGGCGTCGACAAGGAAATCATCTTCGATGCGCTCGAGGCCGCGCTTGCATCCGCGACGCGCAAGAAGTACGGCGAGGAACTGGACGTGCGCGTGTCGATCAATCGCAAGACCGGCGGCTACGACACCTTCCGCCGCTGGAAGGTGTTCGCCGACGAATCGACCGAGCTCGAGGTGCCCGACCGTGAGTTGCGCATGGACGACGCCCGCGAGATCGACAAGGACGTGGAGCCGGGCGGCTACGTGGAGGAGCCGATGGAATCCGTGCCATTCGGCCGCATACTCGCTCAAACCGCCAAGCAGGTCATCGTGCAGAAGGTCCGCGAGGCCGAGCGGGCGCAGGTCGTCGACGCCTACAAGGACCGCGCCGGCACGCTGGTCAGCGGAATCGTCAAGCGCGTCGATCGCAACGGCATCTATGTGGATCTGGGCGCCAATGCCGAAGGCTTCATTCCGCGCGAGGAGATGATTCCGCGTGAGCCCGTGCGTTCCCAGGACCGCATCAAGGCATACCTGAAAGAGGTCCGCTCCGAGCCGCGCGGTCCGCAATTGTTCCTGTCGCGCACGGCGCCCGAATTCCTCATAGAATTGTTCAAGCTGGAAGTGCCGGAAGTGGGGCAGGGACTGATCAATATTCTCGCAGCCGCGCGCGACGCCGGCGTGCGTGCCAAGATTGCGGTGCGCAGCAACGATCCGCGCGTCGACCCGGTCGGCGCCTGTGTCGGCATGCGCGGCTCGCGGGTGCAGGCGGTGTCCAACGAGATCGCCGGCGAGCGGGTGGACATCATTCCGTTCGACGAGAACACCGCGCAATTCGTCATCAACGCGATGGCGCCCGCCGAGGTCACCTCGATCGTGGTCGACGAGGACTCGCATTCGATGGACATCGCGGTTGCCGAGGACAAGCTCTCCCAGGCCATTGGCCGGGGCGGCCAGAACATCCGCCTGGCCAGCGAATTGACCGGCTGGGAATTGAACGTCATGAGCGAGTCGCAGGCCGAGGCGAAGAGCGAAAGCGAATCCCTGGCGCTGCGCGAAACGTTCATGAAACAGCTGGATGTGGACGCCGACGTCGCGAGCATCCTGGTCCAGGAAGGGTTCTCGACCATCGAGGAAATCGCCTACGTGCCCGCGAGTGAGCTCAATGGCATCGAGGAATTCGACGAGGAGATCGTCAAGGAGCTGCGCACGCGCGCGCGCGACGTGCTGCTGACCCAGGCCATCGCGAGCGAGGAATCCATGGACGGCGCGGAACCTGCGGCGGATCTCACGGAGATCACCGGCGAGGCCATGGCCAAGGCCCTGGCACGCAAGGGCGTGCGCACGCGCGAGGATCTTGCAGATCTGTCGGTGGATGAGCTCGTTGAGGTCGGCAGCGTCGATGAAAAGAAGGCTGCCGAACTGATTATGGAAGCCCGCAAACACTGGTTCGCGGAAGAAGCGAAGGTTTAGGAGCTAAATTCATGGCAGACGTTACCGTCGCGCAATTCGCCGAGGTGCTCAAGGTTCCGGTCGACCGGCTGCTGCAGCAGCTCGATCAGGCCGGCATCAAGGTCGACAGCGCCGAGGACATGATCAGCGAGGAGGCGAAGCATGAACTGCTGACGCATCTGCGGCGCAGCCACGGCCGTGACGATGTCCAGGCCGATGCCGCTCCACGCAAGATCACCCTGCGGCGCAAGTCGCAGTCGGAGCTCAAGCTCGCGAGCCCGCAGGGCCGTGCCCGCACCGTCAACGTCGAAGTGCGCAGCAAACGCACCTATGTCAAACGCGAGGTGCTCGAGGACCAGGCGCGCCATCAGCAGGAAGAGATCGAAAAGCTGCGCGAGACCGAGGAACAGGCCAAGGCGGCGATCGAGCGCGAGGAAAGCGAGCGCCGCGAACGCGAGCGCCTCGATCGGGAGCGTCTGGAGGAGGAGAGCCGGCGCCGCACCGACGAGGAGGTCAGAAAGCGCACCGCCGAGGATGAGGCGCGGCGCGTAGCGGAGCTGCAGGCGCGCGAACAGGCGGAGCGCGATCGCAAGGCGGCCACCGCCAAGCCCGGCAAGACGGCGCGCGTCGTGGTGGACGACAAGGCGACCCGCTACGGCCGGCAGGAGCTGCACATCGCGGGCGACGTCAGCGCCCGCCACAAGAAAAAGAAGTCACGCGACGGGCGCAGGCGCTCGGTTGGCGGCGACACGGATGCAAAACACGGCTTCGAGATGCCGACCGAGCCGGTCGTGCGTGAGGTTGCCATCGGCGAGGCCATGACCGTTGCGGAGCTTGCGCAAAAAATGGCAGTCAAGGCCACCGAAGTCATCAAAGTCATGATGAACATGGGCGTGATGGCGACGATCAACCAGATGATCGAACAGGACACTGCGGTTTTGGTGGTCGAGGAGATGGGGCATACCGCGGTGCTGCGCAAGGAGAACATCATCGAAGATGACCTGCAGGGAACGGCGGACGCTTCGCTGGAAGTGCTGCCGCGTCCGCCGGTGGTCACCGTGATGGGCCACGTCGATCACGGCAAAACCTCCCTGCTCGATTACATCCGCCGCACCAAGGTGGCGGCCGGCGAAGCGGGCGGCATCACCCAGCACATCGGCGCCTATCATGTCGAGACGGCCCGCGGCATGGTGACCTTCCTCGATACACCGGGCCATGCGGCGTTCACCTCCATGCGTGCGCGCGGTGCGCAGGTGACCGACATCGTCATCCTGGTGGTCGGTGCTGATGACGGCGTCATGCCGCAGACCATCGAAGCCGTGCAGCACGCACAGGCGGCCAAGGTGCCGATCGTTGTGGCGCTCAACAAGATGGACAAACCGGAGGCGGATCCCGAGCGCGTCAAGCAGGAACTGACCAAATATGGCGTGATACCCGAGGAATGGGGCGGGGAGAACATTTTCGTCCCGGTCTCTGCGAAGACCGGGCAGGGTGTGGAGCAGCTGATCGAAAGCGTCCTGCTGCAGGCCGAGGTGCTCGAATTGAAGGCCCCGACCGCGGGACTGGCCGCCGGATTCGTCATCGAGTCGAGCCTCGAGAAGGGCCGCGGCGCGGTGGCGACGGTGCTGGTGCTGCGCGGCATCCTCAAACTGGGTGATGCGATCCTCATCGGCCAGGAATTCGGCCGGGTGCGTGCGCTGTTCGACGAGGCCGGCAGGCCGGTCACTTCCGCCGGTCCGTCGATTCCGGTGGTGGTGCTCGGACTGTCCGGCGCGCCCAACGCCGGCGATGAATTGCTGGTGGTCGAGAGCGAGCGCAAGGCCCGTGAAGTCGCCATGCATCGCCAGGCCAGGTCGCGCGACGTCAAACTCGCCAAGCAATCGGCGAACATTCAGGACGTGTTCTCCAACATGGGGGATGCGAAGCCGAATGTGGTGCAGCTGCTGGTCAAGGCCGACGTGCAGGGCAGCGTCGAGGCCCTGCGCGACGCCCTGAACGGGTTGTCGACCTCCGAGGTGGCGGTCAACGTGGTTGCCTCCGGCGTCGGCGGCCTCACCGAATCGGACGTGACGCTTGCCGCCGCGTCCAAGGCGCGCATCATCGCCTTCAACGTGCGCGGCGACGCCGCTGCCCGTGCCTCGATCAAGGAACACGGGGTCGATGTGCGTTATTACAGCATCATCTACGAAGCCATCGATGACATCCGTGCGGTGCTCACCGGCATGCTGGCACCCGAGGTCAAGGAGCAGATCGTCGGACTGGCGGAGGTGCGCAGCGTTTTCCGCTCGAGCAAGTTCGGCACCGTCGCGGGCTGCATGGTGATCGACGGCTACGTGCGGCGCAATTTCCCGATAAGGGTGCTGCGCGAAAATGTCGTCATCTTCGAGGGCGCACTCGAGTCCCTGAAGCGCTTCAAGGACGACGTCAACGAGGTGCGCGCCGGCACCGAGTGCGGCATCGGCGTCAAGAACTACAACGATGTGCGAGAGGGCGATCAGATCGAGTGCTATTCGCGGGTGGAGGTTGCGCGTACGCTGTAGCGTCGCGCGTGCCGCATGCCGCGAGATAATCCACGCGCACGACGGCTGGGCGATCAGATCCAACGCGAGTTGACCGAGCTGCTGCGCCGCGACGTGAAGGACTCGCGGATCGGCAATGTGACCATCACGGCGGTCGACGTCACGGGCGACCTGCGAACCGCGCGCGTGCATTACCTGGTGTTCGGGCGCGACGGCCCCGACGCCCGGGTGCAGCGCGGCCTCGAGAGCGCCGCCGGCTTCCTGCGCAATGCGCTGTCGCGGGCGCTCATGATCCGCCATACACCCACATTGAGTTTCGAGCTGGATACCAGCATTGAGCACGGCGTGCGCCTGACGCAGCTGATCGACGCGGTCAGCAAGGACGCCGTCGCCAAAACCGAACCAGGCGGCGACGGATGAGGCCGGCGGATGTGCACGGTATTTTGCTGCTCGACAAGCCGCTCGGCGCAAGTTCGGCAGCAGCCGTGGCGCGCGTCAAGCACCTGTTCGAGGCGCGCAAAGCAGGACATACCGGCTCGCTGGATCCGCTGGCGAACGGGATGCTGCCTATCTGCTTCGGCGAAGCCACCAAATTCGGCGCGCGGCTGCTGGATGCGGACAAGACCTACCTGGTGACGGCGCGTTTGGGCGAGCGTACACCGAGCGGCGATCTGGAAACCCCGGTCATCGAAAGACGCGAGCTGCCGGAATGGCCGGTGCGGCAGATCGAGGCGGCGCTCGAGGATTTTCCGCGTGATTATCTGCAGATGCCGCCCATGCACTCGGCCATCAAACAGCAGGGCACGCCCCTGTACGTGTTTGCGCGCGCCGGTGTGACCCGTGAACGCACCCCGCGGTCCGTCGGCATCCGCGAGCTGAGTCTGGTCGACTGGCGCCCGCCCGAACTGCAATTCGTCGTGCGCTGCACTAAGGGCGCTTATATCCGCGTGTTGGCCGAGGATCTTGCCGCGCGGCTCGGCACGCTCGCGCACCTGACCGGTCTGCGCCGCGTGGCCGTTGCGCCGTTTGGGTCGGAGCCGACCTGGACACTGGCGGCATTGCAAGCCCTGGACCTGCCGCAGCGGCGGGCGGTCCTGCTGCCCGTGGATGCCGCCCTCGGCGCCTGCCGGCGTTTGGACCTGGCGGCGGAGGGTGTCGCGGCATTTCGCCAGGGTCAGGCGGTATGCATACCCGTCGAAGCCCCGGGTACGGTGCGAATCTACGCGCCGGGATTGGGGTTTTTGGGTTTGGGGGAAGTCGAGGCCGCGGGTCGCCTGGTGCCGCTGCGGCTGGTTGCCGCGGCTGCGAATCGTGCTTGAGGGCGACCTTTCCGACGCGTACAATGCGCGCCTTCCTAAAGGGTCTAAGTTATTGATTGAGGTTTGATTTCAATGCCACTCACTCGCGAAGAAAAATCGGGCGTCGTCGGTAAATTCCAGCGCAGCGCGCAAGACACCGGTTCCCCCGAAGTCCAGATTGCCCTGTTGTCCGAGCGCATCAATGGCTTGAGCCAGCACTTCACCACGCACAAAGCCGATCACGCGTCTCGGCGTGGACTGCTCAGGATGGTCAACCAGCGCCGCAAGCTGCTCGATTACCTGAAGAGCAAGACTCCCGACAAGTACACCCAAGTCGTCGAACGTCTGGGGTTACGCCGCTAAGACCGCTTCGTCGCATGCCACGAGGCCTGCGTGTCCACCAATCCATCAAGAGGGGCTCCAGGTGAGCACTACCAAGAAGAGTTTCCAGTTTGGCGACCATACGGTCACGATAGAAACCGGCGAGCTTGCCCGCCAGGCCGATGGCGCGGTGCTCGTCACGATGAGCGAGACCGTCGTGCTGGTGACCGCGGTGGGACTCAAGAGGGCGACGCCCGGCCGGGACTTCTTTCCGCTGACGGTCAACTACCAGGAGAAGACCTATGCGGCCGGCCGCATTCCCGGCGGGTTCTTCAAGCGCGAAGGGCGTCCCACCGAGAAGGAAACCCTGACGTCGCGATTGATCGACCGGCCGATCCGGCCGCTGTTTCCCGACGGATTCACCAATGATGTGCAGGTGGTGGCCTCCGTGTTGTCCGTCAATTCAGAGGTGGATCCGGACATCGCTTCCCTGCTCGGCGCCTCGGCTGCGCTTGCCATTTCCGGTCTGCCGTTCATGGGTCCCATCGGCGCCGTGCGTGTCGGATACAAGGACGGCAAATACATTTTGAATCCCACCGCGACCCAACTGGGCGAATCGCAGCTGGATCTCGTGGTTGCGGGCACCGCGGAAGGGGTGCTGATGGTCGAATCCGAGGCGGCTGGCCTGAATGAAGAAGTCATGCTCGGGGCCGTCACGTTTGGCCATGAACAGATGCAGGTCGCGATAAAGGCCATCAACGAGCTTGCCGCCGAAGCCGGAAAGCCGAAGTGGTCCTGGGCCGCCCCCGCGGAGATCACCGAACTGAAGCACGCGGTCGGCACCTTCGCCGAGACGAGTCTGGCGGCCGCGTATGCCTTGACCGAAAAACAACAACGGCATGCCAAAATCAGCGAAATAAAGAACTCGCTGCTCGACGCGTTGACCACCGGCGAGGCGCCGAAGTTCACCAAGGAGGAAGTCGGCACCGAATTCTTCAATCTCGAGCACAGGCTTGTGCGCCAGCGAATTCTTGACGGCCATCCGCGAATCGATGGCCGCGACAACAAGACGGTGCGGCCGATCAGCATCCGTACCGGTGTGCTTGCGCGCACCCACGGCTCGGCACTGTTCACCCGCGGCGAGACCCAGGCCCTGGTGGTGACCACGCTCGGAACCGGACGCGACGCGCAGATCATCGACGGCCTGACCGGCGAACGGAAAGAGCCGTTCATGCTGCATTACAATTTCCCGCCGTTCAGCGTCGGCGAGACCGGCATGATGGGCTCGCCGAAGCGCCGGGAAATCGGCCACGGAAATCTCGCCAAGCGCGGCGTCAAGGCCGTCATGCCCGGCTTGGAGAAATTCCCCTATGTCATCCGCGTGGTCTCGGAAATCCTGGAATCCAACGGTTCGAGTTCCATGGCGTCGGTGTGCGGTACCAGCCTCGCCCTGATGGACGCCGGCGTGCCGATCCGCGCGCCGGTAGCCGGCGTTGCGATGGGGCTGGTCAAGGAAGGCGAGCGGTTCCAGGTGCTCACCGACATCCTGGGCGACGAGGATCACCTCGGCGACATGGATTTCAAGGTGGCCGGCACCAAGGACGGCATTACCGCCCTGCAGATGGACATCAAAATCACCAGCATCACGCGCGAGATCATGAAGGTCGCGTTGAGCCAGGCGCGCGATGGCCGGCTGCACATACTCGGCGAAATGAACAAAGTGCTGGCCAAGCCGCGAGACAACATGTCCGAGTGGGCCCCGACCATCATCACGCTGAAGATCGATCCCGAAAAGATTCGCGACGTCATCGGCAAGGGCGGTGCGGTCATCCGGCAGATCACCGAGGAGACGGGCACCTCCATCGACATCGAGAACGACGGAACGGTCAAAATCGCCTCGGTGCAGGGCGCCGCCGGCCGCGAAGCTCAACGGCGAATCGAACTCATCACCGCCGATATCGAGGTCGGGCGCATCTATGAAGGCAAGGTCGCGCGACTCATGGATTTCGGCGCATTCGTGACCATACTGCCGGGCCGCGACGGTCTCGTGCACATATCGCAGATCTCCGAGGAGCGCGTTGAACGCGTCGGCGACAAGCTCAAGGAAGGCGATGTGGTGAGAGTCAAGGTGCTGGAGGTCGACCGTCAGGGGCGCGTACGCCTGTCGATGCGCAACGTCGACGCCGCCTAGCCCGCGGGGACCGGCCGCAGACCATCCAAAGGCGCGCGGCCACCCCAACAGAATCCCGGCCGCCGCTTTGGGCGCCCGCGTCCTCGCGGAGTCCCCAATGTCGGGGGATTACTTCGAGTCGGCGTGTCCGTGCGCGGAATTTGCCGACAGCGCCGCCGGCGCCACCTCATCCTGTGATCCGCGTGACCGCGTGCCATCGCTTCCCGCGGACTTGGCGCGCTCGCGGTTCTCCCGCAGCTGATTGGTGAACACCCGCAGACTCTGGTCCAAATAGCCGCTCACCAGCGATTGCATGCTGCCGCCGTAGGAGCGGATGACATTGACCATGAAATCCTGGCTGAGAATCGGTTCGGCCAGATGTTCCTGTTCTGCGATGACTTGCAGCAGGATGCTGCGCGTGATGTCGACGTTGTTCTTCTTGTCGACCACCACGAAATCGCATCGCTCGACCACCAAACGCCGAACATCCGCCAGTGTGATGTACCGGCTCTCGACGGTGTCATAGAGGCGACGGTTCGGGTATTTCTTGATTACTCGCGGCTCGCTCATATGGCTCCTCGCTCGCTAGGGTCGACGCGCAACCGAAGTATGCCGGTTCGTGCCTGCCCATCATCGTCCGGCTTGCGGACTGCTCAATTCAAAGAATAGCGCAATGCAGCGCCAACGCAAATTTGCGTATTTTGTAATATTTTCAAAGTGTTGTCAGAGGCCGGCGGGCAGTGTCAGCCGTCTCGGCAAAGCGCTCAATTTCCAGTGTCTGACCGCCCATGCCCAGGCGTTGTCGATGCCGCCGTCGCGCAGCGAGGCCGGCGGCGCGAGATTCAACAGCTCAAAGATTGCGCAAAGCTGGGTGAGGGCGCAGCCTGCATCGGCGCGCACGCTGCGGCGCGATTTCGCGAGCTTGGTGCCGTCGGGCTCCGTCAGCACCGGCACATGCGCATAGGCCGGCGTGGGCACACCAAGGGCGTTCTGCAGATAAATCTGCGGCGGCGTGTTGTCGAGCAGATCGGCGCCGCGCACCACGTGCGTGACGCCCTGTGCCGCGTCATCGACGACGACCGCGAACACATACGAGAAAATCCCGTCGCGTCGCCTGAGGATGATATCCCCGCTTGCCGCGGACACATTCTGGCGGTAACGGCCCTGCACCTCATCGACGATGGTGATGCTGCGCGGTTCGACCCGCAGCCGGGTCGCCGTCGGCCGCTCAGGATGCACGGGTCCGTGACGGCACTGACCCGGATAGCGGCCCTCGTCGGCGAGTTCGAGCCGGCTGCAGGAACATTCGAACAGCAAATCGCGCCGTCGCAAGTCCTCCAGGGTGCCGCGGTACAGATCGAGCCGGCTGCTTTGCCTTGCAACCTCACCGTCCCATTCGAAACCGAAGGCCTCCAAGGTGGCCAGGATGCGCGAGGCGGCGCCGGGTGCCTCGCGCGCTGTGTCGAGGTCCTCGAGACGCAGCAGCCAGCGGCCGGCGTTGGCGCGCGCATCCAGATAGCTGGCGGCAGCGGCGTACAGCGACCCCAGGTGCAGGTCGCCGCTCGGACTGGGTGCGAAGCGGCCGATATAGCTGCGCCTGTCCAAGGCTGCGGGCCGGCTCAGCGGTAGCGGTCGTCCCGGTCGCCGTACTGCTTCTCCCGGCGCTCGCGCCGCTCCTGGGCTTCCACCGACAGCGTGGCGACGGGTCGTGCCTCGAGGCGCTTGATGCCGATCTCCTCGCCGGTCTCGAGGCAGTAGCCGTAGGAGCCGTCCTCGATCCGCTTCAAGGCCTCGTCTATCTTTCGAATCAGCTTGCGCTCCCGATCACGCGTGCGCAGTTCCAGGCTGAATTCCTCCTCCTGCGTCGCCCGGTCGTTGGGATCCGGAAAATTTGCGGCCTCGTCCTTCATGTGCAGCACGGTTCGGTCCACCTCGACCATCAGATCGCGCTTCCAGTTCTGCAGGATGCGCGCGAAGTGTTCGAGCTGCTCCTTGTTCATGTACTGTTCGCCGCGCCGCGCGATGTACGGCTTCACGTTGCGCGGGCCGGCCAGCAGGCTGGCGGAGAGCGGCGAGTCCGAGTCGGCGCCGTCTTCGGCGAGCGGGCTGCGCGGCATGACCAGTGGTCGGATGTCGAATTTGATCGGCGCGGAGCGAGGCGGGATGCTCTTCGGTTCCGCTTTTGGCGCCGCCTTGGCGGGCTCGGCGGCCTTTACGGGGCGCGCTTTCACAGACGGTGGTTTGGCTACGGGGGTCTTGGCCGTCGTCGGCTTTTGGGGAGGCTTGCTGGATTTCACTTTGGCCTTGGTTGCGGGAGTCTTGATTACGGGTTTCGATGCGGCTTTCGTCGGCGGTCTGGCGATTTTTTTCTGCGCCGCCGCCTTGGGTGCCGCCTTGCCTGGCTTCTTTTGCGCCTTTTGGGTCTTCTTCGAGGGCATGTGAGTCTCCGCTCCTTAACGAAAGAGCGCGCGATTATACCGACGCGGGCAGGCCTGTACAGGGCACCCTGGGGATTCTTTAACTAATTGAATTTAATCCAAAGTCCGCCCAATACCGGGGCCGGCAGCCCGGCGGCGGCCCTCAGGGCAGGAGCACGGGCGCCGCCGCGTTCCAGCCGGATTGGCGGTGTTCGGCGGCCACGCTGGTATAAATGCCGCCACGGACGTTGAATTCAGCCAAAAGGCGCATGTAGCGCGGCGCCGTGGCGCGCACCAGATCCGCCAGGATGGCGTTGGTCACCGCCTCGTGGAACGCCCCACGATCGCGGTAGGACCAGATGTAAAGCTTCAACGATTTCAATTCGACGCAGCGCTCATTTGGCACGTAGTCGAGCTTGAGCGTGGCGAAGTCGGGCTGTCCCGTTTTCGGGCACAGGCAGCTAAACTCCGGGATGGTCATGCGAATGGTGTAGTCCCGTTCCGGCGCGGGATTCGCGAAGGTCTCGAGGGTCGTACTGGGTTGCTGCATGGAACGGACGATGCGCGGCGCGCGGGGGTTTACGAAAGTGACGTTTACTTTACACTACGCGCCACATTGACGGCCACGCGCACTCTGATTCGTGGTCCGAACCCAGGGTCAAAGATAATACATGCGCTTAACGAAATTAAAGATCGCCGGTTTCAAATCATTCGTGGATCCGACCACGGTGACTTTTCCGAGCAGCCTGACCGGCGTCGTCGGACCGAATGGTTGCGGCAAATCGAACATCATCGATGCGGTTCGCTGGGTCATGGGCGAGATTTCCGCCAAGCATCTGCGCGGCGAATCCATGGCCGACGTGATCTTCAACGGTTCTTCTGCGCGAAAGCCGCTGGGAGCGGCGTCGGTGGAACTCGTCTTTGATAACAGTGACGGCAAAATCGGCGGCCAATACGCCAATTACAACGAAGTGTCACTGCGCCGCACCGTGAGTCGCGACGGCAGCTCGGACTATTACATCAACGGCATCAAGGTGCGCCGCAAGGATATCACGCAGCTGTTCCTCGGCACCGGGCTGGGCACGCGCAGCTATGCCATCATCGAACAGGGGATGATCTCCCGGGTCATCGAGGCGCGGCCCGACGATTTGCGCGCGTTCCTCGAGGAGGCCGCAGGCATATCCCGTTACAAGGAGCGCCGACGGGAGACGGAGAACCGAATCGGCCATACCCGCGAGAACCTGGATCGCCTCAACGATCTGCGCGAGGAGGTGGACAAGCAGATCCGCCACCTGCAGCGGCAGGCGGCGACCGCAAGGCGCTATCAAGGGCTCAAGGACGAGCAGCGCAAATTTCAGGCGGAGCTGTTGGCTCTGCGTCTGCAGGGTCTCGAAGTCGAGGCTGCCCAATGCGAGGGCGTCGTCCGGCATTCCGACACGGCCATGCAGGCCGCGCTCGCGGACCTGCGGGCGGCGGAGGCCGAGATCGAGCGCACCCGCGCGGATCAGGCGGCGAAGACCGACACGCTCGGCGCCATACAGGCGCGCTACTACGAGGCGGGCGCCGAAGTCACGCGGATCGAACAGAGCATCCAGTACACGCGCGAACTGCGCCAGCGCCAGCGGGCGGACCTCGAGCAGGCGCAGGCCCAGGTTCAGGATCTGACGGGTGTCATCCTGCGCGACCGGGCACAGATCGATGATCTGTCGGCGCAGCTTGCGGCCATGGTCCCGGACCTGGAGCGGGCATCCGGGCAGGAACATGCCGCGCGCCAGGAATTGGAACGCGCTGACACGGCCATTGCCTCCTGGCAGCAGCGTTGGGATGCCCATTCACAGGCGGTGGCGCTCGGACAGGGCGAGACGCAGGTCGAGCGGGCGCGGATCGAGCAGCTGGAGAATCAACAGCATCGCCTGCTGCAGCAGCGGGAGCGCCAGGAAGCCGAGCGCGCCGGACTTGCCGAGCTTCAACCCACCTTGCAGCTGGAGAGCTTGACGGAGCGCGCGACCCTGGCCGACGAGGCCGGACAACAGGCCGAGGCCGGGCTGCGTGTGCTGCTCGCCGAGTTGTCGGTTGCACGCGATCGCGAGCGTGAACAGACCGTTGCCCTGAATGAATTGCGCGCCCGCTGGCAGGCGGCGCTCGGCTCGCAGGTTTCGACCGAGGCGCTGCAGCAGGCCGCGCTCGGCAAGGCGTCCGGCAAGGTGACGCTATGGCTGAAGGCGCAGTCGCTCGAGGAGCGACCGCGGCTCGCGCAGCAACTGCGCGTCGAGCGCGGCTGGGAGCGCGCCGTGGAGACCGTGCTGGGTTCCTATCTTGAGGCGGTGTGCGTCGACGGATTGGACGGCCTGGCGGAGTCGCTTGCGAGTTTCGACGGCGGCCAATTGGCAATGGTGAGTGTGCGGCAAACGGCCGTCGAGGCCGCCGACACCTCCACCCTGCTGGCGAAGGTGCAGGGCACGCCCGCGCTGCAATCATTGTTGTCCTCGGTGTACGCGGCCGCGACCCTCGGCGATGCGCTCGCGCGGCGGCAACGCCTGCGCGCCGGCGAATCCGTGGTGACCCAGGACGGAATATGGCTCGGCACCGACTGGCTGCGACTGTCCCGTGATCGCGACCCGCACACGGGCGTGATCGAACGCGAGGAGTCGCTGCGCGAGATCCGCGCGCAGGTGGCGCACATGGCACAGCAGATCCAGGCGCTCGAACGCGATCTGGAGGGTACGCGCGACCAGGTGCGAGAGTGCGAGGACCGGCGTGAACATCTGCAGGGCGACGTGAATCGTCTGCATCGCGAACATCTCAACCGCCGGGCCGAACTCGACTCCGCGACGGCTCGCACGGCGGACGTCGCCCGGCGCGCATCGCATCTCGAGACCGAGCTCGCCGATGTGCAGTCGGAACTCGCCCGGACGGAGATGGATCTGCGCGCGGCGCGCGGACGGATGGAGATGGCGATCGATTTGCTGGCTGCACAGGAACCGCAGCGGGTGGGTCTCGAGCTGGAGCGCGATCAGCTGCGCGGCGATCTGGCCACGGCCCGCGCCGCCGCGCAGACCGCGCAGCAGAGCGCGCGCGATTTGGCGCTGCAGGTCGAATCGCGGCGCTCGTCGCACACGTCCCTGACATCGTCCCTGATGAGGGTGGAGCAGCAGTTGGAGGCGCTGGTGCTGAGGCGCGACGGCCTCGCGGCGCAGCTCGCCGACGGGGATTCGCCGCTGGCCGCCCTGCAGCTGGAGTTGGATGGCGCGCTGGCGCGGCGCGCAGCGGTCGATTCCGAGCAGCGCGCCGCCAAGGTGGCAACCGACGAATTGGACGCACTGCTGCGTGATCGCGACGCCCGGCGCTCCGCGCTCGAGGCCGGGGTGGAGCAAGCGCGCGCCGCGCTCGAAGAGGCGCGTATGAAGGCCGGCCAGGTGCACGTGCGGCGCGAGGGCATGGCCGAGCAGCTGGCGGCGACGCAATTCGAGTTGGGCGAACTGGTCGCGGGTCTCGCGGCCGGGGCGACGGTCGAGAGCTGGGAAGCCCAGCTGACGGAGACCAACGCCAGGATCGAACGGCTCGGCCAGGTCAATCTCGCGGCCATCGGCGAATTCAAGGAGCAATCCGAGCGCAAGGAATATCTCGACCGCCAATGCAAGGATCTCACGGATGCGCTCGAGACGCTGGAATCGGCGATGCGCAAGATCGACCGCGAAACACGCACCCGCTTCCAGGACACCTTCGACCGGGTGAACGCCGGTCTCAAGGAAAAATTTCCGCGGCTGTTCGGCGGCGGCCACGCGTACCTGGAACTGGACGGCGAGGAGACGGCGGGTGCCGGCGTTTCCGTCATGGCGCGGCCGCCGGGCAAGCGCAACAGCACGATCAGCCAGCTGTCCGGCGGCGAAAAGGCGCTCACGGCGGTGGCGCTGGTGTTTGCGATATTCGATCTGAATCCTGCACCTTTCTGCCTCCTCGACGAGGTGGACGCGCCGCTCGATGAAAACAACGTCGGCCGCTTTTGCGACATCGTCCGCGACATGTCGGCCAACGTGCAGTTCATATTCATCACCCACAACAAGACCACCATGGAACTCGCCACCCAATTGGTGGGCGTGACCATGCACGAACCCGGCGTATCGCGCCTGGTCGCGGTCGACGTCGACGAGGCCGTGCGCATGGCGGCAATGTAAGGGCAGGAATCATTGGCCGAGTTTCGCTGGATACTATTGGGGCTTGGTCTGCTGGTGATCGCCGGCATATGGTGGTGGGGCGCGCGGCGCTCCAGCCAGGCACACGGTCAGGCCGATTTGCGCACCGCCACCGAAGCGCCGGGTGCCGGTCCGTCCGCGTCCCCGGACGCGGACGAAGATGCGGCTCCCGAGGAGCCGCGCGAGTTCGGTGTGCCACCCTTCGAGCCGCTCAATGTGCAGACCGATTACGAGCCGCCGATGACCGCCGATGCGGCGGAGGTGACACTCGACGATGAACTGTCGGCCGCGACAGCCCCCGGGCCGCTTGCCGCGGAGCCGCTGCAGGCGGCGGCGTCCTCGGTGATGGTTGAACGCCGCTTCATGCCGCGCAAGCCGGTCGAAGCGGTGCGGGCTCGGACCGACGACAGCGGCCGCTTCACGCAGGTCGCCGAACCCGCACGCAATGCGAGCGAAATGCAGAAGATCGTGGCGCTGCGCGTGTGTGCGCCGGACGACGCCCGCTGGCCGGGCAAGCGTTTGATGACGGCGCTCGAACTGCAGGGGCTGGCCTACGGCAGGTACAACGTGTATCACCGCAAGCACGTCGACGGGCGCACCATGTTCTGCGTGGCGAGCCTGGTCGAACCCGGCACGTTCGATCTGACGCGGATGCCGGAGGAGGAATATCGCGGAGTCACCCTGTTTGCGGTGCTGCCCGGCCCAGCCGAGCCGTTGCAAACGCTGGACGCCTTGATCCGAACCGCCCGCAGCCTGGGGGAAAGTCTTGCCGGAGAGGTGCAGGATGCCGACGGGGTGCCGCTGTCGGCGCAGCGAGCGGCTGCGCTGCGCGACGAAGTGGCGCGCTTTCAGACCCTGCTCGCGTAGCGCAGCCGTGAAACCGGACAAGAAGGCACGTGCGGCGGCTGCTCCGGCGACGCGCATCGCGCGATTGCGCGCTCTGCTCGAACGTTACAATTATCGCTATCACGCGTTGGACGATCCGGAGGTGCCGGACGCCGAATACGACCGCCTGATGCTCGAACTGCGGGCGATGGAGAGCGCCCATCCGGAATTGATCACGCCGGATTCCCCGACCCAGAGGGTGGGTGCTGCGCCGTCGGCGGCGTTTGCCGCGGTTCGGCACCGAATGGCGATGCTCTCCCTTGATAATGCCTTCACGGAGGAGGAGGTGCGGGATTTCGACCGGCGTATCCGCGAGCGCTTTCCGCAGCTCGCTGAGATTGCGTACTCCGCGGAGCCGAAATTGGACGGTCTCGCGTTCAGCGCCACCTACGAGCACGGATTGTATGTGCGCGGTGCGACCCGGGGCGACGGCGAGACGGGTGAGGACGTGACCCAGAACCTGAAGACCATTGCGGCGCTGCCTCTGCGCCTGCGCACCGACGCACCGCCGCGCGTGCTCGAAGTGCGCGGCGAGGTCTTCATGCCGTTCGCGGGTTTCCGGCGCTTCAATCACGAGGCTGCGGCGCGTGGCGAGAAGATCCTGGTGAATCCGCGCAATGCCGCCGCCGGCAGTCTGCGCCAGCTGGATCCGAGGATCACGGCCGCGCGGCCGCTCGATCTGTTCATCTACGGCATCGGCCACGTCGAGGGTGGCGACCTGCCGCAGCATCATGGCCGCATGCTGCAGGTACTCAAGAGCTGGGGCTTCAAGATCTGTCCGCTGGTGCGCGCCGCCAAATCAATCGATGAGTGCCTCGCGTACTACAGCGAGATGGGCGCATCGCGTTCCGGTCTGCCGTACCAAATCGACGGCGTGGTCTACAAGGTCGATGATTTGGAGATGCAGCGCCAGCTTGGATTCGTATCGCGCGCGCCACGCTGGGCCCTCGCACACAAGTTTCCGGCCGAAGAGGCGCTGACGACGGTTCGCGACGTCGAGTTTCAGGTGGGCCGCACGGGAACGCTCACTCCGGTTGCGCGGCTGGAGCCGGTGTTCGTGGGGGGTGTGACGGTGAGCAACGCCACCCTGCACAACATGGATGAGCTTAACCGCAAGGACGTTCGCATCGGGGATACGGTGGTGATCCGGCGCGCCGGCGACGTGATACCCGAGGTCGTGAGGGTCATTGCGGAGCGGCGTCCGGCCGGTGCGAAGCTCGTGGTTATGCCGAGCGTTTGTCCGGAATGCGGCAATCCGGTGGTGCGCGAGGCCGAACAGGCGGCGGCACGATGCACCGGCGGCCGCAGCTGTCCGGCGCAGCGCAGGGAGGAGATCCGGCATTTCGCCTCGCGACGCGCGCTCAACATCCAGGGGTTGGGCGACAAACTCATCGATCAGCTGGTCGATGCCAATCTCGTGCGCACACCGGCGGATCTGTTCGACCTGCAGACCGCGCAGCTGGCGGCGCTCGAGCGCATGGGCGAAAAATCGGCGCAGAAGCTGCACGCCGCCATCGCTGCGTCGAGGCAAACGACGCTGCCGCGGTTTTTGTACGCGCTCGGCATTCGCGATGTGGGCGAGGCCACCGCGCTGGCTCTGGCGCTGCACTTTCGCGATCTAGAGCCGCTGCGGCGCGCCGACCAGGCCGAAATCCAAAAGGTGCAGGATGTCGGCCCTGCGGTCGCCGAGCACGTCGTGGCATATGTGCACGATGCGGACAATGGCGCGCTGCTCGACCGGCTGATCGGCGCCGGAATCGGCTGGCCGCCCATCGCGGCCCCAGCGCAGGGGGAGTTCGACGGCAAGTCCTTCGTGCTGACCGGGACCCTGGAGTCGCTCACCCGCGACGCCGCGCATGACGCCATCGCCGCGCGCGGCGGCAAGGTCACCGGCAGCGTTTCAAAGAAAACCCATTACCTGGTGGCGGGTGCGGATCCCGGTTCCAAGCTCGCAAAAGCCGAGGAACTGGGTATCACCGTCCTGGACGAAAAGGCCTTCCTCGAGATGCTCGCAAGGTAACGGATGCCTCGACGCATCCGCGCAACCCGCCCTGCAGCCGGTGCCGTCAGATCTTCTTCTCGATCTTCGCGGTCTTCTTCAGCTCTTCCACGTAGGTCTGCAGTTTCTTCTGCATGACGCGATTCGTCAGCTGTTCCTTGACCTGCTCGAAGGGCGGTGGCTTCACTTCACGGGTATCTTCCAGTTGGATAATGTGCCAGCCGAACTGGGTCTGCACCGGCTCGGGAGTCATTTCCCCCTTTTTGAGCCCCTTCACGGCGTCCGAAAACGGCTTGACCATCCGCGCCAGCGTGAACCATCCCAGGTCGCCGCCCTGGGTCTTGGATCCGTCGATGGAATTCGCCTTGGCCACGTCCTCGAATTTGGCGCCGCCCTTGATCTTCTTGATCAGCTGTTCGGCGAGCTCCTTGCTCGGGACCAGGATGTGCCGGGCGTGATATTCGGTCTTGTCCATGCTCGCAACGGCGCTGTCGTACTCGGCGTGCAGCTCCTGGTCCGTCGGCTCCTTACCCTTGAGATATTTCTGCGATTCCGCGTCGGCCATCAGGCGCATCCGGGCCATTTCGAGCCGCCCGGCCACCTCCGGATCCTTTTCGATGCCGTCCTTGACTCCCTGCGCCGCGATCAGTTGCATGCCGATCATTTCATCGAGGACCTGCCCCTTCTGCTCGGGGGTCAGCTCCACCGGCGATTTGCCGGCGAGGTTCTTGAGGTAAAATTCGTACGCCTCGCGCGAGATGGCAGTGCCATCGACGATGGCCGCCGGCGCAGGGGCCTGTGTGGCATCCGCCGCCGGGGCGGGCGGCTGGGTTCCCTTGGCGCAAGCGGTCAGCAAGACCAGGACGGCGGCGGCTGACAATTGGGTCCAGGCCGTGGTTGAAATGTGAGTCATTTGAATCCTTTGCACGCGAAAATGGCGGGAGCGGCCGCTGCGACCGACTTGCCGGGGCGCGCAGTTTAGCCTGTACCGGGGCATCTCTCCAACTATCGCAGCGGCTCGCCCGGCGCCAGCGCCTCGATGGTCAGGGCATGGATGTCGGTGCGCAGCAGGTCGCCCACGGCGGCATACACCTGCCGGTGGCGCGCCATCCGCGACGCCCCGCGAAACGCCTCGGCCACGATGCGAATGCGGAAGTGGCCGTGCCCGCCGGCGGCACCGGCGTGACCGGCGTGCAAATGGCTCTGATCCTCGATGTCCAATTGCAGGGGGGCGAAGCGCGTCTCGAGCGCCTGCCGCAGACGCTGTTCGCGGCCGGTATTCAGGTCTGCCCCGGCGCGGCTTTGGTCTTGCCGTTGAGCCACAGCACCTGCGGGATCATGAACAGCATCATGGCCGCGGTGATGCCGAAGACCTTGAAGTTCACCCAGACGTGTTCCGGAAAGCTGCGTGCCACCCAGATGTTGAGCGCCGCCAGCAGTGCGAACCACGCAGCCCAAAGGGTGTTGATGAGTCGCCAGCCGCGCGCGGCGATGTGCAGCGGCTCGCTGAACACGCCCTCCAGCATGCGCCGCGCCAATGGCTGCTTGCCGATCACGTTGCTGGCAAGAAACGCGACCGCCGCCAAGGCGAGCAGCACCGTCGGTTTCCACTGGATGAAGCGCTTGTCGTGGAGCAGCAGCGTCGCGGCGCCGAGCACGACGGCGATGATCGCAGTGATCGCGTGGACCGTCTTGTATTTTCCGGTGCTGGCGCGGTGCACGAACAGCACGATCAGGCAGGCGACCATCAGGGCCGCCGTCGCCCAGTAGATTCCGGACAGTTTGAATACCAGGAAAAATGCCAGCAGGGGCGACCATTCGAGCAGCTGATTCATGCGCGTATCATAACCCCAGCGTCATGAGTATCTATCTGCACCTGCATCCGGTCTCGCCACAGCGGCGCTTCGTGCGCCAGGCGGTGGACGTGCTGCGCGGTGGCGGCGTGATCGTCTACCCCACCGACTCCTGCTACGCCCTCGGCTGCCACATCGGCGAGAAGGCGGCACTGCAGCGGATCCGCGACATACGCCAGACCGACCGCCACCACCACTTCACACTGGTGTGCCGCGACCTGGCAGACGTGGGCAAGTACGCGCTGGTCGACAACTGGCAATACCGTTTGTTGCGCGCCTACACGCCCGGACCCTACACCTTCCTGCTCAAGGCCTCCCGCGAGACCCCGCGTCGGCTGAAACACGAACGCGGCACCGTCGGATTGCGGGTGCCGGACCATCCGGTGACCGCCATGCTGCTCACGGAGCTGCAGGAGCCGATCATGAGTTCAACGCTGCTGCTGCCCGGCGAGGAACTCCCGCGCACCGACGCCAGGGACATCTACGAGACATTGGAGCACGGGCCGCGCAAGGTGGATCTGGTGCTCGACGGCGGCAATTGCGGGCTGGTGCCCACCTCGGTGATCGACCTGTCCGGCGAGCGTGCCGTCGTGGTTCGCGTGGGACGCGGCGATGTGAGCCCCTTTGCGCACCCGGCAACCGTATAATGCCCTGCGGTCGTTGGCCAAATGCTCTAACTTCGTGTCAAATAATGAGTGTAAGCGTTGGATTTAATTGCATTTCTTACAAAGATTTCGATCTGGGCGATCCCCGTTCTGTTCGCAATTACGCTGCACGAGGTCGCGCATGGCTGGATGGCCCGCTATTTCGGGGACCGTACCGCTGAGCTGCTTGGCCGCCTGAGCTTGAATCCTTTGCGCCACATCGATCCCGTCGGTACGGTGCTGGTTCCGGGCCTGCTGCTGGCCGTCGGCGGCCCTCTGATCGGCTGGGCCAAACCCGTGCCGGTGGCCACTCGCGGGCTGCGTAATCCGCGGCGCGCCCTGATCGCGATCTCCTTGGCCGGGCCGGCGGCCAATCTGGCCATGGCGGCAATCTGGTGCGGCGTGCTCGCTGCCATGACCCGCTTCAACGGCAATCTCACCATGGTGGGGTGGATCGCGCTGATGGCGCAGGCCGGCATCGTGATCAACGTGGTGCTTGCCGTGCTCAATCTGCTGCCGATCCCGCCGCTCGACGGCGGCCGCGTGCTCACCAACCTGCTGCCGCCGTCCCTTGGCGCGAAACTGGATCGGGTGGAGCCGGTGGGATTTTTGCTGGTCATCGGCCTCGCCGGTTTCGGTCTTTTCGGCTGGCTGTTCGATCCGGCCTTGCGGCTCGTGGGACGGGTCATCGGCGCGCTGGTGGGGGATTCGGCATGAGCGGCCCGGTACAGAACCGGCGCGTTCTGTCGGGTATGCGCCCGACCGGGGAGCTGCACCTGGGGAATTACCACGGCGCCCTGAAGAACTGGATCGAGCTTCAATATCAATTCGAGTGCTATTTCTTCATCGCCGACTGGCATGCGCTCACCACCGGCTATGCGGACACCTCCAGGCTCGAGGAGCACGTCTGGAGCATGGCCATCGACTGGCTGGCCGCCGGTCTGAATCCCAGCGTCGCCACGCTGTTCATCCAGTCGAAGGTGCCCGAACATGCGGAGCTGCACCTGCTGCTCTCCATGATCACGCCGTTGGGATGGCTCGAACGGGTTCCCTCCTACAAGGATCAGCAGGAGCAGCTCGCCGATCGCGATCTCGGAACCTATGGATTCCTCGGTTACCCGCTGCTGCAAAGCGCCGACATCCTGTTGTACCGCGCGGAGTTCGTGCCGGTGGGCGAGGACCAGGTTGCGCACGTCGAAATCACGCGCGAAGTGGCGCGCCGCTTCAATCACATCTACGGCCGCGAGGCCGAGTTCGAGCAAAAGGTCGAGAAGGCGATCAAGAGCCTCGGTTCGCGCAACGCCGCCCTGTACCGCTCGCTGCGCAAGGAATTCCAGGAAAAAGGCGTCACCGAGGCGCTGGCGAAGGCGCGCGCGCTGGTCGAGTCGAATGCACGGCTCACGGTGGCCGACCGCGACCGGCTGTTCGGATTTCTCGAGGGCACCGGGATCGCGATCCTGCCCGAGCCCGATGCGCTGTTGACGGCGACCCCGAAGGTGCCGGGGCTCGACGGCCGCAAGATGTCCAAGTCGTACGGCAATACCATCGGACTGCGCGAGGATGCGGATTCCATCGTCAGGAAACTCAAGACCATGCAGACCGATCCGGCGCGCGTTCGCCGCTCCGATCCGGGCGATCCGGACAAATGCCCGGTGTGGGATCTTCACAAGCTCTATTCGAGCGAGGAGACCCGGGCCTGGGTGCAGAGCGGCTGCCGCAGCGCGGCCATCGGTTGCCTCGAATGCAAGGCGCCGCTGATTGAAAAAATCGTCGCCGAAGTGTCCGCGATTTCCAAGCGTGCGGCGGAGTTCGAGGAGAATCCGGAGCTCGTCCGCGGTATCATCGCGGAAGGCTGTGAGCGCGCCCGCGCCGCAGCCCGCGATACCCTCGATGCCGTCCGTCAAGCCATGGCCATGAATTACCGATGAAACCCGAACTGACCATCGTTCCCAGCTCCGTGCCCGCAGCGCCGGCGACAGCGCCCGGTCCGGCGCAGGCCGAGATGCCTTTCGCGGTGGTGGAGGGCCAGCCCATCACGGAGATGCCGCGCGATCTGTACATTCCGCCGCAGGCGCTCGAGGTGTTCCTCGAGGCGTTCGAGGGTCCGCTCGACATGCTGCTGTACCTGATCCGGCGGCAGAACCTGGACATCCTGGATATTCCCATCGCCGAAATCACGCGCCAATACATGCGCTACATCGAGTTGATGCAGGTGCTGCAGCTCGAACTTGCCGGCGAATACCTGCTGATGGCGGCGACGCTCGCCGAGGTCAAGTCGCGCATGCTGCTGCCGCGTGTGCACGGCGAGGCAGAGAATCACGAGGCGGATCCGCGCGCCGAGCTGGTGCGAAGGCTGCAGGAATACGAGCGCTTCAAGCGCGCCGCCGAGGGCATCGATCGGATTCCACGGCTCGAGCGCGACACCTGGGTGGCGACCGCGGATCTCGCCCATCGCAAGGTGGTGCGGATCGCTCCGCAGGTCACCTTGCAGGAGATGCTGGTGGCGTTTCAGGACGTGCTGTCGCGCAGCGATATGTTCGCCCATCATCACGTGCAGCGCGAGCCCCTGTCGGTGCGGCAGCGCATGACCGACGTGCTGGCGGCGCTGCCCGTGAACGGATTCCTGGACTTCGTACGCCTGTTCCACGCCGATGAGGGGCGCCGCGGCGTGACCGTCACGTTCGTCGCCGTGCTCGAGCTGCTGCGCGAAGGGCTGATAGAAATCGCGCAGTCCGAGCCGTATGCGCCGCTGCATGTGCGGCTCGGCAAACCCGGCCGAAACCTCACCCTGGTGCCCGATGACGAGGCTGCCAACGAAGATATTGCGAGATTCAAATGAATGAAACGTACGTGAAGAATGTGATCGAAGCGGCGATGTTGGCCGCGGGCCGGCCTCTGGCCGTGGACGAACTGGTCGGCGTGTTCGACCAGCGCGACGGCTCGAACGCCGAGGAAGTGCGCGCGGCGCTCGACTCGCTGCGTGCCGACTACGAATCCCGCGGACTGGAGCTGGTGGAGGTGGCGAGCGGTTTTCGCATTCAGATCCGCGCTGCCGTGGCGGAACCGGTGTCGCGGCTGTGGATGGAGCGGCCCGCCAAATATTCACGTGCCCTGCTCGAGACCCTGGCGCTGGTCGCCTACCGTCAGCCGATCACGCGCGGCGAGATCGAACAGATACGCGGAGTCGCCGTCAATCCGAACATCATCAAGACCCTGCTCGAGCGCAGTTGGGTACGCGTCGTGGGCCACCGCGACGTACCCGGCAAGCCGGAGCTGTTGGGCACCACCCGCGAGTTTCTGGATTATTTCGGGTTGAAGAAGCTCGATGAATTGCCGACCTTGTCGCAGCTGCGCGAGATGGAGGATTTGCGCATACAGCTGACGCTGCCAGGCGCCGAGCCGGTGGCCGCGGCGTCAGATGCGGCCGCGGTGCAGGACGCCCCGGCGGAAGGGACGGAGGCGCAGGCGGCATCGGATGAGGACGCCGCACCGGACGAGGAACCCGCACCGGACGAGGACGCCGACGAGCGCGGCGAAGCCGGGCAGGACCCGGGCGCGCCGCGCGCGCAGGGGCTGGTAGCCCGAAGTACGCAAGACCTTTGAGCCCGATGCGTGAGCGCCCGCCGCGACGCCAGAGTCCCCGCAAGGACAAGACGCGCGAGGCGCCGCCGCCGGTGGACCGGGTGCAAAAAATCCTGGCGGCGGCCGGCGTCGGCTCGCGCAGAGAGGTGGAGCGCTGGATTCGCGAGGGTCGCCTGCAAATCAACGGCGCCGTACCCGCGCTGGGAACCAAGCTCGAACCGCGGGACCGCATCACCCTCGACGGCCGGCCGGTGCGGCTGCATCGCACGGCGGTCAGGGAATCGCATGTGCTGCTGTTTCACCGCTCGCCGGGCGACACGCTCGACCTGAAGGCGGCCACCTCGCGCGCGGCGGAACACCTGCAGCTGCCGCGCGTTTCCGGCCGCTGGCTCGCGATCCAGCCCATGCCTCCCGTGGACGGCGGCTTGGAGATCCTCACCAGCGACGGCACTTGGGCGGACCGCGTTTCTCGCGGTGCACACGCGCTCACGGTCGACTACGTGCTGCGCATGCGCGGACCGCTCAACGACGATCTGGTCGGCGAATTCCGCGCTGCCACCGACTGCGAGGGCGATACGATGGCCATTTTGCAGGCCGACCCGCAATACGGCGCGGGCTTCAATCATTGGCTGAACGTGACGGTGCGCGATACGCGCTCGGCACAGGTGCGGCATTGGTGGGCGGCTCGCGGGATCATCGTGAGCCGGCTGATGCGGGTGCGATTCGGCCCGGTTCATCTCACGCGCGAATTGCCGCGCGGACATTCACGCGCGTTGCTGCCGGGCGAACGCAGCGCGCTGATCAATGAAATCGATGCCGCCAAGTCGGCGGACAACGGCAAGCCGGCAGATGCCGTCACGCCCGCAGCCGCCGTCAAGCGCGCATAGCCCGGACGTTTCAGGCCTGCGCGTCGAAATAGCCGCCTTGCGCGCTGCGGCCGTCCGCGCTCAACAGGTACAGGAACACGCCCGTGACCGTGGCCGGCGCAGGGAGGGTGTTCGGGTCCTCCGCCGGGTAGGCCGCGGCGCGCATGGCGGTGCGCATGCGGCCGGGATTGACGCTGTTCACGCGGATGTTTGCCTCTGCCTCGAGTTCCTGCGACAGCATGTCGCGCAGCGACTCCAGTCCGGTTTTGGCAACCGCATAAGCGCCCCAAAACGGCCGCTGGTTCCTCGCCACGCCGCTGCTCACGAAGATCACCGATGCGTCCGTCGACTTGCGCAGGCTCGGCAGCAGCACCTGGGTGAGGATGAACGGCGCCGTCAAATTGACATGCATCACCTTGCACCAGGTCGGCACGTCGTAATGCTCGATCGGACTGCGGTCGCCCAGCAGCGCGGCCGCATGCACCAGGCCGTCGAGCCTGCCGAACTCGTTCTGGATGATCTGCGCAAGGCCGTCGTAGTCGGCGGCGACGGCGGTCGCCAGATCGAGCAGCGCAATGGCCGGCTGCGGGGCGCCCAGCGCTTCGATCTCGTCATAGACGCCCTCCAGCTTGGCGCTGTTGCGACCGCACAGTATGACGCCGGCGCCGGCGCCGGCACAGGCCAGGGCGAGGGCACGGCCGAAGCCGCTGCTCGCGCCGGTGATCATGATCACGCGGTCCGCCAGCAGCCCGGGTCGCGGCGTGAAATCCCTAGGGTTCATGGGGCTCTTCCCGGGGTGTGCGTACCAGTGCGGCCACCGGTTCGAGCGGTTCGAGTTCGCGGCTGACGCGCAGCCCGAGCTCCGGAAAGCGCCGCGCCGCCGGCAAGATCTGCGATTCCAGGGATCCGACGGCCTTGTTGAAGGCATCGACGCTGCCGCCCAGCGATTTGCCGAGTCTGGCCAGATGTTCGGCGAAGACCGCAAGCCGCTTGTACAGGTCCTCGCCCAGCCTGCGCACCTCGGCCGCATTGTCGGCAAGCACCGATTGTTTCCAGCCGTAGGCGACTGCCTTGAGCAATGCCACCAGGCTCGACGGGGTCGCCAATATGACGTTCTGCCGCAAGGATTCGTCGATCAGGCCGGGATTCTCCTGCAGCGCGGCCGCCAGAAATTGATCACCGGGCAGAAACAGCACCACGAAGTCCGGGCTGTGGTCGAACTGTGACCAATATTGCTTCGAGGACAGCTCACGGATCCGCGCACCGACGATTTGCGCGTGGCGCTTGAGCTGGGCACCGCGCTCCTCGTCGTCCTGGGCCTCGACCGCCGCCAGATAAGCCTCGAGCGGCGTCTTGACGTCCACCACGATGTCGCGCTGCTCGGGCATGTGCACGATCATGTCGGGACGCACCGCGCCGGCATCGGTGCCCTGTTGCTGCTGTTCGGTGAAATCCACGTGCGACGTCATGCCAGCCAGCTCCACCAGCCGCCGCAGGGTGATTTCGCCCCACTGGCCGCGCACGTCGGGCCGGCGCAGCGCGGTGACCAGATTGCGCGTCTCACGCGACAGCAGGCTCTGACCGCTGGCCAGCAGCTCCATCTGGCTCTTGATGGTGGCGAAGGCATCGATCCGCTCCTTCTCGATCGCCGACATCTGCGCCTCGGTCCGTGCGAGCGCCTCGCGGATCGGCCTTAGCAGCGATTCGATCGCGGATTCCCGCTCCTTCAGGGCCTGTGAGGCGTCCTGCTGATGGCGGCCAAGGCGCTCCCGGGCCAGCTGCAGGAACAGTTCGCTGTTGCTCTTGAGCGAATCGCGGGCCAGTTCGCCGAATACGCCCTGCAGCTGTTCGCGCGCCCGCTCGAGCGCCAGTTCGCGTTCGGAATCCAACGCATCCTCGGTCTTCACCCTGACCCGCAGCAACTCCGCCTCCAGCCGCAGGCGTTGTTCGCGCTGCGACCGCCACAGCAGCGTTGCGAGCATGCCGAGCACAGCGCCCAGCGCGAAGGCTCCCAGCAGCAATTCGGGGTTCACGGCGCGCCGCCGGGAATCCAGGCGAGCAGATCCAGAGGCCGATGCAGATTGCCCTCCGCGCCCCACACGTCCGGCCGGTCATCCGCGTGCAGATATCCATAGCGGGCGATCAGCGCCGGCATGCCGGCGGCGTGTGCCGCCTGAATGTCCCTCTCGGCATCGCCCACGTAAATGCATTCGCCGGGCAGCACGCCGGCGAGTTTTGCCGCGTGCAGCAGCGGCAGGGGGTGGGGTTTGCGCTCCGGCAGCGTATCGCCGCTCACCACGCAGGCGAGCCGGCCACGAAGTCCGAGTCCTTCGAGCAGCGGATCGGTGAGCCAGGCCGGCTTGTTGGTCACGACGCCCGATTGCAGACCGCGCGATGCCAGTGTGTCGAGCACGCGCTCCATCCCCGGAAACAGCCGCGTGCCAGCGCTCAGGGCCGCGCGATAGATGTCCAGGAAGCGCCGCTGCAAGGCCGCGAATTCGTCCGCGTCCGCCAGCGGAAATCCGAGCCTCAGCACCCGCGCCGCGCCGTGGCTCACGGCCGGCCGCACCGACTCGAAGGCCAAGGGCGCGAGGCCGTGCTCGGCGCGCAGGACGTTGAGCGCGCCCACCAGGTCGGGAGCCGTGTCGAGCAGGGTGCCGTCCAGATCGAACAGAATCGCTCGCAGCGGCGACACGTCAGGGCAGCGCACGACAAAAGTGGGCCAGGTAGTTCACGCCGGTGTCCTGCGACAGCCGGAAGGAGCGCGTCAGCGGGTTATAGGCGATTCCGGTCAAATCTCGCAGGTCGAGACCGCATGCGCGCCCCCATCGGGCGAGTTCCGACGGGCGGATGAATTTCAGATACTCGTGAGTGCCGCGGGGCAGCACGCGCGCGATGTACTCGGCGCCGAGGATTGCCACGGCAAAGGCGCGCGGATTGCGGTTCAAGGTGGATACGATGACATGGCCGCCGGGCTTCACCAGTTCTGCCATGGCGCCGAGTGCCGCGTCGGGGCGGGGCACGTGTTCGAGCAATTCCATGCAGGTGATCAGATCGAAGCTGCGGGGCCGTTCGCGTGCCAGATCTTCGACCGCCGCCCGGCGGTATTCCACCTGCAACTTGCCCTCGAGCGCATGCAATCCGGCCACCTCGAGCACTGCGGCCGAGAGGTCGATGCCGAGAACGCGGGCGCCGGCCCGCGCCATCGATTCGGACAGAATTCCACCCCCACATCCCACATCCAGGACCTGCGCGTCCGGCAGGGCGAACGCACGCTGCACGTATTGCAGGCGCAGGGGATTGAGTTCGTGAAGCGGCTTGGAGGGTCCCTGTGGATCCCACCAGCTCTGTGCCAGATCGCTGAATTTCTCGATCTCCGCAGGATCGGCATTGTCCGTCATGGTCTGCATGATCATTGTCCTCCGCTCCCGAGCCGCGAGGCCCAGGCGGTTGCGCGCGCCGACACGCCCGGCCAATCCAGGCGCGTCAGTCCGGATTCCGCGAGAAGCAGCCGTCCGCCGACCCACACGTCGGTCACCATTTCACGGCCTCCGGAAAAAACCAACTGGGTCAACGGATCGTACAGCGGTTGGGTGCTCGGACCGCTCAGATCCATGCAACACCGGTCCGCCCACTTGCCGGTCTCGAGGGTGCCGATCTGCGCCTCGAGGCCCAGCGCGGAGGCGCCGCCGCGCGTCGCCGCGGCGAGCGCGTCCCAGGGCGCAACCACGTGGGCCGAGTCGCCCGACTGCCGCGACAACAGCGTCAGCAGTTTGATTTCGCTCCACAGGTCCTGGTCGCCGTTCGTCGCCGGCCCGTCGCTGCCCACCCCCAGGCGCATTCCGGCAGAGGCGAGCGCCGCGATCGGCGGCGGCGGGCTGCCGCTCTTCAGGTTCGACTCCGGGCACAGGGTGACCGCGATACCCGTGCGCAGCGCGCGGGCGATGTCCTCGTCGTTGAGATGCGTCATGTGGATGGCATTGAGTGCCGGCGTCAGCAGGCCGAGATCCTCGAGCCGTTCGAGCGGCCTGCGGCCGTGGCGCTGCAGGGACTCGCCGACCGCGGCGGTGGACTCGTGCATCCGGATGAAAATGCCGGCGTCGAGTTCATTCGCCAGGGTGAGCACACGGGTGAGCGCTTCGTCGCTCAGGTTGAGCGTCGCCTGCGGTGCGAACGCCGTTGAGATGAAGGGATGATCGCGGTATTCATCGTGCACGGCGAGGGCGCGCGACAGGCATTCGTCGCATCCCTTGGCCCAGGGGCTGGGGATGTCCGACACCGGCATGCCGATCACCGCGCGCATGCCCTGCAGCGCCGCGGTTCGGGCGGTCTCGCCGGGAAACATATACATGTCACCGAAACAGGTGACGCCGGTTTTAAGCATGCCCGCAATGGATACCAGCACGCCGTCATGCACGAATTCCCGGTTCACGAAGCGCCGCTCCAGGGGTCTGATGATCTCCGAAAGCCGGCCGTTCAGCGGCAGTCCCGCGGCGATGTCCCGGAACAGGGACATGGCGGCGTTGGTATGTGCATTCACCAGGCCCGGCATCAGCAGATGCGCGGGCCGGTCCACGGTCATGGTCGGCGCATATTTCATCCGTGCTTCGGCGCGCGGCAGAATCTCGGCGATGCGGCCGTCGCGAACGATCAGCGAATGCGCCTCCAAAATCAGCCCGCGGGTCGTCATGGGCAGGATCCAGCGGGCGTTGATGCTCAAATCGGCTGGAACGGCTGCCATGGACCAAGTATAGCCATTTAACCCCGGCGGAGCTTAAGGCGCAGGCGCAACTGTGCTAGAATTTCTCGATGTCGAGATCGAGTTTGGCCTCCCTTAAACCCGCTCATTAGCAGCCGCAATACGGCACACCGGACTCTCGCTCATGGCCGAGATCGCACGCGAAATATTGCCCGTCAATCTCGAAGACGAGATGCGCAAATCCTACCTGGATTATGCGATGAGCGTGATCATCGGCCGCGCATTGCCGGACGTACGGGACGGACTGAAACCCGTGCACCGGCGCGTGCTGTTCGCGATGCGCGAGCTCGGCAACGATTGGAACAAGGCCTATAAGAAATCGGCGCGCGTGGTCGGCGATGTCATCGGCAAATACCACCCGCACGGCGACGTATCGGTGTACGACGCCATCGTACGCATGGCACAGCCGTTTTCCATGCGCTATCTGCTCGTGGATGGCCAGGGAAATTTCGGCTCCGTCGACGGCGACCCGCCGGCGGCGATGCGCTACACGGAAGTGCGCATGTCGAAGATCGCGCACGAGCTGCTCGCCGACATCGACAAAGAAACGGTCGATTTCGTGCCGAATTACGACGAATCGGAGAGCGAGCCGTCGGTGCTGCCGACCCGCGTCCCGAATCTGCTCATCAACGGCTCTTCGGGCATCGCGGTCGGCATGGCGACGAATATTCCGCCGCACAATCTCGGTGAAATCGTCTCGGCGTGCATCGCACTGATCGAAAATCCCGACATAACCCTCGCGCAGCTGATGCAGATCGTACCGGGCCCGGATTTTCCGACCGCGGGACTGATCAACGGCGCCCAGGAGATCGTTGCGGCCTACAAGACCGGCCGCGGCCGCCTGCACGTGCGTGCGCGGACGCACATCGAGGATGTCGGCAAGGGCGACCGCCAGGCGATCGTGATCACGGAGCTTCCGTACCAGGTGAACAAGGCCAGGCTGATCGAGCGCATCGCCGACCTGGTGCGCGAGAAGCTGATCGAGGGAATCGCCTCGGACGGCCTGCGCGATGAGTCCGACAAGGACGGCATGCGCGTGGTCATCGAGTTGAAGCGCGGAGAAGTGCCGGAAATCCTCCTCAACAATCTGTTTGCGCAGACTCCGATGGAGACCGTGTTCGGCATCAACATGGTCGCGCTGGTCGACGGCCAGCCGCGAATCCTGTCCCTGAAGGAGATGCTGGACGCCTTTCTGCGCCACCGCCGCGAGATCGTCACCCGCCGCACCGTTTACGAATTGCGCAAGGCGCGCGAACGCGGCCATGTGTTGGAAGGTTTGGCGATCGCGCTCGCCAACATCGACGAAATAATCGCCGCGATCAAGGCTTCGCCGTCCCCCGCCGAGGCAAAAGTCGCGCTGATGTCGCGCCCATGGCTCCCGGGCGCGGTGCCTGAAATGCTGGAACGAGCCGGTTCGATCAACACCCGTCCGGAGGGTGAGACCGCCGCGCTCGGGATCGTCGAAGGCGGCTACCGCCTGACCGAAACCCAGGCCCAGGCGATCTTGGACATGCGTCTGAACCGGTTGACCGGGCTCGAACAGGAGAAAATCGTCGCCGAGTTCCAGGAGCTTTTGGTCCAGATCCGCGATTTGAGCGACATCCTGGCCCGCCCCGAGCGTCTGCTCGACGTGATCCGCAAGGAGCTGGAATACGCACGCGAGAATTTCGCCGACGCCCGGCGCACGGAGATCATCAGCAATCACGAGGATCTGACGATCGAGGATCTGATATCGCCCGAGGACGTGGTCGTGACGCTTTCGCACGGCGGCTACGCCAAGGCTCAGCCGGTCTCCGCCTACCAGGCGCAGCGACGCGGCGGCCGGGGCAAGGCGGCAACCAGCGTCAAGGACGAGGACTTTATCGACAAGCTGTTCGTCGCCAACACGCATGACACGCTGCTGTGCTTTTCGGATCACGGCAAACTCTACTGGCTGAAGGTGTATCAGCTGCCGCAGGCGAGCCGCGGCGCCCGCGGCAAGCCGATCGTGAATCTGCTGCCGCTGCAGGAGGGTGAACGCATCAGCGCCATGCTCTCCATCAAGGACTACGAGGAGGGCAAATTCGTGTTCATGGCCACGAGCTACGGCACGGTGAAAAAAACCTCGCTCGCCCTGTTCTCCAGACCTCGCGCCAACGGCATCATCGCGTTGGCCCTCGATCCCGGCGACAAACTGGTGGGAGCCGCGATCACGGACGGTGTGCGCGAAATCCTGCTGTTCACCACGGGCGGCAAGGCCATCCGCTTCGTCGAGGAGGAGGTGCGTCCGATGGGCCGCGAGGCCGCCGGCGTGCGCGGCGTGCGCCTGAGCGACGAGCAGCGCGTCAATGCGCTGATCGTCGCAGACACGGGCTTCATCCTGACCGCTTCGCAGAACGGCTACGGCAAGCTCACGCCGTTGGCCGATTTCCCGACGCACGGCCGCGGCGGCCAGGGCGTGATCGCACTGCAGGTGACCGAACGCAACGGATGCATGGTCGGCGCGCTGCAGGTCAGCCTCGATGATGAGATAATGCTTATGAGCCAGGGCGGTGCGCTGGTGCGCACGCCCGTCAAAGATGTCTCGGTGGTCGGGCGCAACACCCAGGGGGTACGTCTCATCAGGCTCGAGGAGGGCGACCAGCTCTCCGGCCTGGAGCGGATCGAGGGCCTCGCCCGTGAGGACGATGCCGCCGACGACATCGCGGGCGAACCGCCGGCGGCCGATGCGCCGCCGGGCGAACCTCCGACCACCGACGTTTAGAGGCCTGGCCATGCGTGTCTACAACTTCGCGCCGGGGCCGGCCGTTTTGCCCGAGGAGGTCCTGGGCCAGGCACGCGAGGAGCTCCTCGATTGGGATCACAGCGGCATGTCCGTCATGGAGATCAGCCACCGCAGCAAGCCCTTCGTCCGCATCGCCGCCGAGGCGGAAGCGGATCTGCGCGAGCTGCTCGGCATACCCGCGAACTACAAGGTGCTGTTCCTGCAGGGCGGGGCGACCGGCCAGTTCGCCTTCATTCCGATGAATCTCGCACCCATCGGATCCACCGTCGATTACGTCGACACCGGTCACTGGTCCAAGAAGGCGATCCTCGAGGCGGCCGGCTACTGCAAAGTCCACGTTGCCGCCGACGCCGGCGGCAACTACGTCACGGCGCCGCCGCAGGAGGATCTGCGCCTTACGCAAGGCGCGGCCTATGTGCATTACACGCCGAACGAGACCATCGGCGGCGTGGAATTCGGCTACGTGCCGCAAACCCGCGGCGTGCCGCTGGTGGCCGACATGTCATCGAGCATCCTGTCGCGGCCCATCGACGTGACCAAGTTCGGATTGATCTATGCGGGGGCGCAGAAGAACATCGGTCCGTCCGGCTTGGTGGTCGTGATCGTGCGCGAGGATTTGATCGGCAGGGCGCGCGCCGGGACTCCGTCGGTGTTCGATTACAAGGTGGTCGCGGACAACGATTCGATGTTGAACACGCCGCCCACCTTCGCCTGGTACATGGCGGGCCTGGTGTTCAAATGGCTCAAGCGGCGCGGCGGGCTGGCAGCCATCGGCGAACAGAACCGGCTGAAGGCCGAGAAGCTGTACGCCGCGATCGACGCCTCGGCGATCTACCGCAACCCGGTGAGGAAGGATTCGCGCTCCTGGATGAACGTGCCGTTCACGCTCGGCAACCCGGCGCTTGATCAGCGTTTTTTGGACGAGGCAGCCGCCGCGGGCCTTAAAAACCTCAAGGGACATCGGATCTCCGGCGGGATGCGCGCCAGCATTTACAATGCGATGCCGCTCGCGGGCGTCGAGGCGCTGATCGCCTTCATGCAGGAATTCCAGAGAAAGCACGCCTGAGTATGGCGGTCTGACATGGCGAGCCGAAAACCTAACAAAGGCGCAAGGGCCGCCCGGGTCAGGCGCAGCCCCGCGGCAGCGGACGGCCCCGGCGCTACGCCCCTGGTGGCGGACCTCGAGAACATCCGCGACAGCATCGATTCGATCGACATACGCATTCAGACATTGCTGAACCAGCGCGCGCGCTTCGCCCAGCTGGTCGGCATTTCCAAGACGGCCTCCGGCAAGGCGGTGGATTTCTACCGCCCCGAGCGCGAGGCGCAGGTATTGAGAAAGGCGCTGAAGCGCAACCAGGGGCCGCTGCGCAACGAGGAAGTGGCGCGTCTGTTTCGTGAGATCATGTCCGCCTGCCTCGCTCAGCAGGAGCCCCTCAAGGTGGCCTTCCTGGGCCCCGAAGGCACCTTCAGCCAGGCTGCCGTCTACAAGCATTTCGGCTCATCGGTCAGGGCTCTGCCGCTGCCGGCGATCGACGAGGTCTTCCACGAGGTGGAGGCGGGCATCGCGGATTTTGGCGTGGTGCCCATCGAGAATTCGAGCGAAGGCACCGTCAATCACACGCTGGACATGTTCCTCACCTCGATGTTGAAGATTTGCGGTGAGGTCGAGGTGAGGGTGAGTCATTGTCTGATGGGGCGCATGACCGGCATGGCCGCCGTGAAGCGCGTCTGCGCGCACCCGCAGGCATTGGCGCAATGTCGCGGCTGGCTGGACGAACAACTGCCGGATGCCGAGCGGGTGCCGGTGTCCAGCAATGCCGAGGGCGCGCGTCGCGCGCGCGACGAGCGCGGCACGGCCGCAATCGCCGGCCGGGCGGCCGCGGAAATCTACGGGCTGACGCTGCTTGCGACCGACATCGAGGACCGCCCGGACAACACCACGCGGTTTCTGGTCGTCGGGCGCAAGTTATTTGCGGCCAGCGGCACCGACAAGACCTCGCTGCTGGTGTCCGCGGGAAACGACGACTCCGGTGCGCTCTTCCGCCTGCTCGAACCCTTGGCCAAGCACGAGGTCAACATGACGCGGATCGAGTCGCGGCCCTCGCGCAAGCGCAAGTGGGACTACGTGTTCTTCATCGACATCGAGGGCCATGTGGGCGACCCCGCCGTGGCGCAGGCGCTGGCCGCGTTGCAGAAACGCGCTTCGTTGTTCAAGGTGCTGGGTTCGTATCCGCGTGCCGTACTCTGAATGAACAGCTACCTGGCGCATCCCGTGCGCAGGGTCGCCGGCACCGTTGCCGTTCCCGGCGACAAGTCCATCTCGCATCGCTCGCTCATGCTCTCGGGCATTGCGGAGGGCACGAGCGACGTCAGCGGGTTTCTGGCGAGCGAAGATTGTTTGGCGAGCCTGCGGGCGATGCGCTCGCTCGGCGTCGACATCGAGCGTCCCGCGGAGACGCGGGTGATCGTGCGCGGGGTCGGCCTTCGCGGCCTGAAGCCGGCGCTGCACGCGCTCGATATGGGCAACGCCGGCACGGCCATGCGCCTGTTCACCGGCCTGCTCTCGGCGCAGCATTTCGACTCGCAGCTGATCGGCGATGAATCCTTGATGAGGCGGCCCATGGAGCGGGTCGCGAAGCCGCTGCGCGAGATGGGCGCGCAGGTGCACACCAGGGACGGCACGCCGCCCGTGGATATCAAGGCGGCGGAGCGCCTGCACGGCATCGATTATCTGCTGCCGGTGGCGAGCGCCCAGGTCAAGTCGGCCATCCTGCTCGCCGGGCTGTACGCCGAGGGGCCCACCAAGGTGCGCGCGCCGGCGGTCAGCCGCGACCACACGGAGCGCATGCTGAGAAGTTTCGGTGTCCGCCTAGAGGGCGATGACATGGCCGTCTGCGTGCATCCGCCGCAGCGGCTGCAGAGCCAGCGCCTCACGGTGCCGGGCGACTTCTCGTCGGCCGCGTTTTTCATCGTTGCCGCGCTTCTCGGCGCGAGCGGTGGTGCTCTGATGATCGAGAACGTCGGCCTGAATCCGACACGCACCGGACTGCTCGACATTCTGCGCAGCATGGGGGCCGACATCGAGGTGTTGAACCTGCGCAGCAGTGGCGCGGAACCGGTGGGGGATCTGCAGATCCGCGAATCGGCGTTGCGCGGGATCGAGGTGCCCGCGGCGCTGGTACCGCTCGCCATCGATGAATTTCCGGTGCTGTTCATCGCCGCGGCCTGCGCTTCAGGCGAAACCCTGGTGAGCGGCGCACAGGAGCTGCGGGTCAAGGAAAGCGACCGGATCGCGGTGATGAGTGCGGGGCTCGGGGCGCTCGGTGTCCGGCACTCGACGCTGCCGGACGGAATGCGCATCGAGGGGCGCGGCGAGGGCCCGGTCTTCGACGGCGGCGAGGTGCAAAGTGGCGGCGATCATCGCGTCGCCATGTCCTTCTGCGTGGCCAGCGTGCGCGCCAGGGCCCCCATCGTGATCCGCGATGTGGCAAATGTTGCGACCTCCTTTCCGGGCTTCGCGGCGCGCGCGCGCCAAATCGGCCTGGATGTGCGGAATTGCGGGTAAATCCATGGATACGGCACCCGTCATCGCCATCGACGGTCCGTCGGGCTCGGGCAAGGGCACCGTCAGCCGGGCGGTGGCCCGGGATCTGGGCTGGGCTTTGCTCGATAGTGGTGCGCTGTATCGCCTGGTGGCCTTGGCGGCGCTGCGGGCGGGCGTCGGCCTGGCCGATGGGCCGGCTCTGGCACGCCTGGCCGAGGACTTCGACATCCGGTTCGGCGCCACCCCGATGGGGGAGGAGATCGTGTGGCTGGGGGGTCGGGACGTCACGGGTGCGATACGAACCGAGGAAGCCGGCAATAATGCCTCCCGGGTGGCCGCCTTGCCCGAGCTTCGCGCGGCGCTCCTGGAGCGCCAGCGGCGGTTTGCCGTGCCCCCCGGATTGGTCGCCGACGGTAGGGATATGGGAACGGTGGTATTCCCTCAGGCGCCGGTCAAGATTTTTCTGACGGCGAGCGCCGACGAACGGGCCGCCAGACGCCATAAGCAGTTGAAAGAAAAGGGGGTTGCTGCTACCCTTGCCGCCCTTTCACTGGAGATAGCGGAGCGTGATCGGCGCGATATGACGCGTGCCGCGTCGCCCCTCATCGCCAGCGAGGATGCGGTCCTGCTGGATACGACGGGCTTGCCGGTCGAGGCAGTGATCAGACGCGCTTTGGAGATCGCCCGCGGGCGACTGACAGCTTTGGGTCGCGGCTTTTGAAGGAACGAATGCCGCTTTATCAGCAACCCCTTCGGCACACGGGAACAGTGCGAGGGCATTCATCGAGCCGTTGTAGGCTCCCATCAGAGAACACATGACTGAAAGTTTTGCGGAACTGTTTGAACAGAGCATCGCGAGCCAGCGCATCCGCCCGGGCACCATACTCAACGGCCTGATCGTCGAAGTCGGTCAGGACTACGTCATCGTCAACGTCGGACTGAAGTCCGAAGCGGTCATTCCCTCCGACCAATTCAAGAATGAAAAGGGCGAAATCGAGGTCGCCGTGGGCGAAACCGTCGAAGTCGCGCTGGACAGCGTCGAGGACGGCTCCGGCGAGACCCGCCTGTCGCGTGAAAAGGCGAAGCGGGCGCGTACCTGGACGCGTCTGGAAACGGCGTTCGAGAAACAGGAAGTCGTCATCGGTATCATCACCGGCCGCGTCAAGGGCGGTTTCACGGTCGAAATCGACAATGTGCGGGCGTTCCTGCCGGGATCCCTGGTCGACGTGCGTCCGGTCCGCGATCCGTCGTATCTGGAAAACAAGCCGCTCGAGTTCAAGGTGATCAAACTCGACCAGAAGCGCAACAACGTCGTGGTTTCGCGTCGCGCCGTGGTCGAGCAGGAGTACAGCGCCGAGCGGTCCGCATTGCTCGACAATCTGCAGGAGGGCGCTGCCGTCAAGGGCGTCGTCAAGAATCTCACCGATTACGGCGCTTTCGTCGATCTGGGCGGCATCGACGGCCTGCTGCACATCACCGACATGGCGTGGAAACGGGTCAAACACCCCTCCGAAGTGGTCAAGGTCGGCGAGGAAATCGACGTTAGAATCCTGAAATTCGACCGCGAACGCCAGCGCGTGTCACTGGGATTGAAGCAGCTTGGTGCCGACCCGTGGCAGAACATCGCGCGGCGCTATCCAGCCAACACCCGACTGTTCGGCAAGGTCACCAACATCGCGGATTACGGCTGTTTCGTGGAGATCGAGGAGGGCGTCGAGGGTCTGGTGCACGTCTCGGAGATGGACTGGACCAACAAGAACGTCAATCCCGCCAAGGTGGTGCACGTCGGCCAGGAAGTCGAGGTCATGGTGCTCGACATCGACGAGGAACGCCGCCGCATCAGCCTCGGCGTCAAGCAATGCAAGACCAATCCGTGGAAGGAATTCGCGGAGAATTACAACCGCGGCGACAAGGTCAGCGGCCAGATCAAGTCGATCACCGACTTCGGCATTTTCATCGGATTGGCGGGCGGTATCGACGGCCTGGTGCATCTGTCGGACATCTCCTGGGACATGCCCGGAGAGGAGGCGGTACGCAGCTACCAAAAGGCGCAGCAAGTCGACGCCATGGTGCTGTCCATCGATCCGGAGCGCGAGCGCATCAGCCTGGGGATAAAACAGCTTGCCAAGGATCCATTTTCGGCCTATGTCGCCGAGCATCCCAAGGGCACGGTGGTCAAGGGCGTGGTTCGGGAAGTCGACGCCAAGGGCGCCATCATCGACCTCGGCAACGGTGTCGACGGCCAGCTGCGGGCATCCGACCTGTCGCGCGATCGGGTCGAGGATGCGCGCCTCCTGCTGAAGGTGGGCCAGGAAGTCGAGGCCAAATTCACCGGCGTGGATCGCAAGGGCCGCAGCATCTCGCTGTCGATCAAGGCCAAGGACATCCATGAGGAACAGGAAGCGATGCAGAACTACAGAACGGATTCACCGACGGGAACCAGTTTGGGGGATCTGCTCAAAGAGCATATTGCCGGTCAGGATTGACCGTTCGGGGGCGAACCGGGGCGGGACCAGGCCCGCCCGTGTCCCGACCATATGCCGAGTGAAGCTCACGGATCGATCATGACCAAATCGGAACTCATCGAAATCATTTCAGCAAAGCAGAAACACCTGCCGGCGAAGGATGTGGAACTCGCCGTCAAACAGCTGCTGGAGATCATGAGCGATGCACTGGCGACGGGCGAGCGCATCGAGATCCGGGGGTTCGGCAGTTTCTCGCTGCACTTCCGTCCGCCGCGCCAGGGCCGCAATCCGAAGACCGGTGAAGCCGTCGCGCTCGCCGGCAAGCACGTACCGCATTTCAAGCCCGGCAAGGACCTGCGCGAGCGCGTCAACGACGGCGCTGATCAACCGATCCGCGACTGACGCCGCGAGCGCACGCGGCCTGGAATGCCGGAACTTCCGCCGCTCGCCTGGGGCTTGATCCTCGCCGCCCTGGTAGTGGGCATTCTGGCGGGGCATTTCGGCTGGGGCAGACGCTGGCCGGCGTTGCGCAAGTTCAATGCCGACTATCTCACCGGACTCGATTATCTGGTCAGCGAGCAACCCGACCGGGCATTGGACACCTTCCTGAAGCTGATAGATGCCAACGCCGATACGCTGGAGACGCATTTCGCCCTCGGTGCGCTGTACCGGCGGCGCGGCGAGGTCGACAGGGCCATTCGCATCCACCGCAGCCTGTTGGCGCGCGAGGGCCTGGCGCCGGAGCATCGCGAACAAGCGTTGCTCGCGCTGGCCCAGGATCACCTGCGCGCCGGGCTGCTCGACCGTGCGGAAGGACTTTTTCAACAGGTCTGCGAGGTCGGGCGGTTGCGCGCCACGGCGCTCGACGCGCTGCGCGGCATCTACGAGCGCCAGCACGATTGGGCGCAAGCGCTCGATATGCACCGTCGGCTGGCCAGCGCCGGGGCGCCGCCGCCGCGCGCGGTTGCCGCCCATTACGCCTGCGAACTGGCGACGCTGGCTCTCGATCGCGGCGAGATCGCGGAGGCCCGGCGGCTGCTGCGCCAGGCGCGGAGCGAGACCGGGGGTTTTGCGCGCGCCGCTATATTGCGCGCGCAGATCGCCGAGCGGGAGGCACAGCCGGAACTCGCGGCGCGGCTGCTCAAGTGGGCGGTGGTGATGGCGCCGCAGGTGCTCGAGGATGAGCTGCCGCATCTTCTGCGGCTGGTGGACGGCGATGCGCGCGACGGGTTGCTGGCCGAACTGGTGGCGCGCGCGCAGTCACGCGATTTCATAGAGCTCAAGCGGCTGGTGTTCGCGGCGCTGGCGGCCAGGCTCGCCCACGCGGAGCCGCTGCGCGGCCCGCTCGAACAGGTGTTCAGCCGCGATCCGGCGCTCCACACGGTGTGGCAGGCGGCCGGTCCCGCGCCCTTCGAGCGCATTGCGTCGGAACTGGCCGCGCTGCTGGCGCTGGCCGAGAGGTATCGCTGCGGGGAGTGCGGATTTGCCGGGCGAAAATTCTATTGGCAATGTCCCGGCTGCCATTCATGGGACAGTTTTGAGGCGTACGCCACTGTAAAACTGCACTAATCCGCTATCATTTGGAATATGACAAACAAAACTGTGAAAACCGTCGTGTTTCCGGTGGCCGGTCGCGGTACCCGCTTCCTGCCCGCCACCAAGGCCAGCCCCAAGGAAATGCTGCCCATCGTGGACAAGCCCTTGATCCAGTACGCGGTCGATGAAGCCTTGTCGGCCGGCGCGGAAACCCTGGTGTTCATCACGGGCAGCTCTAAGCGGGCCATCGAGGATCATTTCGATACCGACGCGGAGCTCGAGTCCGTGCTGCAAGCGCAGGGCAAGGAGGATTTGCTGGCTACGCTGCACGGCATCCTGCCGTCGTGGGCGACCTGCGTCTACATCCGCCAATCCGCGCCGCTCGGCCTCGGTCACGCGGTACTGTGCGCCCGGCCGGTGGTCGGGGACGCACCGTTCATGGTGCATTTGGCGGATGATCTGATCGACGCAAGCGTGCCGTGCCTGCGGCAGATGGTGGACGTGTTCGCCGCCCAGGGCGGCAGCGTTCTCGGCGTGCAGCCGGTGCCGCCGCAAGACACCGACAAGTACGGCATCGTGTCGCTCGAACGCCAGCTCGGGCCGCGGATCGGCAAGCTGTCGAATATCGTCGAGAAGCCGAAGCCGGCCGAGGCCCCGTCGAATCTTGCGGTGGTCGGCCGTTATCTGCTGACCGGGGACATTTTCAATGATCTGGCGAAGATCGGCCGCGGTGCGGGCGGCGAGATCCAGCTCACCGACGGCATCGCCCGTCTGCTCAAGCGCCAGCCCGTGTTTGCCTACGAATTCGAGGGCAAGCGCTATGACTGCGGCAGCAAGCTCGGGTATCTTCAGGCCACGGTGGAATACGGCCTGAAACATCCGAGCCTCGGCGCCGACTTCGCCGTCTATCTCAAGAACTTCGTCTCCACGTTCTAGCGGAAATTCGCGCGGCTAGTGCTGGCGGCCGCGCTGCTGGCCGGCGCTGCGCGAGCCACCCGAACCGGAGCCGGATACGCGGCGCGAATCGCGCCGATCGGAACCCTTGTGGCCGCGTGAGTTGCCCTGGGCATGCCGCGCACCGCCCTGTGGCGGGCGATGGGATGCGGGTTGCGGTGCGCTCTCCACGATCTTGAACACCGGCGTCGGTACGGTTGGGATGGGCCGGCGGAGTACCCGCTCGATGTCGCGCAGCAGTGAGGATTCATCGGAGGAGACCAGCGAAACCGCCTCGCCGCCGGCGCCGGCGCGGCCGGTGCGGCCGATGCGGTGCACATAATCCTCGGGCACATTGGGCAATTCGTAGTTGACGACGTGCGGCAGCTCCTTGATGTCCAGGCCGCGGGCAGCGACTTCCGTCGCCACCAGGGCGGTCACCTGCCCCTGTTTGAACATTTCCAGGGCCTTGACGCGCGCCGCCTGGCTCTTGTTGCCGTGAATGGCGGCGGCACGGATGCCCGCGCCCTCGAGCTGCTGGGTGAGTCGATTGGCGCCGTGTTTGGTGCGCGTGAATATCAATACCTGGCGCCACTGTCCGTCCTGGATCAGATGCACCAACAGGTGCCGTTTCTGTTCCTTCTGAACGCGATAGGCGCGCTGCTCGACGAGTTCGATCGGCGCATTGCGCGGCGCCACCTGGATCGACAGCGGGTCGTGCAGCAGGCGCTCCGCGAGGCCGCGAATGTCGTCCGAATAGGTCGCCGAAAAGAGCAGATTCTGCCGCTGTTGCGGCAGCAACTTGATGATGCGCCGGATGTCCGGGATGAATCCCATGTCGAGCATGCGGTCCGCTTCGTCGAGCACCAGCACCTGCACCTTGGACAGATCGACCGCGCGCTGCTGCGCCAGATCGAGCAGCCGGCCGGGCGTGGCCACCAGGATGTCGCAGCCGCTGCGCAGGGCGCTGATCTGTGGATTGATGCTCACGCCGCCGAATACCTGGTAGGTGCGCAGGCGCAGATACTTGCCGTAGCTGCGCGAGCTGTCGGCTACCTGCGCGGCCAACTCGCGGGTGGGCGTCAACACCAGCGCGCGCGGCGCATGGCCCGCGGCGTGCGCGGCATCGGCATTCAGGCGCTGCAGTATGGGCAGTATGAATCCGGCGGTTTTACCGGTGCCGGTCTGCGCACCGGCCAGCACGTCGCGGCCGGACAGCACGGCGGGAACGGCCTGCACTTGAATGGGGGATGGCATGTCGTAGCCCTTATCGGCGACAGCACGCAGCAGTTCGGGCGAGAGCCCGAGTTCGGAAAATGACATTGAATGAATCCTTGAAGAGATTTGGACTCGCACGACGGCGCCATTGGCACCGCAGCGGTCAGCAGCGAGAGGGGTGAAATAAACGAAGTGCGTCGGGGACGGACCGCGAGCCGGAGGGGGTACTGACCGAGCACCGCCCTCAAATTGGCTAGAGGCACTGTACAGGCTTACAGGCCGCAGGTCCAGTGCCTGCGCTAGAGTACCGGCATCATGAAGCTCGCGCTGTGGCAAACGGCGGGATTTCCGGCGGATCCGGCGTCGAATCTCGCGGCACTCGACCCGATTGCACGCGCCGCCGCTGCCGCGGGGGCAAAGCTGCTGCTGTGCCCGGAATGCTGGCTCTGCGGGTACAACATCGGCACGGCGGTCGCAACGCTGGCGGAGCCGCACGATGGCCCGTCGGCAGCGCGGATTGCCGCGATCGCCGGCCGGCACGGCATCGCGATCACCTACGGCTACGCCGAGCGCGAGGCGGCCGGCGGACCGGTTTACAACTCGGTACAGGTGCTGGGGCCGGCCGGTACCGCGCTGTCGCATTATCGGAAGACCCATTTGTTCGGTGCGGCCGAGCATGCCGCGTATCAGCCGGGCGATCGGTTCGAGCCGCCGTTCGAGTTCGGCGGGTTCAAGGTCGGTCTGCTGATTTGTTTCGACGTCGAATACCCGGAGGCGGTGCGCAGCCTGGCGCTGATGGGTGCGCAGCTGCTGCTGGTGCCGACCGCGCTCACCGATGAGTTCGGGTTCGTGGCGGATCTAATCGTGCCGGCGCGCGCGGCGGAGAATCGCATTCACGTGGCGTACTGCAATCACGGCGGCGTCGAAAACGGCATGCGCTTCCTCGGCGCATCGCGCCTAGTCGGTCGTGGCGGCATGATTCTGGCGGCGGCCGGCGCCGGCGAGGCGCTGATCATGGCCGACATCGGACCGCCGAACCCGTCCGGCGCGGACGGCTATCCTTATCTCGAGGAGCGACGGCCGGAACTCTACGGTCGACTCATCCGCTGACATCCCGCGCGCGAAGTTAGGGCGTCGATCATTGAAAGTGCGCGCTCATGGTGCGGCGTAGGGCGCCAATCCGCGCACCTGCCGGCACGGCCGATGTGCTCACGCAACGCACAAACCGGCCTTTTTTCCGCGTAATTCCGCGATCCGTGGCACGGACGACGCGTCCGGCACAGGAGTTGCACAGTTCCCATCAAAATGTGCGTCTAGGGTTCCGGCGTGCGCAGGCACGCGACTGGTCCGAGAGAGGCAGTCCTTTATTTCAAAGGATACACGGCGGGATAAAAGCCCGGGAGAACAATGTCGAGGCGGCGTCGCTACCTCGGGATGCTCTCCTTCCGTGAGAAATCCCGAAAATCGCGATCAGTCTCCTCAATAAAGTGGCATCGCCACGTCTGATAGAGGGGTTTCCGTATGAACACACGAGCCAGAGTTCGCAATTCCCCTGGTGACTCCGGGCATCGGCGCCAGCAATTCGGCGCGGCGTCATCGCTGGCGGCCGCGATCGTGTCGGTGCTACACGGCGCGCCGTCGGCGGCCGCGACCGCCGACGACGCCATGGAGGAGATCGTGGTCACGGCCACGCGCCGGGCGGTCTCCGCGCAGGATCTGCCGATCAGCATCAGCGCCGTCACCGGTGCCGCGCTCGAGCAGCAGGGCATCGAGGACATCGCGGGGCTCGCGCGTTCCATGGCGGGCGTGAATTTCACCGACAAGGGGCCCTTCGGCGGCGTCAACGGCAGCACGTTGATCATCCGCGGTTTGAACAGCGAAGGCACGGCAGGGCAGCTGGCGCTCGCCTCGCCGGTGGTGCCGCCGGTGGCCACCTACGTCGACGAAACACCGCTGTTCGTGAATCTGCGGCTCATGGACCTGGACCACGTCGAGATCCTGCGCGGCCCGCAGGGTACTTTGTATGGTTCCGGTTCCCTAGGCGGCACGATCCGGTTCGTGGAAAACGCCCCCGATCTGAAAGGCTTCGATGCCAAGGGTGAGGTGGGCCTGAGCAAGACGGCCCATACGCATGCGAACAACGAGGACGTCAACGGCATGCTGAACCTGCCGCTGTCCGATGTCCTCGCAGTGCGCTTCAACGCGAGTTGGACGGACGATGCCGGATTCATCAATCAGCCGAATCTCTACATTCTCGATCCGACCGGTGCGCCGGTCTCCGCACAACCCGGAAACGTCTTCAGTCCGCCCGAGAAGTACGCCGAGGACGGCGTCAACTCGTACGAGTATCGGACCGCGCGCGTGGCCGCGCTGTGGAAGCCCAACGAGGATTTCCATGCGCAGCTTTCCTATTATTACCAGCTGCAGAGCGCGGGCGGATTTCCCTACGTGGCGGCCAGTCCGGCCGCCTACAACCAGCCGATCAGCCCGGCCACCCAGTTTCCGAACACCACGCCACCGTTGCTTCCCCAGTTGTACACCGCGCCCGTACCCGCGGGCGTGGACAAGCTTTCGTCGGCGACCAACAGCCTGGAATATGCGCAGGACAAGGTGGACCTTGTGGCGCTCAACATGGAATACGACCTGGGATTCGCCTCGCTGACGTCGTCGAGTTCCTGGGCACACCACAACAACACGTCCGGCAGCGACCTCACGGCGGTGTATACCAATTTCAATTTCTATCAGAATTTCTACGGCCAGAATCCGCGCACATTCATCCAGGGCCGCGACCAGCTCGACGACAAGCTCTGGTCTCAGGAGCTGCGTCTGGCGTCGAAGACCGGCGGCACGTTCGACTGGGTGGCCGGGGCGTTCTTCAAGAACGAGAACACCTACATCCAGGAACACGAGTATTACCCCGGTTACAACGCTTTCTACAACGCGTGCAACGCCCTCGGCTATCCGCCGCCCGACAATACGGCCGCAAATCCGTCGGTTTGCGGTTTCGGCGAGTACGGACCCGAGACGGGCAGCACGTCGATCGTCGGCATTCCGCTGGCCCTCGACCAGGCCTACATCGGGGACTTCGAGACCCGCTTCAAGGACCTGGCCATCTTCGGCGAGCTCACCTGGCACCTCACCTCCGATTGGAGCCTGACCGGCGGCGGCCGCCTGTTCAAACAGACTCTGACCCAGGCGCAGCAGACCGGATTGCTGTTCGACGGACCCGGTTTCGCGGCGAACGAGTCGCTGAGCGACCAGTGGCGCCGGGCCTTGTGGAAGATCAACACGGCTTATCAGCTCGACAAGAACAATCTGGTCTACGCCACCTGGTCGCAGGGATTCCGCCGCGGCGGCGTCAATGCGCTGCCGCCGGGGGAGCCGGTGATCGATCCGCGCACGAATCTGCCGTACGTGACGCCGCCGGCGCTCACCAAATTGCAGCCTGATACGGCGGATAACTACGAGATCGGCGTCAAGGGTGTGGTGGCGAACCGCGTGCGTTATTCGGCGGCGGTCTACGACATTCAATGGCACAACATCCAGGAAGGTGTGCAGTTGACGCCGCTGGTGCTGCCCGCGGCTCTCAACATCGGAGAGGCCTACAGCCGCGGACTCGAATTGGAGCTGTCGGCCAATTTGACCGACCATCTCGCGGGCCAGCTCGATTACACCTATGATCAGACCAAGTTGACCTCCCTGAGCCCGCTGTTCGTGTATCCCGACGTGTCAGTTCCCCCGCCGGCCATCGGCAGCCCGCTGCCCGGCACTCCGAAGAGCAGTATCGCGCTCGGGCTCGAATACGGCCACATACCGGTCGCCGGCGGCGAGCTGCGTTACGCCATCAACGGTCACTATCAAAGCTCGGTCATTCCCGCCCTGTCGGCGACCGTTCCGACCGTCGCCGGCTTCACCATGCTGGACACGCGACTCTCCTTCACGCGCTCGCATTGGGTCGGGACGCTGTACCTCGACAATTTGACGAACAATCTTGGCGTCACCTCGTATCAGGACCCCGCGATCTACGGCAATCGCGCCCAGGCGGTGGTTTCCAGGCCGCGCACGGTGGGCTTGACGCTCGCTTATTCATTCAAGGAACGGTGAAACTGGCGTAATCTTGGGCGGATGAACAGCGTTGAGATTCTCGACCGGCTGATCGGCTTTCCCACCGTCAGCCGCGACCCGAACATGGCGCTGATCGAGTTCGTGCGGGAGTTTCTGACGGCGCGCGGCATCGAGACGCGGCTGTACGCGGATGCGGATGGGCGCAAGGCCAACCTTTACGCCAACGTCGGCCCCGCGGATCGGGCCGGCGTGCTCTTGTCAGGCCATACCGACGTGGTGCCGGTGGATGGTCAGCGCTGGAGTTCCGACCCATTCCGGCTGCAGGCACGCGGCCCGGACCTGTTCGCGCGCGGCGCGGCCGACATGAAGGGATTCCTGGCTTGCGCGTTGCGGGCGGCCGACCGCGCCGCGCGCCGCACGCTCAGCATGCCGCTGCAGATCGCCTTCTCGTACGACGAGGAAATCGGCTGCGTGGGTGTCCGCTCGCTGATCGACGACATGGCCGGTTGGACCCATCGGCCGACATTCTGCATCGTCGGCGAGCCGACGATGCTGCGGACCGCCGTGGGGCACAAGGGCAAGGTTGCGCTGAAGGCCACCTGCCATGGCCGGGCGGCGCATTCCGCAAATCCCGGCAAGGGCGTGAACGCCATCCATATGGCGACCGATCTGATCGGCAGGTTGCGCGGGCGCCAGGCTGCCATGGAGGAGTCCGGCCCGCGGGATGCCGCCTATGAGGTTCCCTATACGACGCTGCACGTCGGCGTCATTCGCGGTGGCACGGCGCTCAACATCGTGCCCTCGCGATGCGAACTCGAGTTCGAGATACGCAATATCGCGGCCGACGACCCCGGCAACATCGTCGCCGAGATCCGCGCCGACGCGGCGCAGATCGCCCGTTCGGCGGGCGATGCGCGGATCGGCATCGACCTCGAGGTCACCAACGAGTACCCCGGGTTGGAGACGCCCGCGGATTCCGCGGTGGTGGCGCTCGCGGCCGCCCTCACGGGCCATCGCGATCTCATCAAGGTGGGATTTGGCAGCGAAGGCGGCCTGTTCAGCGGCCGGCTCGGGATTCCGACCGTGGTGTGCGGGCCGGGCTCGATCGACCAGGCTCACAAACCCGACGAATTCGTCGCCACCGATCAGCTGCTGCGCTGTGACGCGATGCTCGAGGCTCTGCTGGAGAGGCTGGCCTGAGGTTGCGCACCGCCGGTTGATAACCGCCAGTTTATATAAAACCGGCAATGCGCGATCATGAGCCGGCGGCGAGTCGATCGCCCGTGGAGCAACGTAATGATTCGAACCGGCCAACAGTATCTGGAATCCATCCGCGATGAGCGCGAGGTCTACATCAACGGCGAGCGCGTCCGGGACGTCACCCGGCATCCGATGATGAAGCCGCTGATCGACATCCGCGCGCGTATCTACGACATGCAGCATGAAGCGGCGACCCGGGACATCCTCGGATACGAGGAACAGGGCGAACGGCACGCCGTCGCCAACAAGCTGCCGCGGCTGCAGGCAGACTGGTGGGACAAACGGCGGGCCACCGATGCCGTGCTGGAGGAGATCGGCGGCGTCGTGACGCGGGTGGGGGATGAGACGGTCGGCGAGATGTGGTCGTTGTTCGACGGCCAGGATGTGCTCAATGAGGTGGACCCGCAGTTCTCGGTCAACATTCGCAGGCACATTCAGGCGGTGCTGCACGCCGACCCGTTCCACGTATCTGCAAACACCGATCCGAAGGGCGACCGATCCAAGCCGCCGCAGGAACAGGACCCGGACATGCTGCTGCACGTCGTCAAGGAAACCGACGCGGGCATCATCGTACGCGGTGCAAAATATGAAACTGCCGCTGCGTATGCAAATCAGGCCTTCACCAAGCCGACCATCGCGAATTGGGGAAACTCCGCGCTCTCCGAATACGCGGTGGGCTTCATCTGTGATCTCGGCTCGCCCAATCTCAAGTTCATCTGCCGGACCGGATTTGCCGGGCGTGCGCCCGCAGCGGATTACCCGCTGACGAGCAGGTTCGATGAGGTCGACTCGCTGGTCATCTTCGACGATGTGCTCATTCCCTGGGAGAACGTGCTCTTCTACCGTCATACCCGTGCGGCGATGTTCATCCGCGCCACCGTGCACCGCTATTCCGCCTTCGCTTTCGTGCAGCGCAATCTGAAGCTTGCCGACATGATGATCGGTGCGGCGCTGTTCAACGCCCGGCAGACCGGACTCGACAAGCAGCAGGCGGTGCAGGAGAAGCTGGCGCAGCTCGCCGTGTACCGCGAGGGTATAAACGCTCATCTGACGGCAGCCGTGACTCTGGCTGAGCGCAGTCCGGCGGGCCTCCTGATGCCGAACCAATCCCTGCTGTATTGCGGGCGGGTGCTCGCCTGTTCGCAGCTGCACGAGATGATGCACATCGCGCGCGAACTGTGCGGCGGGCAGATCTGCGTGACGCCGGACAAGGCGGCCTTCGATTCGCCCGAGACCAAGCCCTGGCTCGACAAGTTCTACTCCGTCAACGAGAACTGGGTCGCCGAGGACAGGCGCAAGCTTCTGGCCTTTGCGCGCGACCTGCTGAATTCGGATTACGCGGGCCACCGCCTGACCTTTCAGCTGTTTGCGCAGGCGCCGCCGTTCGCCCATCTCAATGCGGTTTACCGCAATTTCGACTGGGATGGCCCGCTGCAGTTCGTGCAAAAATCCGCCGATCTGTCCGAGCGCGTCATGCAAAAGGGCGCACGCCCGGCCGGCGACGGAGCGGTGGCCCAATGGTTCGCCGAACACCCTTCCTCCGGCGCTTCGTCCGATGCGGGCGCTGCGCCGGTGGCCGCGGCCGCGAACCCCTCCGAAGCGGCGGCATGACCACGATGAGCGGTGCGCAGGAGAGCACGACCCCGGAAGTGGCCGCGCTGCGCCAGAAATTCCTGCATGGCATGAGCCATGCGGCCTGCACCGTCAACGTGGTGACCACCGACGGCGTCGCGGGACGTCACGGCGTCACGGTGTCCGCCATGGTTTCGGTATCGGCCGACACCCCTCGCCCGACGTTGCTGGTGTGCATCCACCACCTGAGTCCGGTGGCCGATGCCCTGCTCGCCAACGGGGTGTTTTGCGTCAATGTGCTGCGCGAGGATCAGGCGCACGTGTCCGACAGCTTTGCCGGGCGCAGCGGCGCGCAAGGAGCCGAGAAATTCGAGTGTGCGACCTGGACCACGGAGTTCACCGGCGCACCGCGGCTGATCGATTCATTGGTGGCTTTCGATTGCCGCGTCACCGCGAGCGAGCGCGTCGGATCCCACTTCGTGGTTTTCGGGTCGGTACAGGATATCGCGGTGGCGGCCGGCGGCGCGCCGCTGATCTACGCCAATCGCGCCTACGGCGTGCCGCAGCGCTTCCACCAACGCGCCCCGGCGGCCGATTCCGCGGCGGCCGGCGGCGCGCTGGCACTCGGTTGCTTCCAGACCTTTGCGCCTTACATCGTGCCCGCCCTGGTGGCAAGGCTGACCAAGATGCACCCGGGGCTGTCGCTCACCCTGGTCGAGGCGGACCAGGGCCAGTTGCTCGCCGGTCTGCGCCGCGGCGACATCGAAATCGCGCTGCTCTACGATTTCGGCGTCGGCGACGACATCAACAAGGAGAGCCTCGCGGAGCTGATACCCTACGTGCTGCTGCCCGACGGCCATCCGCTCGCCGCCCGCGCGGCGATCGCGCTCGAGGAACTCATCGATGAGCCGTTCATCCTGCTGGACGTCGAGCCGAGCCGTGAGTATTTCCTGTCGTTGTTCCGGGACCGTGGTCTCGAACCGCGGATTGCCTACCGCACGGGCTCGTTCGAGATGGCCCGCGGCTTCGTCGGTCACGGGCTGGGGTTCAGCCTGCTGGCCACCAAGCCCGCCAATAACATGTCGTACGACGGGCGCGCGCTGGTGGCCCGGCCGCTCGCCGCGGCGGTGGCCAACAGCCGCCTGGTTCTTGCAAACCGCGCCAACCGCCCCATGAGCGCGAACGCACGGGCGTTCGCAGGCCACTGCCGCGCGTTCTTCCACGGAGTGACCCATGCACATCAGAATCCGTAAGTTCAACACGCGCGACACCTATCCCGAGCAAAGGCTCGACAATGATCTGTGTCAGGCGGTGGTGGCGCGGGGTCGCACCGTGTTCGTCCGCGGTCAGGTCGGACAGGATCTTGACACCGCCAACAACGTCGGGGTGGGAGATGCCGCGGCGCAGGCCGAGCAGGCAATGGCGAACGTCAAGCAGCTGTTGAGCGAAGCCGGTGCCAGCCTGGAGCAAGTCTGCAAGGTCACCATTTATCTGACTGATCCGCGCTTTCGCGAAGCCGTGTACCGCACCATCGGACGCTGGCTGAAAGGCGTCTATCCGGTGTCGACGGGCATCGTCGTCGCCGGACTTGCGCGTCCGGAATGGCTGGTGGAGGTCGACGTCATTGCGGTGATACCGGATGGGGATTGATCGGTGACCTTCTCCATCGCCGCGCGCTCAGCCGACGGGGGAATGTTCGGAGTGGCGATCGCCTCTTCTTCGCCGGCCGTCGCGGCGCGCTGCGCCCATGCGCGCGCCGGCATCGGCGCCGCGGCCAGTCAGAACATCACCGATCCGCGGCTCGGGACGGCCCTGCTCGAGGCGCTGGCGCGAGGTCTCGACGCAGGCGCCGCACTCGCGGAGGTGCTGCGCGGCACGCCCTTCGGTGCGTACCGCCAACTGCTGGTGGTCGGACACACGGGACCGCCGGCGGTGTATTCGGGGGCGCACGCGCTCGGCATCGTCGGCTCGGCGGTGGGCGTGGATTGCGCGGCAGCCGGCAATTTGCTGGCCCGGGCTGACATTCCGACGCTCATGATCGCGGCCTTTGAGGCCTGCGGCGGCCATTTCGGCGCCTGCCTGCTCGAGGCCCTGCGGGCCGGCGCCGAGGGCGGTGGCGAGGCGGGTCCCGTTCATTCCGCCGGACTGCTGGTGGTACGCGACGTGGCGTGGCCCATTGTGGATTTGCGGGTGGACTGGACCGAGGAGGACCCCGTGGCGGCGCTGGCCGTGCTCTGGAGGATCTTCGCGCCGCAGATAGACGACTACGTCGCGCGTGCGACGAATCCCGCCCATGCGCCGAGCTTCGGGGTAGCGGGCGATCGATGAGCCGCGCAGGGCGCAGCCACTTCGTGCTGCGGAACGCCCCATGAATCCTCGGGACGCGCTGCAGGGTGCGGATAACGCATTGCTCAAGGAACCGCAGAATCCGGCCTGGTTGCTGCGTCGCGCACAGTGCTTGCTGGCCCTGGGACGCTTGGCGCAGGCCCGCGATGCGGTGGCGGCGGCACAGCGCCATGCGCCGGCCGATCCGCAGTTCTGGGACGCCATCGGCACCCTGCACAGCCATGCCGGCGACCACGCTGCCGCGCTTGCCGCCTATGATCGGGCCCTCGCGCTGGCGCCCGATCATCCGCAAATCCTCTACAACAGGGCGGCGGTGCGCCGCTACGTGGGGCAGCTGATCGCGGCGGAAGCGGACTACGACCGCGTCATCGCCCTGCGGCCGGCGGACTACGAGGCTTACAAGAATCGCAGCGATCTGCGCACCCAAACGGCCGCGCGCAACCACGTGCGGGAGCTTGAGCGGTTGCTCGCGGGAAAGCTTCCGGCGGCGGGCGAGGTGCAGCTGCGCCATGCGCTTGCCAAGGAATACGAGGACCTGGGCGCGTACGAGAGCTCCTTTAGTCACCTTGAGCGCGGTGCGCGCCTGCAGCGCCGGAGCCTGCGCTACGATGTTGCCAACGACGTTGCAACGGTGGAGTGGATCATCGCGGCGTTTCCAGCGCCGGCCGTTCCGGCACCCCTCGACCATGCGGCCGACGCACCTATCTTCATCGTCGGTCTGCCGCGCAGCGGCACTTCGCTGGTCGATCGCATCCTCGGCAGCCATTCGACGCTGGTCTCGGCCGGCGAGCTGAGCGATTTCGCCATCAGCCTGGTGGATGCCGTACGCCGCCAGAGCGGCCGTACCGAGCTGTCGCGCCGGGAGTTGGTGGCGCTGTCGGCGTCGGTGGATTTTGCGGCGCTCGGCCGCGACTACCTCGACCGCACCCGAGCCGCGGCGGCGGGCCGGCGCTTCACCGACAAGATGCCGCTCAATTACCTGTACTGCGGGTTGATTCTGCGGGCACTGCCGAATGCGAGGATCGTGCACGTCAGCCGGCATCCCATGGCGGTGGGACATGCCATGTACAAGACGCTGTTCAAGGACGGCTATCCGTTCTCGTACGATCTTCTGGAGATCGGCCGTTACTATGCGGCGTACCGGCGCTTGATGGACCACTGGCAGACGATCCTGCCGGGCGCGATCCTGTCGGTGGACTACGAGGCGCTGATCGCGAACCAGCCCGGGCAGACGCGCCGGCTGCTGGATTTCTGCGGCCTGCCCTGGGAGGACGCCTGCCTGGAGTTTCATCGCAATCCGGCGCCGATCACCACCGCGAGCGCGGCGCAGGTGCGCCGCCCGCTGTATGATTCGTCCGTGTCCCTGTGGCGCCGCTACGAGCAACATCTCGGCGTATTGCGCAGCGAATTGGCGGCCCACGGCATCAGCGTGCCGGAGTGATCAGCCGGCCGCGAGCGCCGCGGCATCGCCCTCAACGTCGATGACATCCCAGCGGCGCGCGCCCATGCCCGGCGCCAGGCGATCCTGCATGATGAGCGCATCGCCCATCAATCGCTGGCCGAGGAGGTCGCCGACCCGGTAGGGCAGCGTCGAGGCGAGGATGCGAAATCCCACGGATTGCACGCTGCCGTACGAAATCTCGCAATCCACCAGGGCGCGGGCCTGCGCCGTGCCTGCCGCGGCCGCGATGCACGCGCCGAGTGTCGGCAGCGCCGGCAGAGGGATGGCGCGATCGCGCGCATACATGAAATCGGCCCCCACCCGCAGCAGCACGCCGCGCACGCCCTGCAGCGGATCGCGCAGTGCGAGGGCTGCCGTCGGACCGCCGGCCGCCGCCGCCCGCTGCCAATGTTCGAGATAGTCGATGTCGCGACCGTGTTCGACCAGCAACTGCCCCTCCCACCATAGCGCCCCGACATCCGCGTGCGGCGACTGCGGCTGGAAGTCAATGGTGCGTGCCCACTCGAAAAACGCCCCATCGGTGCCGAGGCGCCCGGCGAAGCCCTCCTGACGGGCGAGCCACGCGCAATCCGCCAAGGACAGCTCGGCGAGGGCGTGTACCTGCGCAAAGTCCGGACCCAGGCAGGGCTGCCGCAGATCGGCAAAGGCCGATGCTCCCTGCAGCCAACGCACTACCGTGGTGGTGTCGCGCCCGCCATCCGGCCACTCGATCAGCGAGCGCCGCCACAGACCCTGCAGTTCCGAGACGGCAACAACCGGCACTTTTGAAATTGGACGCGACAATCCATGCACTCTATGACTAAATCATCCTGAAGTGCACTGGAGGTCGAGATGCCCGAGTCTTATCCCGCAAACACCCGCATCGAGCAACACACGATTTATCCGATTCCGGCCGACGAACGGCACGGGCGTGCCGCCGATCTGTTCACCCTGTGGTTCGGCTCGAACATCATGATTCTCACGATCGTGACCGGCGCGCTGGCGACGACCCTGTTCAAGCTGTCGCTGATGGGCGCGATCCTGTCGATCCTGATCGGCAATCTGGTGGGCGGCGTGTTCATGGCCCTGCACGCCGCCCAAGGTCCGCAGCTCGGCGTGCCGCAAATGGTGCAAAGCCGCGGACAGTTCGGTTCATTTGGCGCGATCTATGTGGTCGCGCTGGTGGTCGTCATGTATGTGGGCTTCGTCGCCTCCAATCTGGTGCTCGGCGGCCAATCGCTGCACAGCATCGCCGCCGGCATCAGCGATCAATCGGGCATCGTTATGATCGCGATCGTCGCCGTGGCTGCCGCCATTTACGGCTATGACCTCATCCACGCCTATGGGCGCTGGATGTCCTGGCTCTGCGGCTTGGCCCTGCTGGCGTGCTTCGTGTGGATCATCGCGGTCAATGGGCTGCCGGCCGACATCTGGCGGCGCGGTCATTTCAGCGCGGCCGGCTTCATGGGAACCATATCCGTGGGCGCATTGTGGCAGATCGCCTATGCACCCTATGTGTCCGATTACTCGCGCTACATGCCGGCCGACAGCGGCGTGCGACCGACTTTCTGGGCGAGCTATTGGGGCTGCGTGCTCGGATCGGCGCTGCCCATGCTGCTCGGCGCCTTGCTCGGCCTGACCGTGGCGGACGGCAATGTGGTGGCCGGACTGGCGGGCGCCACCCGGCCGATCAGCGTCTTGATCGTCGTGGCGTTCTCGATCGGCATCGGCTCGACCAGCGCCATGAACATCTACTGCGGCGTTCTGTCGAGCATCACCGTCGGCCAGACATTTTTGCCCAACTGGAACGCCGGATCCGCGGCGCGCATCGTGCTGTCGACGATTTTCATCCTGGTGGCGCTCGCCATGGCCTTGTGGGGTGCGAAGAATTTTCTGGTCAATTACGAGAATTTCCTGGCGCTGCTCCTGTGTGTGATGGCACCGTGGACGGCGATCAATCTGGTGGATTTTTACCTAGTACAGCATGGTCACTACGACGTCCCCTCCTTCTTCCGGGCCGACGGCGGGATCTACGGCCGCTACAACTGGACGGCGCTATTTTGTTACGTGCTCGGCATCGCGGTGCAGGTGCCGTTCCTGGCCACCGATCTGTATACCGGCCCGATCGCTACGGCGCTGGGTGGGGCGGACATCTCCTGGCTGGTGGCGCTCGCCGTCGTGAGTCCCCTGTATTACACGCTGGCGCATCGCGCCGGACGCACGCGGATGGCCGAGAACGCTTCTTGAGCGGAGTCTCCTTCCACGATTTCAGCGGCGGCGGCCCGATGCCGGCCGCACTGTTTGCGCGCGCGCTGCCGGATATGAACGGCATCCGCGCCCGCGCGCTGCCCATCATCGAGGCGGTTCGAACCGATGGCGATACGGCGTTGCGACGTTTCGCGCGTGAGTTCGACGGCGTCACCGACGGGAAAATGAGCATTCGCGCCGAAGAAGCCGAGTTCGAGGCCGCCGCGGGACAGGTGCCGTCCGAGGTGCTGGGTGCGATCGAGCATGCGGTGCGCAATGTCCGCCGGTTCCACGAGGCGCAAAGGCCGGGGCAAATGTGGCTCGAGGAGATTGAGCCCGGCGTCTGGGCCGGGGAGCGCCACATTCCCATCGAGTCGGTGGCCTGCTACGTGCCGCGCGGCAAAGGCGCCTTTCCGAGCGTGGTGAACATGACCACCGTGCCGGCGATGGTGGCCGGAGTTCCGCGCATCATCATCATCACGCCCCCGGGTCCGGACGGCAGGGTGGATGCGGCAACCCTGGTGGCGGCACGCTGCGTGGGCGTCACCGAAGTGTACAAATGCGGCGGCGCCCAGGCGGTGGCCGCCGTCGCTTACGGCACCGAGAGCGTGCCCAAATGTCTGAAGATCGTCGGTCCCGGCAGTCCCTGGGTGGTGGCCGCCAAAAGCCTGCTGGCGCACGAAATCGATCCCGGCATTCCGGCCGGTCCCAGCGAGTCCATCATTCTCGCCGATGAAACGGCCGATGGTGCGCTCGCCGCCTTGGATCTGCTCATCGAGGCCGAACACGGCGCCGATTCCTCGGCATTCCTGGTCACCAACGGCCGGCGAGTCGCCTATGCGGCGCTCGAGGCGCTGCCCGGCTATTGGCGGCAAATGCATCCGCAACGCGTCGCATTCTCCCGGGCCGTGCTGGGCGGTGCGCATGGCGGCATCGTCCTGACGCGTGATTTCGCGGACGCCATCGCCTTCGTGAACGATTATGCACCCGAACATCTGGAAATTCTCGCAGCCGAGCCCATGGCGGTGCTCGGACGAATCCGCAATGCGGGCGAGGTCTTGCTCGGCGAGCACACGCCGATCACCCTCGGAAATTATCTGCTCGGGCCTAACGCCGTGCTGCCGACGGGGCGGCATGCGCGCACCGTATCACCGCTGTCGGTGCTCGATTACATGAAACGCAGCTCGGTGGGGTATGTCACGCGAAGCGGCTACGCCAGCCTTGCCGATGATGCACGGCGCCTGGCGCAATACGAGGGCTTCGACGCGCATGCGCGCGCGGTGTCATCGAGCCGGCGCCCGTCCGGCGGCTGATCGCTTGCGCGCGGTCCGTCTGTACGGCATCGGGGATTTGCGATTCGAGGTGATCCCGGTACGACGCGAGCTCGGGCCGCAAGACGTGCGCATCCGCGTGCGCGCTGCCGGAGTGTGCGGATCGGATCTGCACAATTTTCGCACCGGCCAATGGATGCGTCAGCTGCCGATCACGCCCGGCCACGAATTCGCGGGCGAAGTCGCCGAGGTCGGCGCCGGGGTGACGGACTTCAAATGCGGCGATCTTGTCTTGGGCGATTCGCGCGTCAGCTGCGGCCGGTGCCCGAGCTGTCGCGCGGGGCGCCCCAATGTCTGCGAACGCATGGGCTATGTCGGCGAGGTATGCGATGGTGCTTTCGCGGAGATGATCGATTTGCCGGCGGAGCGCCTGCTGACGGTGCCGCACGGTGTACCCCTGCAGGTGGCCGCCCTCGCCGAGCCTCTGGGCGTGGCACTGCGCGTGGTGAGGCGACTGGATCCGGCCAAGGACAGTCCCATCGTGATCGCCGGTGCCGGGCCCATCGGCGGATTGGCGGCGATACTGCTCAATCATCTCGGCTTCGGTCCGCTTGGCATTATCGAGCGCAATACGGATCGCGCCGGCCTGGTTGCGTCGCTGACGGGGGCATTCATCCTGGGCGCGGGTCCGGCGGGCTCGGCGGGACCGGTGGCCTCGGCGGGCGCCGACGTGGTGAGGCGGTTCGCCGGGCAGTCCGGCCTGCGTTATGCCATCGAAGCGACGGGTTCCCGGGCGATGGTGAATGGTTTGCTGGGATCACTCACGGGCGGCGGCCGTCTCGCCATGGTGGGACTGTTCCGCGGCGAGCCGGCCTTCGATGCCAATGCCGTGGTGGAGCGCGAACTGGAGATCCGCGGCTGCAGCGTGTTCTGCGAGGAGCAGCGCGAGGTGCTGCCGCTGTTGCCCTTGCTCGCCGCGCAGCTCTCCCGGGTGATCTCCCCCGGCATCCCGCTCGAACGGCTGCCCGGGGAATACGGCCGTCTCATCCTCGGCCAGTCCGCATTTCTCAAGACGATCGTGGAGCCGTGGCGGCCGGCAACCTAAGCGTCCGGGGGTGGGGGGGGCGTGGGTACGCACTATGTCCTTTATGCATGGGGTCATCGCCCGGGAACTGCTAGGCTTCGGAATCATGAACAGGATGGTTGGTAAATAACTCAAGGTGCGTTCCCTCATGTCCATCTGCTCACGATTTGCCTGCGCGTGGATCTTCGGCCTGTCGGTATCGGCGATCGCCGCCGAACCGGCCGCCAAGCCGGGGATCGACGCTCCCGAACTTGCGCATCTCGGCGCCTTCGCGGTCGGCGTGCGGTCCTTGCAGCTGGTGCAGCCGGGTCAGCCCGCGCTGCTCGAGTTCGACCCGAAGACCGGCAAAGCGCCGCTCCGGGACCGCAAGCTCACCGTCGATGTGTGGTATCCGGCCAAGGCCTCCCTTGGTGCGAAGCCCGAAACCTACACGGCGGCCTTCACGGCGGAGACGCCCGGCAAGCCGCCGGTAAAGTTCTCGATCACCGGTCTGGCGGTCCGCGACGCCGCGCCGGCGGGTGGCGGATATCCACTCGTGATCGTCTCGCACGGCTATGGCAATGCGCCCGCGGGCATGGCCTGGCTCACGGAGAATCTGGCCTCGAAGGGCTATGTGGTGGCGGCCATCCATCATGAGGATCCACCCTACGGCGACCGCGCGAGAGCCCTGTGGCCCTTCATGCGCCGCCCGCTCGACATCGCCTTCGTTGCATCATCCTTGCAGTCCTCGCTGCATGCCGAAGGGCTGGTCGATCCGTCGCGCACCGCGCTCATCGGCTACTCCATGGGCTCCTATGGCGTCCTCGCGTCCGGCGGTGCCACCCTCGATCCCTCGGCCGTTGCCCGAATCCCGGGCGGGTACATGGTTCCGTACGGACGCGGCGCCGAGAAGGCCGAGGATTTTCACGTCAAGAACGTGAAGGCGATCGTCGCCCTGGCGGCGGGCGTGCGCGCATGGGGGTCGGATGGAGTGGCCGCCATCACCGCCCCCTTGTTGCTCATTTCAGGAGACGCCGATCATACGGTGGGTTATCTCACGGGAGGCCGCACCCTGTTCGAGGAAACCACCTCGAGCCATCGATATCTGCTCACGTTCAAGGGGGCCGGCCACAACATCGGCCTGGGGCCCACGCCGGAGGCGATGCGGCATCAACTCTGGGATGAGGACTGGTTCGAGGATCCGGTCTGGCGAAAGGATCGAATCATGGCGATCAATCAGCATTTCATCACGGCCTTCCTCGACCTGTACGTCAAGGGGGATCAAAGCCGTGCGGCTTATTTGAACGTCCCGGTGGCGGAGTCGTCCGAGGGCACCTGGGATGCCCCGGCAGCGGCGCGCTGGAGCGATTACAGTCCCGGCACCCCGGGCGTGACTTTGTGGAAGGGCTTTCAGCGACGGCATGCGGAAGGATTGATTCTCATCGAGCGCGATGCCGACGCGGCACATTGACAGTAAAGCCGCAGGCTGATGAACTCGATGTTCAAACAGGGCCCATGGGATCGACGATGAAGACAATCTGGCGTGGATTCGCAGCCGGCAGTGCCGTGGGGTTGCTCGCCGGCTGCTTGAACGTGACGCCGCCGCCCGCCGATGCCGCGCCGCGTACGGTTCAGGTCAATTTCAACGTCGCCCAGACGCCGTCCGCCGCATCCAATTTTTCGCGCGGCGCGATCTCGGGCAACCCGCAACGCATGGGATTCTTTTATTCGGTCAACCCCGACTGCACGTCCGACGGACTGGTGCGCATGGACGTCAAGAGTCCGCCGAAGCACGGCTCCGTGGCATTCGTCAACGCCGACGACTACACCAGTTTTCCGGCATCGAGCGACAGTCACGAATGCAACAAGAAAAAGAGTCGAGGGGTGCAGGTGGTGTACACCGCCAACAGCGATTTCACCGGCGTCGACCAATTTTCGGTGCAAGGTATCGGTCCCCGAGGCAAGCTGTTGCTGGCCGACTACACCGTCACCGTGGTAGCCCCAAAACCCTAGGAACTTGCCCGGGCATTCGTGGCGCTGCCGAGTCTCACGACGTCGCCGGGAGTCACAGTGCTGCCAGGCAGCCGCCGTCGATGTACAGAATTTGTCCGGTGATATAGGCCGCCGCGTCTGAGCATAGAAACACGGCGGCGCCCCCGAGATCCTCGAGGCGGCCGAAGCGGCGCATCGGGATTTTATCGAGCATGGTGCGCTGCCAGTTCGCGTCCTGGTAGAACGGTTCGGTGAGCGCCGTGCGGAAATATCCGGGCCCGATGCCGTTGACGCGGATGCCGCTCGCGGCCCATTCGGCGGCGAGCGTGCGCGTCAGTCCCGCGAGTCCGGCCTTCGACGCGGTGTAGGGCGCCGCGCCGGGAATGCCGGCCGCGGAGGTCAACGAGCACACATTCAGGATGCTGCCGCCGTGCGTCATGCGGCGCGCCGCCGCCTGGCAGCAAAGGAAGGCACCTTTCAGATTGGTGTCGATGATCCGGTCCCACAGCGCCTCGCTCACCAGCAAGGACGCCGAGGGCGCCTCGATTCCGGCGTTGTTGATCAGAATATCGACGGACGCGAGGGCCTTCATCACCTGATCGAAGGCCGCCTCGATAGCGGCGCCGTCGGCCACGTCGGCTTCAAGGCATAGCGCACGGCAGCCACGCGCCGCCAGGGCGGTCTGAGTCTCGCCGAGCGCCGCTGCGTCGCGGCCCAGCAGCGCGACCGCCGCACCGGCCTGCGCCAGGGATGCGGCGAGCGCGCGGCCGATGCCCCGCGAAGCGCCGGTCACCATGGCGACCTTGCCGTCGAGCGAAAAGCTTGGGTTCGGCGCGAGTTCCTCGGGCGCCGTGTCGCCGGGCGGCAGAGTCATGGCGCCGGCGGCGTGGCAGCGGCTATGAACCCCCGCCAGCCGCCAAAGGCCGTGATGTCCTCGGCGGTTGCCGCGGCATGGCCCTCGCAGATGAACCCGCACACCTGGCTGCCGTCCCGTAATTCCACCTTGCCGATTCCCAGGGGAGCCCCCACGCCAGCGAGGAAGGAACCCATATGCTCGGTGGGAATTCCCCACACCTCGACTTCGATGGCAGCGCCGCCGCCCGGCACGCGCACCAGACCGGGACGCCGCGGCGGGCCGCCCGGCAGCGCGAACAGGCGGTAACTCGGCGCCGTGCGGGTACGCCGGAGGAAAACGGCGTTCCGCTCCTGCAACTGATGATTGAGCGGCAGACCTTGCATGTGTGCACCGCACACTGCGAGGGCGATCTGGCCGGCTGCGGCTGCGGCTGCGGGTGCGGGTGCGGGTGCCGGCCGCGGCGGCATACGCCAGCCGGTGGCACCCAAGGTGGCCACGGCCTCGCGCTGCAGGGTATCGGCAATCTCCAGCAGGGCACGCTCGCTGGTATCCGGTCCGACCAGTGTGATCCCGAATGGTAGTCCATCCGCGCGAAAGCCCGCCGGCACGGCCACGCCGGCGAGTTCGAACAGATTCATGAAATTCGTGTAGTAGCCCAAGGTGGCGTTGCGACCTATGGGATCGGCGTCGATCGCGGTGCTCTGGTAGACGGTACCGGCAGTCGGTGTCAGGATGAAATCGACCTTCGACCAGGCAGCTTCACTGGCGCGGCGCAGACCCCGCAATCGATAGATGCCTTGAAACGCCTCCACCGCGGACGGCTTGACCGCACCGGCGATTATCCGGCGGGTGACCGGAAGGACGGCGTCGGGATGGGCGTCGATGAAGGCACCGACAGCGGCATAGCGCTCCGCGATCCAAGGGCCCTCGTACAGCAGACGTGCCGCCTCGAGAAACGGCCCAAAGTCGATTTCGACGCGGATGCAGCCGCCGGATTCGAGACGCGCCACGGCCGCATCGAACAACCGTGCGTATTCGACATCGCCGAAGAACTGCAGCTGGTCGCGCTGGGGTACGCCGAAACGGCGAGCGCGCACATCGGCAAACCCGAGCCGGCGCGAATAAATGTCCTCAGGGTCGAAGCCCGAGGTGACGTCGAGCACCATGGCGGCGTCGGGGGCCGTGAGGGCGAATATCGACACACAGTCGAGCGAGCGGCAGGCGGGCACGACGCCGCGTGTGCTCAGGCGTCCGATGCTGGGTTTCAATCCGATGATGTTGTTGTATGCCGCGGGCACCCGGCCGGACCCGGCCGTGTCGGTTCCGAGGGAGAAGCTGGCGAGCCCCGTGGCCACCGCGACGGCCGATCCGGAACTGGAACCGCCCGAAATGTAATCGCCTTGAAAGCTATTGCGGCACGCGCCATAGGGTGAGCGGGTGCCGACCAAGCCGGTGGCAAACTGATCGAGGTTGGTCTTGCCCAGCGGGATCGCGCCGGCATCGAGGAGCCGCTGCACCACGGTGGCCGAGCGTTCGGCGGTGTAGGCGTATCCGGGGCAGCCGGCCGTGGTCGGCACGCCCGCCAAATCGATGTTGTCCTTGATCACGAAGGGAATGCCGTACAGCGGCATCTCCTCCAGGGAGCGCCGTTCGAGCGCCCGCACATGGCTCATCACGACCTCACGCGTCAGGCGCGTGATCCAGACATGGCGTTCGGGCGCGCGGTCGGCGCGGGCCATCACGGTCTCGATGATGTCGGCGGGGCTGAAGCTTCCCGATCGATAGCCGGCGAGCAGATCCTCGATCAGCAGGGTGTCAGTGGTCGGATCAACGGTCGACATCCGGCCAATATTATCGCGCAGCACGCCGCGGACGGGAGGTTTGTGCGCGCGAAGTTGGGGCGCCGCAGCACGGTTTTGCGCCGTGCTGGTGCGAAGCGCTCTGCCGGAGCGGACGATGCGCAAAGCCTTGAGCGCGCAATCTCCGGGTAAACAGCCCGTCTGATGGCAATATTCCCGCGCCGCTTGCTGATTCGCGTGTCAGGCATGGGATTTGCACAGCCCTAGGTCAAATGTGAGTCTAGGGTTCCGGTCCGCGACGGCGGGCGGCTGGTCCGAGAGACTCAGTCCTTGTCAAAAGGATACACGGCGGGACAAAAGCCCGGGAGAACACGTCGAGGAGCCGCTGCGTCCTCGGGATGCTCTCCCCGCGGGGGAAAATCCCGATCGGCGACACGGCCTCCTCCATTGGGCCACGATAACCGGGGAGGCAGCGTGCTTTACGAGACCCTCATCGAAGGCGGCAAGCATTGGTCATTGACGGTGCGGGGCGGCACGCGGCTGCGCCTCATCGACCGGCAAGGCGGAGCCAATGTCGGCATGTTGTTCTACAACCCGCAAAACACGCTCGAGCGCTACAACGCGCCGGACACGCTCAAATGCCAGCATACGTTCAAGCTGACCAAGGGTCATTGCCTGTATTCCGACATGGGCCGGATCTTCTGCTCGATCGTCGATGACACGGTCGGCTGGCACGACACCATCTGCGGGAATTCCGACAAGGCGCTCGTTGCCGCGCGCTGGGGCGACAGGACCTATCAGCAATACCGCAACGACTGGACGCAGAATGGTTACGACGCCTTCCTGGTGGAGGGCGGCAAGTACGGCCTCGGACGGCGCGATCTGGCGGCGAACGTCAATTGGTTCAGCAAGGTGTGGGTCGCGGCGGATGGTGCCATGACCTTCGCCGCCGGCCATTCCCCGGCCGGTGGCCATGTCGATCTGCGTTTCGAGATGGATTCCCTGGTGCTCATGCACACCTGTCCGCACCCCTTGAATCCGGCGGCCGACTATCCGCGCGGGCCGGTGGTGGTGCAATTGCACAAGGCGCAGCCCGCGTCGCAAGACGACTTTTGTCGCAACTCGCGGCCCGAGAACGTGCGCGGCTTCGCCAACACGGCGCTGTATCAGGCATGCCGCTGCCTGCCGGAGGGCTGAGCACCATGCGCCGGGAAAGCGAGCTTTTGCCGGGCGAGGCGCTGCGGCGGCAGGTGATTCCCGCCGGCGATTACTGGATCGACATCCTCGACCAGGGACAGTGCCTGAGGATCGTCGACGTCGAGGGCAATCAATCCGCCGATACCTTGTTCTTCAATGCAGCCGACGTCTCCGACCACTACAGTGCCGTCGATACCGTGCGCGCGCAGCGCAACGTGTATCTGAGCACCGGGTCGAAGCTGCTCTCCACGTCGGGCAACCTCCTCGCCGAACTGGTGGCGGACACGGTGGGGCGCCACGACACCATCGGCGGCGCCTGCGCGTCGGAGTCGAACACCGTGCGCTACGCCCTGGAAAAACGCACCATGCACTCCTGCCGCGACAGCTTTCTGCTGGCCGTGGCACACAACGACCGGTTTGGCCTCGGCAAGCGCGACATCACACACAACATCAATTTCTTCATGAATGTTCCCGTCACGCCTGACGGCGGACTGGAGTTCGCCGACGGCCTGAGCGGTCCGGGCCAATACGTCGAATTGCGCGCCGCCATGGATGTCATTGTGCTGATATCGAATTGTCCGCAGCTGAACAATCCCTGCAACGCCTACAACCCGACGCCGATCGAGGTTCTGATTTGGGAATCGGATGTTCGATAAAGTTCTCGTTGCCAATCGCGGCGAGATCGCCTGCCGGGTCATTCGAACCTTGAGGCGCATGGGCGTGAAATCCGTGGCCGTATATTCGGATCCCGACCGCCATGCTCAGCACGTGCTCCAGGCCGATCAGGCCATCCGCCTCGGCCCGGGTCCCGCGGCGCAAAGCTATCTGCTGCAGGATGCGATTCTGGCGGCAGCCCGCGCGACCGGCGCGGCCGCCATTCATCCCGGCTACGGCTTTCTCAGCGAAAATGCAGCTTTCGCCCAGGCGTGCGAAGACGCGGGCCTCGCGTTCATCGGTCCGACGCCCGCGCAGATGCGCGATTTTGGCCTCAAAGACAGCGCACGCGACCTGGCGCGACGCAGTGGGGTGCCGTTGCTGCCGGGCAGCGAACTGCTGAGCGGTGTCGACAGGGCCGCGGAGGAGGCGGCGCGCATCGGCTATCCCGTCATGCTCAAGAGCACCGCCGGCGGAGGCGGCATCGGCATGCAGCTGGTGCGGCAGGAATCCGCCCTTCCCGGGGCGTTCGCCACGGTGGAGCGGCTTGCCAGCAAGAACTTCAGCCGGGGTGGCGTGTTCCTGGAAAAATACATCGAGCGCGCCCGCCACATCGAGGTGCAGATATTCGGCGACGGCGCCGGCCGCGTCGTCGCGCTCGGCGAGCGCGACTGCTCCACACAGCGGCGCCATCAGAAGGTCATCGAGGAGACGCCCGCTCCCGGCCGGTCTGCAGAGGTTCGCGCACGATTGTTCGGCTGCGCGATCCGCCTGGCCGAAGCGGTCAACTACCGCTCGGCCGGCACGGTGGAGTTCGTGTTCGATGCGGAGTCGCTGGATTTCTATTTCCTCGAGGTCAACACGCGGCTGCAGGTCGAGCATGGCGTGACCGAAGAGGTCACCGGCGTCGATCTGGTCGAGTGGATGGTGCGGCAGGCCGCCAACGAGGAATTCGACTTACGGGCGCCACCGGTGCGCGGCGCGTCGATCCAGGTTCGGTTGTATGCGGAGGATCCGGCGCGAAATTTCAGGCCGTCGACCGGGCTGCTGACCTGCGCACGCTTCGCCGCGGATGCACGCGTCGAAACCTGGGTGGAGGACGGCACGCCCATAACGCCGTTCTACGATCCGCTGCTGGCGAAGATCATCGCCACCGGCGACGACCGGCCTGCCGCCCTGGCGCGGCTGCGCGAGGCATTGCAGGACACGTGTCTCGCGGGCATCGAATCGAACCTCGATTATCTGCGACAGCTCGTTGCCGATCCGCTGTTCACCTCGGGCGGAATGACGACGCGGGCGCTCGATGGCTTTGAGTATGCGCCGCGCACGCTCGAGGTGCTGACATCCGGCACGCAGACCACCATTCAGGACTATCCGGGTCGCGTGGGATTCTGGAATGTCGGCGTGCCGCCGTCCGGTCCGATGGATAACCTGTCGTTTCGGTTGGCCAACCGCGCGCTTGGCAATCCCGACGGCGCGGCGGCGCTAGAGATGACCGTCAGCGGTCCGACGCTGCAATTCAACGCCGATTGCCTCATCTGCCTCACGGGCGCCCGCATGCAGGCCGACATCGACGGCCGACCGGTGCCGTACGGCGCGCCGATCGACGTGCGGCGCGGCGAGACTTTGCGGGTCGGAGCGATCGAGGGAGCGGGGTTGCGCACCTACCTGGCCGTGCGCGGCGGATTCGACGTGCCGAAGTATCTCGGCAGCCGCGCGACGTTCACCCTGGGGAAATTCGGCGGTCACGGCGGCCGGGCGCTCATGCCGGGCGACGTGCTGCACCTGGGCGATGCCCGCGATGCGGCCGCTGCGCGGGCCATTCCCGCCGGCGCGCTGGCGTCGATCGGCACGGAGTGGGAGTTGGGCGTGCTGTACGGCCCGCACGGCGCACCGGATTTTTTCACCGAGGACGACATCGAGCGGTTCTTCGCGGAAAGCTGGCAGGTCCATTACAACTCCAGCCGCACCGGTGTACGGCTGCTGGGAAGCAAGCCGAAGTGGGCGCGCACCGACGGCGGGGAGGCGGGTCTGCATCCCTCGAACATTCACGACAATGCCTATGCCATCGGCACGGTGGATTTCACCGGCGACATGCCGGTGATTCTCGGGCCGGATGGCCCGTCCCTCGGCGGCTTCGTCTGTCCGGTCACCGTGGTCAAAGCCGAGCTTTGGAAGCTCGGTCAATTGCGCTCCGATGATCGGATTCGCTTCAAGCGGCTGTCGCCGGAGGAGGCCTCGTACGCGGAGCTTGCACAGGAGCACATGATCGAGTCGCTGGCTGCAGTGGACGCCGCCCCGCGGCCGGCGCCGCCCGCACGCGCTGGGAAGCGCGATTCGCCGATACTTGCAAGCGTGCCGGCGCAGGCGGCGCGACCGACGGTGGTTTACCGGCGTGCCGGCGACAAGTATCTGCTGGTCGAATACGGGCCGCCGGTGCTGGATCTGGAACTTCGCCTGCGTGTGCACGCACTCATGTCGTGGATGCGGCGTGCGGAGCTCCCGGGCGTGGTGGAAATGACGCCGGGAATACGTTCCCTGCAGGTGCATTTCGACAGCCGCGTGTTGTCCGCCGATCGGCTGCTGGAACAGCTGATGACGGCCGAGCAATCGCTGGCGACGATCGACGAGCTGCAGATCCCGACGCGCATCGTCCGGCTGCCGCTGTCATGGGACGACGAGGCGACGCAACGGGCGATTGCGAAGTACATGCAATCGGTGCGGGCCGATGCGCCTTGGTGCCCGAGCAACATCGAATTCATCCGGCGTATCAACGGGCTGGACAGCGTCGATGAGGTCAGACGGATCGTCTTCGAAGCGAGCTATCTGGTGATGGGCCTGGGCGATGTGTATCTCGGGGCGCCGGTGACGACGCCGCTTGATCCGCGTCACCGGCTGGTCACGACCAAATACAACCCGGCGCGCACCTGGACGCCGGAGAACGCGGTGGGCATCGGCGGAGCCTACTTGTGCGTCTATGGCATGGAGGGGCCGGGCGGCTATCAATTCGTGGGTCGCACCTGCCAGATGTGGAACACCTACAAGGCCACGGCCGAATTCGATGCGGACAAGCCATGGCTGCTGCGATTCTTCGATCAGATCCGCTTCCATCCGGTGAGCGCCGGCGAATTGCGCGAGTTCCGGGAGGATTTTCTTCACGGTCAGGTGCACCTCGACATCCGCGAGGAGACCTTCCGCACGCAGGACTATCGGCGCTTCCTGGCGGACAATGCGCCGAGCATAGCCGCGCACAAGGCGCGTCAGCAGGCCGCATTCGAGGCAGAGCGCGGGCGCTGGGAGGCGAGCGGCCAAATCGGCTATTCGGCGGATCTTCCCGCCGCTCACGACGATGACGTTGCGGAGGAATTGCCACCCGGCTGCGTCGCGGTGCTGAGTCCGGTCGCGGGCAGCGTGTGGAAGATTTCCTGCGCGCCCGGAAAGGCCGTCAAGGCCGGGGACACCCTGGTCCTCGTCGAATCGATGAAGATGGAGATGCCTGTCACCGCGCCGGTGGACGGGGTCGTCGCCCAATTGCGCTGCACCGAAGGCCGCGCGGTGCTGGTGGCGCAAACCCTGATGGTCCTGCGCCCTAACGAGGAGATGATCAATGCATAGCCGCCTGATTCAGCCGCTCGTACGCCCGTGGCTGGTGTTTGTCATGCTGGCCGCGCTCTGCGCGCCGGCCGCGCGCGCCGCCGAAAGAACCTCGTTTGACGTGGCCTGGAGCATTTATGTCGGTTGGATGCCCTGGGACTACGCGGATCGGAGCGGGATCCTCAAGAAATGGGCCGACAAATACGGCATCAAGATCAAACTCACCCAGATCAACGACTACGTGGAGTCGATCAATCAATACACCGCCGGGCAGTTCGATGCCTGCGCAATGACCAACATGGACATGCTCACCATACCGGCGGCGGGCGGCGTGGATTCGACCGCGTTGATCGTCGGCGATTACTCGAACGGCAACGACGGGGTGGTGCTCAAGGGCAGGGGCAAGACGCTGGCTGACATCAAGGGCCAGAAGGTCAATCTCGTGGAGCTGTCGGTGTCGCATTATCTGCTGGTGCGCGGCCTCGGCACCGTCGGGCTGCGCGAGCGCGATCTGAAGATCGTCAACACCTCCGATGCCGACATCGTGGCCGCGTTTTCAGCGCCCGCCACGACGGCGGTGGCCACCTGGAAGCCGCAATTGAGCGTGGTGTTGGCGGTGCCGAATGCTCAGCTGGTGTTCGATTCCAGCAAGATACCGGGGGAGATCCTCGATTTGATGGTGGTCAAGACGCCGATATTGAACGCCAACCCCAAGCTGGGCAAGGCGCTTGTTGGCGCCTGGTACGAAACGCTGGCGCTGATGATGAAGAGCGACGCCGCCGCGAGGAGCGCACGCAGCGCAATGGCGAAGGCATCGGGGACCGACCTTGCCGGATACGACAGCCAGCTCGCGACCACCCACCTGTTCGCGGCGCCGGCGGACGCGATCGCCTTCACCGCCGGCGACGCCATCATCAAGACCATGGATCTGGTGCGCAAATTCTCATTCGAGCACGGCATTCTCGGCCAGGGTGCCGGCAGCGTGGATGCGGTCGGCATCGAGTTTCCCGGCGGCAAGACGCTCGGCGACATGCACAATCTGAAAATGCGGTTCGACACGAGCTACACCAAGATGGCACTCGACGGCAAGCTCTAATCATCTCATCGGGGTAAGCATGCGCCGGCTGATCAATCTGAGTCCGAATCGCGCAGGCGCGCTCACGCTGAGCGTGTTGCCGTTCGTCCTGGTCGTGGCGGCGTACCTGTTCTATTCGAGCGCGCGCAATGCGGCGAATCCCGGCGACAAGCTGCTGCCGTTGCCCGCGACCATCGCGGCGACGATTCATCAATATGCCTTCGAGGAGGATGAGCGCAGCGGCGAGGTGCTGCTGTGGAAGGACACGGCGTCCAGCCTCGAGCGGCTGCTGGCGGCGCTCGCGGTCAGCGCCGTCGTCGGATTGAGCCTGGGGCTCGCGATCGGTGTTCTGCCTTACCTGCGTGCCACCCTGGCGCCTTTCGTGGCGGCCTTGTCGCTGATCCCGCCGCTTGCCATCCTGCCCATTTTGTTCATCGTCGTCGGTCTGGGGGAGGCCGCGAAGGTCACGCTCATCATCATCGGTGTGACGCCCGTCATCGTCCGCGATCTGGCCTTTCGGACCGCCGAACTTCCCGGCGAGCAGCTCATCAAGGCGCAGACCCTGGGCGCCTCGTCGTGGCAGCTGATCCTGCGTGTGGTGCTGCCGCAGCTGTGGCCGCGCCTGATCGACGCCATGCGCATGTCCCTCGGCTCGGCATGGCTGTTCCTGATCGCGGCTGAGGCCATAGCCTCCACCGAGGGACTGGGATATCGGATCTTCCTGGTGCGGCGCTATCTGGCGATGGACGTGATTCTGCCCTACGTCGCCTGGATCACGCTGCTGGCGTTCACGATGGACTGGCTCCTGCGGCTGCTGCGCGCCAAGGCGTTCGGCTGGGCCGGTCCGGGGGCCTGATCAGTGACCCAGGTGACCGTCAAACGCATGTGGAAGAATTTCGGCAGCCAGGTGGTGCTCGAAAACGTCAATCTGCACATCGGCGATCACGAGTTCGTGACCATCGTCGGTGCCTCGGGCTGCGGCAAGACCACGTTCCTGAAAATCCTGCTGGGCATCGAGACGCCGAGCAAGGGCGAGTTTCTCATCGATGGCGACCCGCTCGCCGGCGAGCCGGGCCCGGACCGCGGCATCGTATTCCAGCGTTATTCGCTGTTTCCGCATTTGACCGTGATGCAGAATCTGCTGTTGGGACTGGAGTTCCAGGGTTCGCCCCTGCTTGGACGCCTGTTCGGCGCGCGGCGGCGGCGTGCGCTCGAGCGTGCGCGCGATCTGCTCGAGGCGATCGGTTTGCAGGACGCCGCCGGCAAATACCCGGCACAGCTGTCCGGCGGTATGCAGCAGCGGCTGTCCATCGCACAGTCGGTGATCTGCGAGCCGAAGATATTGCTGCTGGATGAGCCCTTCGGCGCCCTGGATCCCGGCATCACGGCCGACATGCATGCGCTGATTCTCAAGCTGTGGAACATGAACAAGATGACCATATTCATGGTCACTCATGATCTTCAGGAGAGCTTCGAACTGGGCACCCGTGTGCTGGTGTTCGACAAGGTGCGCATCGATCCTCAGGCGCCGGAGGCGTTCGGAGCCACCGTGACCTACAATATTCCGCTCAAGGGGCATCGCAGCGCGGTCGGCGAATAGCTATCCTACTGAATCCGCGTCTTGGAGCCGTGCCGCCCATGAGTCGTCTGTTCACGCCGATGCCCGTCGGCAACCTGATCCTGCCCAACCGGATCATCGTTGCGCCCATGTGCCAATACTCGGCCGTGGATGGCTGTGCCGGAGACTGGCATATGATCCATCTGGGGGGGCTTGCCCTGTCGGGCGCCGGATTGCTCACGCTCGAGGCGACGGCGGTGTCGCCCGAGGGCCGGATTTCGCAGGACGACCTCGGGCTGTACAGCGATTCGAACGAGACCGCGCTGGCGAGGATACTCGGCGCCATTCGCGCTCATTCGCCCATGCGCCTCGCGGTGCAACTGGCGCATGCCGGGCGCAAGGCTTCCAGCCGTGCGCCCTGGGACGGGGGCAAGCAGGTACATATCGACGAACCCGGTGGCTGGCGGGCGCTCGCACCCTCGCCGGTGCCGTACGCCGATGGGGAAGATGCGCCGCTGGCGCTCGATCGCGCCGGGCTCGTCAGGGTTCGCGATCAGTTTGCCGCAGCCGCGCACCGCGCAGCGCGCCTGGGTTTCGACGCGATCGAGATTCACGGCGCACATGGCTACCTGCTGCACGAGTTTCTGTCACCCATCGCCAACCGGCGCGACGATGAGTATGGCGGTTCGCTTGAGAACCGCATGCGCTTTCCGCTGGAGGTATTCGACGCGGTGCGCGGCGCGTTCCCGGCGCGCTCGCCGGTGTGGATGCGCATCTCCGCCACCGACTGGCTGCCGAACGGCTGGGACGTCGACGAAGCGGTCGCCTTCTCGCGGGCACTGCAGCAGCACGGCTGCGACGCAATCCATGTGTCGAGCGCCGGCATCTCGCCGCTGCAGGTCATCAAGCTGGGGCCGGGCTATCAGGTTCCGTTCGCGGCTCGCATCAAGGCCGACGTCGGTCTGCCGACCATTGCAGTGGGGCTGATCACCGAACCGGAACAGGCCGAATCCATTCTCGCGAGGGAGGAGGCCGATGCCGTTTCGCTCGCCCGCGCGATGCTCTACGACCCGCGCTGGCCTTGGCATGCCGCGGCCAGGCTCGGCGCGCACGTCTGGGCTCCCAAGCAATACTGGCGCTGCCAGCCGCGCGAGCACAAGGATCTGTTCGAAAGCACAAGCTTCGGACAGCGCTGACGGTGGACTGGTGCGCACATGGGACGTGTCGCAATTCGCGGAACCCGCCCGCGCCCGCTGCTAGAATGCATTCAGCCACATAGGAATCCCACCGTGACGCTTGATATTGCAACGGCTTCCTCCACGGATCCGGTTCCTGCTGACAGCGCTGTCTTAGCGGCATCCGGGTCCGACCTGCCGGATCTGCGGATTTTCGTGTTTGCCTTGTTCTTCACCTTCGGCGGCATCACCAGCCTGAACGATGTGATCATCCCGAAGCTCAAGGCCCTGTTCACACTGACCTACGCCGAAGCGATGCTGGTGCAATCCGCGTTCTTCGCGGCGTATTTCATCGTTTCGCTGCCGGCCGCATCGGTGGTGCGGCGCGTCGGCTACATGCGCACGGCGGTGATCGGCCTGCTCACCATGACGGTCGGGTGCCTGCTGTTCGTGCCGGCATCGTCCTCCGGTATGTTCATCATGTTTCTGCTGGCCCTGTTCGTGCTGGCGGCGGGCATCACCATCGTGCAGGTGGTCGCCAATCCCTTGATTTCCATGCTGGGTAATCCGGCCACCGCGCATAGCCGATTGACCTTCGCCCAGGCCTTCAACTCCCTCGGCACCACCATTTTTCCGTATGTCGGCTCGATCTTGATCCTGGGCAGCCTGGCGAGCGTCGATCCGGCGACTCTCACGGGCGCGGCGCTCGACGCCTTTCGAGCGCTCGAGACTCGTGTCGTGGTGCACACCTATCTCGGGCTGGCGGGGGCGCTGGTGGTGGTGGCGCTCGGCGTGTGGTGGCGCCGCAAACGATTGGTGGAGACCCTGGCCGGGCCCGGCAGCATCCTGCGCGCTTTCGATCTGCTCAAGCGTGCACGCTTTGGATTTGGTGCCCTGTGCATATTCCTGTACGTGGGCGGGGAGGTGGCGATCGGCTCGGTGATCGTGAATTACCTGATGCAGCCGAACGTGCTCGGCTTGGCCGCCGAAGCGGCGGGCAAGCACGTGCCGTTCTATTGGGGAGGTGCCATGATCGGACGTTTCATCGGCGCCTATCTGCTGCGCGTATTCTCACCCGGCAAGGTGCTGGCATACGCCGCCGCCAGCGCCATCCTGCTCCTGCTGATCTCGGCCAACGCCAGCGGCGGCTGGTCCGCGTGGCCCCTGCTGGCGGTGGGGCTGTTCAATTCCATCATGTTTCCGACTATTTTCACGCTGGCCTCCGAGGGCCTGGGCAGGCGCACCGCGGAGGGCTCCGGCATCATCTGCATGGCCATCGTCGGCGGCGCCATCGTGCCGCTGCTCACTGGCCGAGCCGCGGACCTCCTGGGCCTCAAGGCCGCGCTCGCCGTGCCGGCACTGTGTTATGCCGTCATTCTCGCCTTCGGGGTATTTGCGCGACGGCCGGCTTACGCGGCCACACGCGCGGCTGCGTGAGGCCGCCGCCGATTCGTACCGTGCGGGCGGTTCCCGGCGCGCGCGCTTGCACGGCACCTGCGCGGTCCGTTCACGCGGATGCCTTCCTCTGCCGCCGCCGGGCGTGCAGGATGCTCTCGGTGTAACCGTTGGGCTGCTCGCGTCCGGTGAACACCAGATCGCAGGCGGCGGCGAAGGCGATGTCATGGTCGAGATCGGCGCTCATCGGCCGATAGGCGGGATCCGCGGCGTTCTGGCGGTCGACCACCTGCGCCATGCGGCGCAGCGCCTGCATCACCTGATCGCGCGAAACGATGCCATGACGCAGCCAGTTCGCCACATGCTGACTCGAAATTCGCAGCGTCGCGCGGTCCTCCATCAGCGCGACGTTGTAGTAATCCGGCACCTTCGAGCAGCCCACCCCGGAGTCGATCCAGCGCACGACGTAGCCGAGGATGCTCTGCGCGTTGTTGTTGAGTTCCTCCTCGAGTTCCGCCGCGCTCCAGTTGGTTTGCGCGGCCAGTGGCGGAGTCAGGATGTCGTCGAGAGACGCGCGCGGCCGGGCCGCCAGCGCCTTCTGGACCTGCGCGACGTCGACCATGTGGTAATGCAGCGCATGCAGGGTGGCGGCCGTGGGGGAAGGCACCCAAGCCGTATTGGCGCCCGCCTGCGGATGGCCGATCTTGATCCTCAGCATGTCCGCCATGAGATCCGGCATGGCCCACATGCCCTTGCCGATCTGCGCGCGTCCGCGCAGCCCGCAGGCGAGCCCGATGTCGACATTCTGGCGTTCATAGGCATCCAGCCATTTCGCCTTCTTCAGGTCGTTCTTGCGCGGAATCGCCGCCGCTTCCATGGACGTATGGATTTCGTCGCCGGTGCGATCGAGAAATCCAGTGTTGATGAACACCACCCGGCTGCGCGCCGCGCGAATGCACTCCTTCAGATTGACCGTGGTGCGGCGTTCCTCGTCCATGATGCCGATCTTCAGGGTATACCGCGGTAATCCGATGAGATCCTCCACCGCCGCGAACAGCCGGTCGGCAAAGGCAACCTCCTCGGGACCGTGCATCTTCGGCTTGACGATGTAGATCGAGCCGCTGCGCGAATTGCGGCGCGCGCCGGGTCCGCGCAGGTCGTGCAGGCCGATTAGTGCGGTGACGGCCGCGTCGATCAGGGTTTCCGGCACCGGCTGCCCATCGAGCGTGATCATGCCGGACAGCATGTGATGGCCGACATTGCGCGCGAGCATCAGGCTGCGGCCCGGCAGTATCAATTCCGTGCCGGCCGGCGTCAGGTAGCGCCGGTCGTCGCTGAGCCGGCGCGTGAAACGGCCGCCCGGCTTGTCGACACCAGCCTGCAGGTTGCCCTTCATCAAACCGAGCCAATTGCGATACACCTGCACCTTGTCGACGGCGTCGACGGCGGCCACCGAGTCCTCGAAATCCTGAATGGTGGTCAGGGCGGATTCCAGGACCACATCGCTGATACCCGCGGCGTGGTCGCGGCCGATGCGGTGCGCACGGTCGATGTGCAGTTCGACGTGCAGCCCGTGATGCACCAGCAGGACCAGCGACGGGGATGCGGCGTCGCCCTGGTATCCGGCGAATGCCGCGGCGCTCTTCAGGCCGGTCGTGCGGCCGTTTGCCAGAGCAACCTCGAGCGCCGACCCGGATGTCCGGTACGCCGTCGCATCGCCGTGCGAACCCTCGCCCAGAGGAAATTGAGCGTCGAGAAAATCCCGTGCATAGGCGATCACCTTGGCGCCGCGCGCCGGGTCGTAGCCCGGGGTGTGTGCCGCTGCGTCCGCCGGTATGACGTCGGTGCCATACAGGGCGTCGTACAGACTGCCCCAGCGGGCATTGGCGGCGTTCAGCGCATAGCGCGCGTTGTTAATGGGCACCACGAGCTGCGGACCGGCCACCCGGGCGATCTCGGGATCCACCTGGGCGGTGTCGATCGTGAAACCGTCCTTCTCCGCCTGCAGATAGCCGATTTCGGCGAGAAACGCCTTGTAGCGGGCGGCATCGAAGGCTGCACCCGGTTGCCGGCGGTGCCAGGCATCGATCTGCGTCTGCAGATCGTCCCGTCGCTTCAACAGCGCCGCGTTCGCCGGTGCAAATGTGCGGATTAGAGTGGCCAATCCCGGCCAAAATGCCGCTTCATCGATGCCCGTTCCGGGCATGGCCTCCCGGGTGACGAAGTCGTAGAGGAGGGAGTCGATCTGAACGTCGTCCAGGGCTATGGTTCGCATGGCGTCATTCCCGATGCCGATGCGACTGCGGCGCCGGCAACTCATGTTGGCTCCCCGGGACGGATTCGAACCGCCGACCAACGGATTAACAGTCCGTCGCTCTACCACTGAGCTACCGGGGAATTCTGAAGAGGCGCGGATTGTCGGGAAGCCAGGTGTTGAAGTCAAGAAATGGCTGGAATTTCATGCTTTTCCGATATGCCGAGGGGTCTTAAGCACGGCCGTCGCGCAGCGGCGGATTTGCGCTATGTCAAATGAACTCGTACGCTGCCGGGACGGGCGTGATGCGGCTGGCGGATCAGGCTATGTGAAGTATTGCAAAGTTCCTCCTGGGCGATTTTTGTTTGTGGTCTAGTTGATGGGCGAGCGAAACACCGCGATCAAGTCGAATCGCGGCCACAAAAGAAACGATGGACAGTCTATAGAATAACGATGGACGGTCTTGAGTCAGCGGACAACTCACTTCCGGTACGCCGCATTGCGGTGCTGCGCCCCAACCACCGCTTGGGAAACACGCTCCTGCTGACTCCCCTGGTTCGTGAACTCGAGGCTCGCTTTCCGGACGCGGAGATCGAGTTGGTCGCGGCCGGCGTTGCAGCCGGGGCGGTGTTCCGCCAGTTCACCCAGGTGACGGCCGTGCATGCCTTTCCGGCGGCGTCCTACCGGCATCCGAGCCAGGTGTTGAGTTTGCTGCTCACCCTGAAACGACGATCCTTCGACATGGCCATCGACCCGATCCCGCAGTCGCGCTCCGGGCGATTCCTGCTGGGCATGATTCGCGCCCGCGAGCGCGTCGGATACCGCTGGGGGGTGCCAGGCCGCGACCGCATGCTCACGCACGCGGTGGACCCTGCCACGGCGCCGAGTCATTGCGCCGAGTCACCGGTGCATTTACTGCACGCGGCCTACTTCCCCGATGCGGTTCGCGACGCGAACCGCGCGGGACTCACCCTGGATCTGCGCCTGACCGAACGCGAGCGCCGCGAGGGTGAGCGGCAGTTGACGGCGGTGCTGGGATCATCCTCGAGGCACAGGACCCGGATCGGCATATTTGCGCACGCCACCGGCGAAAAATGCTATCCGGCGGCCTGGTGGCGCAAGATCGTCGCCTATTTTCGCCGGCAAACCTCGGTGCAGCTGGTGGAGTTCGTGCCCATCGACGGCCGGCCGCGGCTCGACGGGGAGATTCCCGCGCTGCACACGTGTGATTTGCGCGTGCTCGGCGCCACGCTTGCCGCCACCTCGATCGTCGTCATCGCCGATGGCGGCGTCATGCACCTGGCCGATGCGGCCGGCGCCCGGGTACTCGGATTATTCAAGACCACCGAACCGTCGCGCTATGGACCGTGCCGGTCGATGAGCCAATCGCTGATGGCGCGCAATGCCAGCCCGGAAGCGGTGGCCGAGCGGATCAGCGCGGTACTTTAGAGCGCCAGATTGGCGAGCGCCGCTCTCAGGCGCGTTTGGCCACCACGCCCCCGGCGAGCGCCCGGCGGATCCGTTGCAAGGCATCCTCCAAGGTTTGCATCCCGCAGGCGAAGGACAGCCGCATGTGACCCGGCGCTCCGAACCCGGAGCCGGGGACGACGGCGACGCCGGCCTCGACAAGCAGATACTCGGCAAAGGCATTATCGTCGCGGATGCCGAGCGCGCGCATCGCCCCTTCGACATTCGCGAATGCGTAAAACGTGCCGGCGCCCTGCTCACAGGACACGCCGGGCAACGAATTCAAGCCGGCGACCACGAAGTCATGCCGCTCGCGGAACGCCGTGTTCATTTGTGCGACGCAACTTTGATCACCGTTCAGCGCCACGGTTGCGGCGCGCTGCGAAATGCTCGATGGATTGGAGGTGGACTGGCCTTGAATGGTGCCCATGGCAGCCACCAGCGCCTTGGACGCGCCGCAATAGCCGATGCGCCATCCGGTCATCGCGTAAACCTTGGAGCAGCCGTTGATGGTGACCGTCCGATCGTAGAGCTGTGGATTGGCCTGCGCAAAGCTGGCAAAGGGCTCCGCGGCCCAATAAATGTGCTCGTATATCTCATCCGAGGCAATCACGATGTTCGGGTGGCGCTCGAGCACCTCCCCGAGGGCCTGCAACTCGACCCGCGTATAGGCGGCACCGGTCGGATTGCTCGGGCTGTTGACGAACATGAGCTTGGTCCGGGGAGTGATCGCCGCGGCCAATTGCGCCGGGGTGATCTTGTAGCCCTGTTCGGGACCCGCATACACGCTGACGGGCGTGCCGTCCGCCAGCAGCACCATGTCGGGATAGGACACCCAGTAGGGTGCCGGAATGATGCATTCATCACCCGGATCGAGCAGCGCGGCGCAGATGTTGAAACAGGTCTGTTTGGCGCCCGATGAGACGATGATCTGCGACCGCTCATAGCTCAATTCGTTGTCGCGCCTGAACTTGGCGATGATCGCGTCCTTCAGTTCGTTCGTGCCGTCGACCGCGGTATAGCGGGTGAGCCCCTTGCGGATCGCCTCGATTCCGGCCTCGGCAATAGGCGCCGGCGTATCGAAATCCGGCTCCCCGGCGCCCAGTCCGATGATGTCCTTGCCCTCGGCCTTGAGCTTGGCTGCGCGGGCGGTCACCGCGAGGGTTGGGGAGGGCTTGACCTTCTGGACGCGCTTGGAGAGGGCTACGGTCAAGGGGATATCCTGTTTGCAATAATCGGCGGCGAAGTGTACGAAAAATGCGAGAATGTGGCTATGAGTTTTCAACTGTTTTCAGACTATTTGCCGGCCGGCGATCAGCCGCAAGCCATTGAATTGCTTGTCGATGGACTCGGCAGCGGGCTGGCACATCAAACGCTGCTGGGCGTCACCGGCTCCGGCAAGACCTTCACCATCGCAAACGTGATCCAGCAGGTCCAGAGGCCGGCGCTGGTCCTGGCGCACAACAAGACCCTGGCGGCGCAGCTATACGGTGAATTCAAGGTGTTCTTTCCCAAGAATGCGGTGGAATACTTCGTCTCGTATTACGACTATTACCAGCCGGAGGCGTACGTGCCCGCTTCCGACACCTTCATCGAGAAGGATGCGTCGATCAACGAGCACATCGAACAGATGCGTCTATCGGCGACCAAGGCGCTGCTGGAGAGACCCGACTCGATCATCGTGGCCACGGTGTCGGCGATCTACGGCCTGGGAGATCCCCAAGCCTATCTCAGCATGGTGCTGCACTTGTCGCGCGGCGATCGGCTCGACCAGCGCAAGCTGCTGCGGCGGTTGGCGGACATGCAGTACACCCGCAACGAAATGGACCTGCAGCAGGGTACTTACCGCGCGCGCGGCGATGTCGTCGACATCTTTCCCGCCGAATCCGAACGTGAGGCCGTGCGGGTCGAGCTGTTCGATGATCAGGTGGAGAGCCTGAGCTTCTTCGATCCGCTGACCGGCGAAGTTCTGCGCCGCGTGCCGCGCCTCACGGTGTATCCGTCGACCCACTACGTCACGCCGAAGGAGCGGGTGCACAAGGCGGTGGACGAGATTCGCGAAGAGCTGCGCGGCCGGCTGGCGGAACTGCATGCCGCGAACAAACTGGTGGAAGCGCAACGCCTGCAGCAGCGCACCTTGTTCGATCTGGAGATGATGAATGAGGTCGGCTACTGCGCCGGCATCGAAAATTATTCGCGCTATCTGTCGGGACGTTCCGCGGGCGAACCGCCGCCGTGCCTGTTCGACTATCTGCCGGACAACGCGCTGCTGATCGTCGATGAGAGCCACCAGACCATTCCGCAGCTCGGCGCCATGTACAAGGGTGACCGTTCGCGCAAGGAGACGCTGGTGGAATATGGATTTCGCCTGCCCTCGGCGCTCGACAACCGACCGTTGCGCTTCGATGAGTTCGAGAAAATGGCACCGCAATCCATTTATGTCTCCGCAACACCGGCGGCCTACGAGAAGCGCGTGTCGGCCCAGGTGGTCGAACAGGTGGTGCGTCCCACCGGGCTGGTCGATCCGCAGGTGGAGGTGCGCCCGGTGCGTGCGCAGGTGGATGATCTGCTGTCCGAGATCCGGCTGCGCGCGCAGCGCCGCGAACGCGTGCTGGTGACCACGCTCACCAAGCGGATGGCGGAGGATCTGACCGAATACCTCGGCGAACATGGTGTCAAAGTTCGTTATCTGCATTCCGACATCGAGACGGTGGAGCGCTCGGAGATTATTCGCGATCTGCGCCTGGGCAAATTCGACGTGATCGTGGGCATCAATCTGCTGCGCGAGGGCCTCGACATGCCGGAGGTGTCCCTGGTCGCGATTCTAGATGCCGACAAGGAGGGCTTTCTGCGCTCGGAGGGTTCATTGATTCAGACCATCGGGCGGGCCGCACGCAATGTGCAGGGCCGGGCGATCCTGTATGCCGACGTGCGCACCGGCTCCATGGAGCGGGCGATCGCCGAGACCGACCGGCGCCGCTGCAAGCAGATCGAATTCAACCTTATCCACGGCATCACGCCGCGCAGCATCGTCAAGGCGGTCGGCGATGTGATGGAGGGTGCGCGCAGCGTGCGCGAAGCGGAAACGCTGCGGGAGGATTACGCGTCGATGGCGCCGGATCAGGCCGCCAAGCGGCTCAAAAAGCTCGAAGCGGAGATGCAAAAACTCGCCCGAAATCTGGAATTCGAGCAGGCCGCGCGAATACGTGACGAGATTCACAGTCTGCGCCAAGCCGCCTTCGGTTTGCCTCACAAACTCGTCGGCTAAACCGGCAAATGCGCAACGTATATGGTAACACAATGACCTACCATGTCCCGATGAAGTGCCGGAAGCTCCGGCGGAGTTGAAGATGCCGCAAGAAATTGGCCAGACGCAGGAAATCGATCTGGAGAAGACCGACCGGTTGCCGGCGTTGGACATGGCTGCCTTCGACCAGGATGACGCCGACGATGCGGTTCCCCCCGAACATCCCGCCGGCGGTGCGAACCTCTCCGGAGTGGCGACGACCGGCGAATTCCCGCGCCCCTCGAGCCTCGATCTGCCGTCTCTCGCCGAGACCGTTCGCTCCGTCGAGGAGCGCATCGCCCGGCAAAACGCCGAGCATGAGGCGCTCGAGCGAGCCTATCAGAAGGCGCTCGAGGCCGAATCCGCCGCCGTCGTCCGGGCCAATGCGCTCGCCGCAGACGTGGCTTCGATCCGAACAGCGCTCGAAACCCAGCAGGCCCGTGCCCGCGATTTCGAGAAGGCGCTGGAGGACAAGACGGCCACCGTCGAGAAGGCGAAGGGCAGCGAGCAAGTTGCGCTGCGCGAGGCGGAGCGGCTGCTCGGTGAAAGCCGCGCCCTGAAGGATTCGCTCGCCACGCGCGATGCCACGATCGCGCAGGTGCTGCACTCACTGGGCGAGCGCGACGCGCAACTCGTGGCCCTGCAGCAGCAGCACGCAAAGATAGTTCCCGAACTCGAGGAGCGATACCGCACGGGCAGCCAGCTGGAGGCGGATCTGCAGGCGGCACGCGCCCGCGCCGCGTCGCTCGATCAGGAATTGAACACCAGCAAATCCACGGTCTCGCAGCTGTCCGAACAGATGAAGCGCCGCGAGTCCGAACTGCTGGTTACCCGGGCGGAGCTGCAGGGGGTGCGCGTGCAATCCACCTCCTTCCTGGAGTCATTGCGGACCCGCGACTGGCGCCAGGGCTACCACCACAACGTCATCCGCGAAATGGAAGCCGAGGTCGATGCGGCCCAGGCGGCCACCGGCGCGCTGCAATCGGAGCGCGATCGGCTGCAGCGCCAGGTGGATGCCCAGACCGCGGAACTCGAAGCGCGGCGCCAGAGCATCGACGAGTTGCGCGGCGCCGCTGCCAATAGCGAGGCGTCGCTCGCGGCCAGGGCGCAGGAACTGCTGCAGCACCAGCAGGCTCACGCCGAGCTCAGCGCCCGGGTGGCGGCCCTCGAGGCCGAACAGACGCGGCTCACGGATCTCGTTGCGGCGCGCGATGCGGTGATCGAGGCGACGCGCCTCACCGGCAGCGATGAGGCGCGGCGCTTGAATGAACTGCTGGATGCCGCACAACAGAAGAGTGCGCAGCAGGCGGCCGACATCGCCCGCCTGCAATCCGAAGCGGCGGCGGCCCATCAGGAGATGAGCGTGCTCGGCGCCCAGCTGAAGGAGGCTCGGCGGCCGATCGAGGTGATCGAAGCCGAAGTGCACCGCCTGACGTCGGAATTGACCGCCATGACCGCGCGCAGCAACGATGTGGAAGGCGAGAACGCCAAACTGCGCTCCTCTCTCGAGCGCACGCGCGGCGCGCTCGAGGAGCGCGAATTCCTCATCCGTCGGCTCGAGCGCAGCGAGAGCAACAATGCCAACGTGTTGGGTCGCATCCAGACCAGCATCGAGCGCCTGGGCGTGACGCCAGCACCGCCGTCGGCGCCGGCGCCGGTGCCGGCCGGTGGCGCACGGCCGGAATCCGACCTGATCGTGGAGCTGGTGCGCGTCGACGGCGGCAAGGCGGTCACGCACCTGTTGGGCAAGCGCACCCGGGTGGGTCGGGCGGCGGGCTGCGAACTGCAGATCGATTCCTCCTCCGTGAGCCGCCACCATGCGCTCATCGTGGTCGGGCCTCGTGACATCATCATCGAGGATCTGAACAGCACCAACGGCGTGCTGGTCAACGGCCGGAAGGTCAGCCGGCAGGCGCTCAACGACGGCGATGCGCTCACCATAGGCGAGTCGCAGTTCCGCGTTTCGGCCAAACCGGCATCGCGCGCACGGGAATGACGGGATTTTGGGCGATCCGGGCCGAAAAGGCCCGATTTTCGCTTTATTGAAGCCGTCGAATCCGGTATCTTTCGCGCCCTTCGAGCGCGCTTAGCTCAGCGGTAGAGCATCACCTTGACATGGTGGGGGTCAGTGGTTCGATCCCACTAGCGCGCACCATCCTCGCATGGGGTGCCGAGTCTGAAGGGCGGCACCCTGGGTAGCATTCGACGTTATGCCCGCAATCACACTTCCCGACGGCAGCCAGAAGCACTTTGATCAGCCGGTATCCGTTCAGGATATCGCCGCCGGCATCGGCGCGGGCCTCGCCAAAGCGGCCCTGGCGGGCCGGGTCGATGGACGGCTGGTCGACACGTCGTTTGTGGTGGATCGCGACGCCGCCGTCAGCATCGTGACCGAACGGGACGCGGACGGTCTTGAGATCATCCGCCATTCGACCGCGCATTTGCTCGCCAACGCGGTGCAGGAGCTGTTTCCCGATGCCCAGGTGACCATCGGTCCGGTCATCGAAGATGGGTTTTATTATGATTTCGCCTATAAGCGGGCTTTTTCCACGGAGGATCTGGCCGCCATCGAGAAGCGCATGGCGGAAATCGCCGCCAAGGATCTGCCGGTGCATCGCCGGGTCATGCCGCGGGATGCGGCGGTGGAGCACTTCAAGAGCATCGGCGAGCGCTACAAGGCGGAGATCATCGGCGCCATACCCTCGAATGAACCGATCAGCCTGTACGGCCAGGGCACGTGGGAGGATTTGTGCCGGGGTCCGCACGTGCCGAGCACCGGCAAGCTCAAGGCCTTCAAGCTGATGAAGGTCGCGGGGGCCTATTGGCGGGGCGACTCGCGCAACGAGATGCTGCAGCGGATCTATGGCACGGCCTGGGCGACCGAGAAGCAACTCAAGGAATACCTGACCCGCCTGGAGGAGGCCGAGAAGCGCGATCACCGCCGCATCGGCAAGGAACTCGACCTGTTTCATCTGCAGGAGGAGGCCCCGGGGGCGGTGTTCTGGCATCCGAAGGGCTGGGCGTTGTTCCAGTCCCTGATTGCCTATATGCGCGAGCGCCAGAATGCAGCCGGCTACCATGAGGTGAACACCCCGGAAATCATGGATCGCGAACTCTGGGTGCAGTCCGGACACATCGCAAATTTCGGTGAAAACATGTACTTGACGACGACGCCCGACGAACGCGTGTTCGCCATCAAGCCGATGAATTGCCCGGGTCACGTGCAGGTCTTCAAGCAGGGATTGCGCAGCTATCGCGAACTGCCGCTGCGCCTGGCGGAATTCGGCAAGGTGCACCGCTACGAGCCTTCGGGCGCGCTGCACGGGCTCATGCGCGTGCGGGCATTCACCCAGGACGATGCGCATATCTTTTGCACCACCGAACAGATCACCGAGGAATCCGTCAAGGTGACCGAGTTGATCCTGAGTATCTACCGCGACTTCGGCTTCGACGACGTGCGCATCAAGTTCTCCGATCGGCCGGCCAAGCGGGTCGGATCCGACGAGACCTGGGACATCTACGAGGCGGCACTGAGGACGGCCGCCGACGCGGCGGGCATCGAGACCACGCTGAATCCGGGCGAGGGCGCCTTCTATGGTCCGAAGCTCGAGTTCGTGCTGCGCGACGCCATCGGACGCGAATGGCAGTGCGGCACCCTGCAGGTCGACCCGAATCTGCCGGCACGCCTGGGGGCGAGCTATGTCGGGGAGGATGGCCAACGGCACCAGCCGGTGATGCTGCATCGGGCGATGTTCGGCTCCTTGGAGCGGTTTATCGGCATTTTGATCGAGCACCATGCTGGGAAGCTGCCAACCTGGATCGCGCCGGTGCAGGCGGTAATCATGGGAATTACGGACCGGCAGGAGAAATACTGCCTTGAAGCCGCGGAAAACCTGAAAAATCAGGGGCTTCGGGTAGAAACGGACTTGAGGAATGAGAAAGTAGGCTTTAAAATCCGCGAGCATACAATCAAGCGCGTCCCTTACCTGCTGGTCGCCGGCGACCGGGAGATGGAGGGACGCACCCTGGCCGTACGCACGCGCAGTGGCAAAGACTTGGGCGCAATCGAGCTGGTCGAGCTCGCACGCCTGCTTTGCGACGAGGTCGCGAGCCGCGGCCGTCTTGTTTTGGAGGATCGCGTATCGCAACGTCGAAGCGCGTAAGGCGCAATGAGGAGATCTCCGCACCATCGGTGCGCGTGATCGCAGCGGATGGAAGCCAGGCCGGGGTCATGACACGCGCAGAAGCGCTACAAATGGCAAGCTCTCAAGCACTGGACCTCGTGGAGGTCTCGCCGATGGCGGAGCCTCCTGTGGTCCGGGTGATGGATTTCGGCAAGTTCTTGTTCGAACAAAACAAGAAGGCGCATGCGGCGAAGCGCAAGCAGAAGCAGATTCAAGTCAAAGAAGTGAAGTTTCGTCCGGGTACGGAAGAGGCGGACTACCAGGTCAAGCTGCGTAGCATCGTCCGATTCCTGACCGAGGGCGACAAGGCCAAGGTGACGTTGCGTTACCGCGGCCGTGAGCTCGTGCATCAAGACATCGGCCGCAAGCTCTTGACGCGGATTTCTGAGGATCTCGCCCCGTATTCGGTGGTCGAGCAGAATCCGCTGATGGAGGGCAAGCAGATGATCATGGTGTTCGGGCCCAAAAAGAAGTGAGCGACAGACCTCAAAAATCTGTCACCCGCCTGTAGCGGCGCCCGAGGAGTCGAGGGCGCCTGTGAACAGGGCCATAAAATCAGGAGTCGATCATGCCCAAGATGAAAACCAAACGGGCTGCGGCGAAGCGCTTTCGCAAAACGGCGAATGGCTTCAAACGCGGTCAGTCCCACCGGCGTCATATTCTGACGAAGAAGCCCAGCAAGCGTAAGCGCCAACTGCGCCGCGAAATGCAGGTCAACGAGACCGATGTGAATCGGGTGAAACAGCTGCTGCCGTACGCGTGAATCAGGAGTAACAGAACATGGCACGAGTCAAACGCGGTGTCGTCGCGGGGCGGCGGCACAAGAAAATTCTCAAGAAGGCGAAGGGCTATTTCAACGCCCGCCGCAAGGTCTTCCGCACGGCGAAACAGGCCGTCATCAAGGCGGGTCAGTATGCCTATCGCGGGCGGCGCGAAAAGAAGCGCGAATACCGCGCGCTGTGGATCGCACGCATCAACGCCGCCGCGCGATTGTGCGGGCTGTCCTACAGCCGGTTGATCGACGGGCTGAACAAGGCGGGCCTGGCCATCGACCGCAAGGTGCTCGCGGATCTGGCGGTGCACGACATGCCGGCCTTCACGGCCATCGCGGAAAAAGCCAAGGCCAGCCTTCCGGCTACCTGAAGCGGACCATCGGCGGTGCCCGCGCCCCGGCCGGGCACGGGCCCTTGCCCACGGAATCGTCAATGGCTGCACCGGACCCGCTTTCGGCCCTCGTTGAATCGGCGCTCGCCGACGTCGCGGCTTCAGGCGATCTGGCCGTGCTCGATGAGGTACGGGTGCGGCTGCTCGGCAAGAAAGGCGCCCTCACAGAACAGTTGAAATCCCTGGGCAAGCTGCCGGCGGCGGAGCGCCCGGCGGCGGGTCAGCGCATCAACGAGGCCAAGGAGGCCATTCACGCCGCCATCGAAATGCGCCGCATACGGCTCGAATCCGCGGCGCTCGATCTTGAGCTCTCGAGAGGTGCCATCGACGTCACGCTGCCCGGGCGCGGCCAGGACGCGGGCGGCCTGCATCCGGTGACGCGGGCGCGCCTTCGCATCGAAAGCATCTTTTCGCAGGCCGGATTTCATATAGCCTCGGGCCCGGAGGTCGAGGACGACTTCCACAATTTCGAGGCCCTCAACATCCCGAAGAATCACCCGGCGCGGGCGATGCACGACACCTTCTATTTTCCGGACGGGCGGCTGCTGCGCACCCACACCTCGCCGGTGCAGATCCGCACCATGCGCGCGCAGAAGCCTCCGCTGTCGGTGATTGCGCCGGGACGGGTGTACCGCTGCGACTCGGACATGACGCATACGCCGATGTTCCATCAGGTCGAGGGTCTGGTGGTGGGCGAGCGGGTGAGCTTTGCCAACCTGAAGGCCATGCTGCACACCTTCGTCGAGCGCTTCTTCGAGCGACCGCTCGCGATGCGGCTGCGGCCCTCGTACTTTCCCTTCACCGAGCCGTCCGCGGAGGTGGACATCGAGTGCGTGTTTTGCAGCGGCAAGGGTTGCCGTGTCTGCAAGCACAGCGGCTGGCTCGAGATTCTCGGCTGCGGCATGATTCATCCCGCTGTGCTCGATGCCACCGGCGTCGACCCCGAACAATGGCAGGGCTACGCCTTCGGCATGGGCATCGAGCGCCTCGCCATGCTGCGCTATGGCGTCGATGATCTGCGGTTGTTCTTCGAAAACGACCTGCAATTCCTAAAGCAATTCCCATGAAGGTGACCTATCGCTGGCTGCAGGAATTCGCCGCTCTGAAGGCCGCCCCGGAGGAACTCGCCCGCCGGCTCACCCTCGCCGGACTCGAGGTGGAAGCCATCGACGGCGTCGCGCCGCCGTTCTCGGGAGTTGTCGTCGGCGAGGTGCTCGAGACGGCGCGCCACCCGGATGCAGGCAAGCTGTCGGTGTGCACGGTCACGACCGGCAGCGACCGGCTGCAGATCATCTGCGGCGCTCCCAACGTGCATGCGGGACTGAAGGTCGCGGTGGCCAGGTTGGGCGCGCGCCTGCCCGGCGGCATCACCATCAAACGCGCCAAACTGCGCGGGCTCGAATCCGAAGGCATGCTGTGTTCGGCGCGGGAATTGGGACTGGGCGAAGAACATGACGGCATCCTGGAGCTACCAGCCGCACTCGCGAACGGCACCGATCTGCGCGCCGCGCTCGATCTCGATGACTGTGTTCTCGAAGTCAACGCAACGCCGAACCGCGGAGACTGCATGAGCGTGTTCGGCATCGCACGGGATTACGTGGCCGCGCAGGAGCGTCGCTATCTCACGTACAGCGCGCCGGCGGTCGCCGCCGTTCATGGGGAGACGCTTGCGGTGCAAATAGAGGCGGGCGCCGCCTGCCGGGTGTTCGCATCCCGGGTCATCCGCGGCATCCGCCGCGGTGCGCGCTCCCCCGATTGGCTGCGCGAACGTCTGCGGCGCGTGGGCATCAACAGCATTTCCGCGGCGGTCGACGTTACGAATTACGTCATGCTGGAACTCGGCCAGCCGCTGCACGCCTATGACCTCGGACGGCTGACGGGCGGGATCATCGTTCGCTGGGCCGCGCCCGGCGAGAAGGTGACGCTGCTCGATGGCAAGCAATACCGGCTCGATCCGGATTTTCTGGTGATCGCCGACGGCAGCGGCGCCGTGGGCCTCGGCGGTATCATGGGCGGATTGGGCACGGCCATCTCCGATGCGACCACCGACGTGCTGCTCGAATGTGCGCACTTCGTACCCGATGCGGTGGCCGGCCGCGCCCGGCGCCTGGGACTGCACACGGATGCCGGCCAGCGTTTCGAGCGCGGCGTGTCGCCGGCATTGCCGGCAGTCGCGATCGAGCGCGCCGCCGCGTTGCTCATGCAGATCGCGGGCGGTGAACCCGGGCCGGTGCAACTAACCCCCGGCGCCGTACCGCCGGATCGGGCCCCGGTGCGGTTGCGGCGGGAGCGGCTGACCCGGCTGCTCGGAGCCGCGGTTCCGGACACCGAGGTACAGGGCATCATGGGCGCCATCAGCGAACGCGTCGATGCCACCCCCGATGGTTGGATGGTGGTCGCGCCGGCGCATCGCTTCGACCTGCAGATCGAGGCCGATCTGATCGAGGAGGTCGCGCGCCTGCGCGGCTTCGACAGCATCCCCGAATCCCATGCTCAGGTGCCGCAAATCCCAGGCCTCGCGGGCGAACGCCGGGTGCCGGTCGAGCGCCTGTTGACGGGACTCGCCGATCGCGGCTATCGCGAGGTGATCACCTACAGCTTCGTCGACCCCGGATTGCAGCGGCAGATGTTTCCCGACGCGCATGCGCTGGAACTCGCCAATCCCATCTCGGCTGAACTCGGCGCCATGCGCGTCTCGCTATGGCCCGGCCTGGTCCTGGCATGCCGCGAGAATCTGCGCCGTCAGCAGACGCGCGTGCGGCTGTTCGAGAGCGGCAGGAAATTCGTGCTCGACGGCACGCAGCTCGCCGAGATCGACACGCTGGCCGGCATCGTCACCGGCTCGCGCTGGCCCGAGCAGTGGGGCAGTGCGAGCGAGGCGGTGGATTTCCACGATGTGAAATCGGAGCTGATGGGATTGTTGGCGCTGACGGGTGATGGGGCCGTGCGCTTCGAGGCGGCGCAGTTGAGCTGTCTGCGTCCCGGGCGCACGGCGCGAATCTATCGCGGACAAATCGCGATTGGATGGCTGGGTGAGCTGCATCCACAACTGGTGCGGACATTCAATATGTCAAATACCGCAGTATTATTTGATCTAGACGTGGAGTTAGCATTCACAGCTAATACCCCACAATATAAAGGAATTTCCAAATTCCCCAGTGTGCGACGCGATTTGGCGGTGGTGGTGGATGAATCCATCCCTCTCGCAGCGCTGCAGGAAAATGTTAGTGTAAGCGCCTCCGGCCTTCTGAACGACCTGTTGGTATTCGATATATACCGCGGACCTGGCATAGATTCAGGACGAAAAAGTGTCGCTTTAGGCTTGATTTTACAGGATTCTTCCCGCACTCTTACAGACGTCGACGCCGACGCGGTGGTGACTGCAGTCGTCGCGCGACTTCGGGATGTGTTGAGCGCCACAATAAGAGACCGATAACCATGGCAGCCCTGACCAAGGCGGAAATGGCCGAGGCCCTGTTCGATCAATTGGGCTTGAACAAGCGCGAGGCTCGCGAGCTAGTTGACTTATTCTTTGAAGAAATCCGCGCCGCACTGTCCTCGGGCGAGCAGGTCAAACTCTCCGGCTTCGGCAACTTCGATTTGCGCGACAAGAACCGACGGCCCGGTCGCAATCCGAAAACCGGCGAAGAAATTCCCATCAGCGCACGCCGCGTCGTGACATTCCGTCCTGGGCAGAAACTGAAGGCGCGCGTCGAGGCGTATGCTGGAACCAAGCAACAATAGCGAACTGCCGCCGATCCCGGGCAAGCGCTACTTCACCATCGGCGAGGTGAGCGACTTGTGCGGTGTCAAGCCGCATGTGCTGCGCTATTGGGAACAGGAGTTTCCGCAGCTCAAGCCGGTCAAGCGCCGCGGCAACCGCCGCTACTACCAGCGACAAGACGTGCTCATCATCCGCCAGATCCGCAGCCTGCTGTATGAGCAGGGATTCACCATCGGCGGCGCACGCAATCGGCTGCTGGGTGACGATGCGCAGGTGGATTTGAACCAGAGCCAGCAGCTCATTCATCAGATGCGCATCGAACTCGAAGAGCTCATCAAGATATTGCGCCGCTGATGCCCGGCAGGCCGGCCGCCGGCCGACCCCAAAACACCCGCGATATGGGCTATGATTCGCCTCCGGTCGGGGCGTGGCGCAGCCTGGTAGCGCACTTGCATGGGGTGCAAGGGGTCGCAAGTTCGAATCTTGTCGCCCCGACCAATACTTACGCGTGTTGAGATTTCAGTCTAGGTACACCCTCGGGTACACCTTTGCCTTGAGGCTCTTTTCGGGGAAGTCCACCCGAACTTTCAACGGTCTCCAGTCGACCCCATGCAGACCGTCGCGAGCGTCCGCTTCTGGGGAGGCCGACCACTTAACTCAGGACGGAAACTTCAACTCCCGCTCAATCGCCTGGAAGCGCGGCTCTTGGCGCAAGGAGTCCAGGAGCGAATCGGTCTTCAAATTCCCCAGACCCGGGTCACGCAACCGCAGCGCCGTCTCGAGCCATTCGAGCGCCTTCGCCCGTTGACCCCACTGCGCATAGACCGTAGCGTACTGGTAGGCCCCGGCATCGCTCACTGCTGCCTTCAGTTTCGCAAGCTCGGCTTCCGCATCCGCGTGTCGGCCGAGCTTGTCATAGATCACCGCGAGGCACCATTGACTTCCCCAGTAGTCCGGGCTCGTCTCGCATGAGGCGCGCGCCCTCTGCAGATCCCCGAGCCCGTAATAGGCGAGCCCGCGATCCGCGTAGGCCGACTTGAAGTCGGGGGCAAGACTGATGACTTCTGCGAAAGCCGCAACCGCCTCCTCATAGCGGCGGGCCACATACAGCGCCCGGCCGAGCAGGGAATGGCTTTGGCGAGCGAGTGGGTCGAGTACGCCTGCGCGGCGGGCGGCCGCAACGCCCGCATCGAAGTGCCCCATGAGGGCTTCAAATACACCGCTTAATCGCAAAACCTCCGCATTGCCCGGCGCGAGCGCAAGCGCTCGCTCGTACGCCTCACTCGCCTGCGTGAAGTCGAGGGTTCCATTTTCCGCAACTGCCGCCAATGCGAGGTGGGCCTGGGCCAGATCCGGTGCGAGCGCGAGCGCCTGGCGCGCATCCGCCTGCGCCTTGTCAAAGCCCTCACGCGCCGCCGCTGCGGTCTCGGCCTCCAAGGCGACGCCGGTAAGGACGAGTGATCGGGCTGCAACCGCGAGCGCATAGTTCGGATCGAGGCGAATCGCTTCCGTGTAGGCCGAAATCGCGGCTGTGAGGTCTTTGGTGTCGCGAATCGAGCTAACCGCCTTGGCCCCGCGCAGATACGCATCGAAGGCGGCGGGATTGCGCGTCCCGCCGAGTTCGACTTTGGCCGCAACATCCTCGAGGAGTTTGACTTTCAGTGCCCCGGCCACCGCAGTGGCAATCTCGGTCTGAAGTTTCAGCACATCGCCTAAGTCCCGGTCGTAGGTGTGCGACCAGACGTGAAAGCCCGTCACCGCATTGATCAGCTGCATGGTGATGCGCACGGTATTGCCTGATCGTCGTACGCTGCCTTCCAGCACCGCGCCGACATTTAACTTGCGAGCGATGGTGCCGATGTCAGTGTCCTTGCCCTTGAAAGAGAAAGCCGAGGTGTGGCCGGCAACCTGGAGCTCATTGATCTGCGCGAGGGAATTGAGCAGCTCCTCCGTGAGCCCGTCCGAGAAATACTCCTGTTCCTTATCCCCGCTCATGTTCACGAACGGCAGTACCGCGATCGAATGCTGCGGTGGGGCGAAAGCTACGGACTTGGCGACCCAGGGCTTCTCGACGATGAAATATGCGGCGACTGCCGCGAGCGCGACGGCGACCGCGACCCACGCGGGCTTCAAACGCGAGGACGTTCGCGAGGCTACCGCTGGAACTCCTCTAGCTGCCGTGGGTGAGGAACTGGCCTCCCCCGACAGGAGCTGCTGGATGCGCCTGACGAACTCGGGCGGTGTGTCCCCACGCGGAAGACGCGTCCATTGCACCCGCTGAAAGGACTCCGGAACGTCCCGACCCGCATCAGGCGTGGCGTCTAAACACACAGGCACAATGAACGCTCGATTGCGGGCCATCATGTGTGTGCGCTGATCCGCGAGATCCCACTCAAGGCGGAAATAGCCTTCATGCCGCGACGCCGTGTTGGCCGAGATGACAGGAATGAAGAGCGCGCAGTCTTGGATTTCACGCCGGATCTTCTGATCCCACGCGTCCCCGCCCCGCAGCTCGCTCTGATCGAGAAACACCTCGATGCCGGCCGCACGTAGTGCCTCGCAAATCTTCTGCGCAGCCTCGGCATCCTGTGAGGCGTAGCTCAGAAATACGGCGTGTGAAATCCCGCTCACGGTGCGCAGCCACCCTCGACCATGTTGAGCATCCCCCTAGGCGCCCAAATGGTCGCGGATGCCCAGGGGGATGGCAACCAGCGTTAATTCAGAGGCCGGGATGTCCGCTTTGGGGCAGCGGTTTCAGGCAGACGTAGGACGGCTTTTGGCCGGTCAGCGACCTTTTGCCGCCGACCGGCACGGACTGATTAGACTTCAGTCTGTTCCGCCATTTCCAGGGCGTCATCGACCTCAATCCCGAGATAGCGCACGGTACTCCCCAGTTTGGTATGCCCCAGAAGCAGCTGTACGGCTCGGAGATTCTTGGTTCGTCGATAAATCAGCGTCGCTTTTGTCCGTCTAAGCGTTTGGGTGTCGTAACTTGTGGTATCCAATCCCAATTGTTGAACCCAGGAATCAACGATCCGAGCGTATTGCCGGGTTGATAGGTGGGGCGATGTGGCAATCCACGCCAACACCGCCTCCCGAGTTGGTTCGGTGATTTCGAATTGGACAGGTCGCTGTGTCTTCTGTTGAAGCACGAGCGCACGCATTGCCATTATTTGGCCATGGCAGACATCGCGCACTCGCAGCTGCATCAAATCACAAGCTCGAAGCTTGCTGTCGATCGCCAAATTGAACAGAGCCAGATCCCGGCACCGCCTAGCGATTTGCAAGCGTACGCGGATTGCCCAAATCTCTTTGAGCTTGAACGGCGTCTTTTGGCCGACCAGCTTGCCTTTGTTCCAGGGTTCGCGGGTGATATTGGCTGGATATACTGATTCCATGGCGGGGGCTCCTCGGTGTTGTGGGACCGTCGA
>Ga0302157_10000039_pt1 | contig 150335 bp, 131 predicted proteins | sample I_Bog_N3_3_FD_193502 | JGI IMG/M metagenome (GOLD analysis project Ga0302157, IMG submission 193502) | Peat permafrost microbial communities from Stordalen Mire near Abisko, Sweden - I_Bog_N3_3 | ecosystem: Environmental > Terrestrial > Soil > Wetlands > Peat | place: Sweden: Abisko... | reverse complement strand
AGCGGCACGTCGGCGTTGATGGTGCGCAGGCCGTCCAGCGTCAGCACGTAGTTCTCGAGGAAGTCGCGCGCGAGATCCTTGTTCCTGCTGGGCGCGGCGATCATGCAGCCCAGCACGCCCACGAAGGGCTTGGGCTCGTGGCCGTCGATCGCGGGCAGCGGGGCCACGCCGAAATCGATGTGGCTCTTCCTGACGTTGTCCCAGGCCCACGGGCCCGAGATCATCATCGCGATCTCGCCGCGGTTGAACGCGCCTTCCATCTCGGAGTAACCGGCGCCCTTGGGGAGCACGCCGGTGCGGATCAGGTTCTGCAGCATCGTCGCGGCCTGCACTGCCCCAGGGGAATTGACGCCAACGGCGCCGGTGTCGAGGCTGCCGTCGGCCTTCTTCGCGAAGATCGTGCCGCCCGAGCCGGCCAGCAGCGGCCAGGTGAAGAAGCTCTTGTTGTAGTCCCAGAGGATGGCCTTCTTGCCGTGCGTGGAGAGCTCCTTGTCGATGGCCACGACCTGTTTCCAGTCGGTGGGCGCCGCCTTGAGCAGCGCCTTGTTCCAGATCAGGCCGATCGCCTCGATCGACAGCGGGTAGCCCCAGGTGCGGCCCTGGTACTGGAACGCTGCCCAGGCCGAATCCTCGATCTGGTCGTGCAGCGCCTGGCGCGGCTTGACCGGCACGATCAGGCCCGACTTGGCCCACTCGCCGGCGCGGTCGTGCGGCCAGCAGAAGATGTCCGGGCCCTTGCCGGCGCCGGCGGCGGCCTGGAACTTCGACGGCGCGTCGTCGGGGTGCTGCACCACCACCTGCACGCCGGTGTCGGCCGCGTAGTGGTCGCCGACCTTCTGCAGGCCGTTGTACCCCTTGTCGGGATTGATCCAGACGAGCAGCTTCAACGGCTCGGTAGCTTGTGCAAGCGACGCGCCCAGGAGCGCGGTCGCGACGCCGCACGCCGCGACGCGGCGCAGGGTGGAGCGTCGGCTCATGCGGCCTCTTGCTGCGTGTCGGCGACGTGGCGGCGGAACGCCTGGCCGGCGGCGTCGAACAGGTAGGCGCGGGCGGCGGGAATGGCCAGCGCCAGCGCGGCGCCGTTGCGCAGGCGCGTGGCGCCGTCGAGCTCGCAGACGAGCCCCTCGGCCACGCCCGGGTAGTCGCAGTACGCGTGCGTGGTGCTGCCCAGCGATTCGACGAAGGTGACGGTGGTGGCGATCACGTTGCCGGAATGGCCGGGGGCCGCGGCCTCGAGGTGCTCGGGGCGCACGCCCAGCGTCACCTTGTCGCCGGGGCGGGCGCCCGCGGCGTCGACCTCGCAGCGGATCTGCACGCCGGTCTCCAGTTGCACCACGGCGGCGCCGGCATCGGCCGATACCACGGCGGCGGCGAGGAAGTTCATCTTCGGCGAGCCGATGAAGCCGGCCACGAAGACGTTGTCGGGATGTTCGTAGAGATCCAGCGGCGAGCCGACCTGCTCGATGCGGCCCGCGGCCAGCACGACGATGCGATCGGCCAACGTCATCGCCTCGACCTGGTCGTGCGTGACGTAGATCATCGTGGTCTTCAGGTCCTCGTGGAGCTTCGCGAACTCGTAGCGCATGCGCACGCGCAGCGCCGCGTCGAGGTTGGACAGCGGCTCGTCGAACAGGAACACCTCGGGCTTGCGCACGATGGCGCGACCGATGGCCACGCGCTGGCGCTGGCCGCCCGACAGCGCCTTGGGCTTGCGATCCAGCAGGTGCTCGATGTTGAGGATCTTGGCGGCCTGGTGCACCAGGCGGTGGATCTCGTCCTTGTCGACCTTGGCGATCTTCAGGCCGAACGCCATGTTGTCGTACAGGTTCATGTGCGGGTACAGCGCGTACGACTGGAACACCATCGCGATGCCGCGCTCCGCCGGCGGGATGTCGTTGACGACCTTGCCGCCGATCGACAGCGTGCCGCCGCTGATGTCCTCCAGGCCGGCGATGGTGCGCAGCAAGGTGGACTTGCCGCTGCCCGACGGGCCGACGAACACCATGAACTCGCCGTCGCGGATCTCGAGATCGATGTCGCGCAGGATCTGGACGTCGCCGAACGCCTTCTGCACCTTCACGAGTTGAACGTGTGCCACTTCGTCTTGTCTCCTCGGCCGGTAGCCTGCGCCACGTCCGCTTGTTGGTCTCTCGGGGCTGGCGGCAACCCGTTCTTGCGGCCGCGCTGCGCTCATGAATGTAGAGAATATACAACCAACTTGTCCACCCAACAATGCGTAACTACTTAAAGTACATGCCTTTCTTGCCTGTGAAAAACGCGATTTGTTTGCGAGTCAGGGATAACCCTTTGTAGGATAACTACACAAATCTTCAGCGACACGCGATACTCGTCGCTGTTCAGTCGGGTGGCTGACTCACGTCCTTCCTGCCCGACTCTCTGGAAGGATCTCCCGCAATGAGCAAGACAACCGTCGCCGCCCCGGCGCACGAGCCCGTCCGGGCGCGCGCAGGCGACTCAGCAGACCCCGCCTTGAGCCAAGAATTCATCTCTGCCTGGAAGCGCGAACTCTCGCAGCGCAGCGACGCGCCGTCGCCCGACGCCTGCCTGCGGGCCGCCGTCGTCGCCTGCCGTCCGCTGCTGGCCGACCGCTGGGCCGCCACGCAGGCGGCCGATGCGAAGCGCGCCCCCGGCGTGCGCCGCGTGCACTACCTGTCGATGGAGTTCCTGATGGGGCGCGCGCTGCGCAACGCCTTGTCGGTGATGGGGCTCGAAGACACGCTGAAGGCCGCACTCGCCTCGCGCACGGGCGCCAGCGCCCTCGCGGACATCCTCGAGCAGGAGCCTGACGCCGCGCTCGGCAACGGCGGCCTCGGTCGCCTGGCCGCCTGCTTCCTCGATTCGTTCGCCACGCTGGAGCTGCCGTCCTTCGGATACGGACTGCGGTATGCGCACGGCATGTTCGCGCAGGCCATCCAGGAGGGCAGGCAGGTGGAGCTGCCCGATGAATGGCTCAAGCACGGCAACCCGTGGGAGTTCGTGCGCGCCGAGCTGCGCTACCCCGTGGGCTTCGGCGGCGTCGTCGAGAGCTCCGGCGGCCAGCGCGCCTGGAAGCCGGCCGAGGAGGTCGTCGCCCAGGCCTGCGACTTCGTCGTGCCCGGTCACGCCACCGACCGCGTGTCCACGCTGCGCCAATGGCACGCCCAGCCGGCGCGCCCGATCGACTTCGCGATGTTCTGCCGCGGCGAGCACCTGGCCGCCGGGCAGCACTACGAGGCCGCCGACACGCTCAACTGGGTGCTGTACCCCGATGACAGCACCGCCGCCGGCCGCCAGCTGCGCCTGAAGCAGGAGTTCTTCCTGTGCAGCGCGTCGCTGCAGGACATGGTCGCGCGCCACCTGCGCGAGCACGCCGAGATCGACACCTTCGGCCGCCACAACGTCGTGCACCTGAACGACACGCACCCGGCGCTCGCACCCGCGGAGCTGATGCGCCTGCTGCTGGACGACTACAGCATGGGCTGGGAAGAGGCCTGGGCCGTCACGACGCAGGTCACCAGCTACACCAACCACACGCTGATGCCCGAGGCGCTGGAGACCTGGCCGGTGCGCATGTTCGAGGAACTGCTGCCGCGCCATCTCGAGATCATCTACGAGATCAACCGTCGCTTCCTCGACGAGGTCGGCGCGCGCTTTCCCGGCGACACCGGCCTGATCGCGCGCATGTCGCTGATCGACGAGAACGGCGAACGCCGCGTGCGCATGGCGTCGCTGGCCATCGTCGCCTCCAGCAAGGTCAACGGCGTGTCGGCGCTGCATTCGCGGCTGATGGTGCAGACCATCTTCTCCGACTTCGCGGCGATGTGGCCGCAGCGCTTCCTCAACGTCACCAACGGCGTCACGCCGCGGCGCTGGCTGATGCAGGCCAACCCCGAGCTGTGCGAGCTGCTGGATCGCCACATCGGCAGCGACTGGCGCGCCGACCTGTTCGGCCTGAAGGCGCTGGGCGCCAAGGCCGCGGGCAAGAAGATCGGCCAGGAGTTCCTGGCCACCAAGCGTGCCAACAAGGAGCGCCTGGCCGACCGCGTGCGGCGCGACTTCGGCGTCACGATCTCGCCCGACAGCCTGTTCGACGTGCAGATCAAGCGCATCCACGAATACAAGCGCCAGTTGCTCAACGTGCTGCACGTGGTGGCGCGCTACCAGGCCATCGTCGCCAAGCCCGAGGCCGACTGGGTGCCGCGCACGGTGATCTTCGCCGGCAAGGCGGCCTCGGCGTACCACGCGGCCAAGCTCACCATCCAGCTGATCCACGACGTCGCGCGCGTGGTCAACGCCGATCCGCGCGTGGGCAACAAGCTGAAGGTCGTGTTCCTGCCCAACTACGGCGTCAGCCTGGCCGAGGTGATCCTGCCCGCGTCCGACCTGAGCGAGCAGATCTCCACCGCCGGCACCGAGGCCTCGGGCACCGGCAACATGAAGTTCGCCATGAACGGCGCGCTCACCATCGGGACCTGGGACGGCGCCAACATCGAGATGGCCGAGGCGATGGGGGTGGAGAACATGTTCGTGTTCGGCCTGCGTGCAGATGCCGTCGCGAAGATGAAGAGCTGGGGCTACGATCCGCGTCTGTATGCGGAAGAAAACCAATCCCTCCAGCAGGTCCTCGACGCCATCGGCGGCGGCGTGTTCTCCTGGGGCGAGCCCGATCGCTACCGCTCGCTCGTGCAGCCGCTGCTGCACCGCGACCCGTACATGCTGCTCGCCGACTTCGCGGACTACGTCCAAGCGCAGGAGCAGGTCGACGCCCTCTATCGCCAGCCGGCGGCCTGGGCCGAGCGCGCCTTGCGCAACATCGCGGGCATGGGCGAGTTCAGCACCGACCGGACGATCGCGGAGTACATCGAACACGTCTGGGCGGCACCCGGACCGCGCTGATGCCCATGCCGGGGAAACGTGGACCAGGAGCAGCCCATGCTGTCGGATGACGACCTGAGCGCGCTCGCCCGGGCGCGCCACCACGACCCGTTCGCGGTGCTGGGCATGCACGTCGACCCGAAGGGCCGGCTCTGGGTCAGCGCACTGTTGCCCACGGCCGTGTCGGTGGAGCTGCTGGATGCATCGGGTGCCCCGGTCGACAAGCTGCAGCGCCGCCGGGGCTCGGACGTGTTCGAGGGCGAGCTGACCGCCACCGAGCGATTCGACTACCGGCTGCGCGTGCGCTGGGACTCGGATGTCGAGGGGGTCTATGCCGATCCCTACGCCTACGGCCCGCTGATCTCCGACGACGACCTGCACTTGCTCGCCGAGGGCACGCACGTGCGGCCCTACGAGGTGCTGGGCGCGTTGCCGATGACGCTCGGCGAAGGCGTCCACGCCGTCGCGGGCGTGAGCTTCGCCGTGTGGGCGCCCAACGCACGCCGCGTCAGCGTGGTGGGTGACTTCAACAACTGGGACGGCCGGCGCCACCTGATGCGCGCCCGCGGCGGCTCTGGCGTGTGGGAGATGTTCATCCCGCACATGGTGGAAGGCGACCGCTACAAGTACGAGCTCGTCGGCCCCGACGACACGCTGCAGCCGCTCAAGGCCGACCCGTACGCCCGGTCGGCGCAGCTGCGCCCCGACACCGCCAGCCTGGTGGCCGCAATGCCGCCGCGGCGCGAGCTGCCGGCGTCGCGCGCGGGCATGAACGACCGCCACGCGCCCATCACCATCTACGAGGTGCACCTGGGCTCGTGGCGGCGCCACGTCAACGGCGGCTTCAAGAGCTGGGACGAGCTCGCCGACGAACTGCCGCCCTACGTGGCCGACCTGGGCTTCACGCACCTGGAGCTGATGCCCATCACCGAGTTCCCGTTCGACGGCTCGTGGGGCTACCAGACGCTGGGCCTCTACGCGCCCACCGCGCGCTTCGGCCCTCCCCAGGGCTTCGCGCGCTTCGTCGACGCGTGCCACGCCAAGGGCATCGGCGTGATCCTCGATTGGGTGCCGGCGCATTTCCCGATCGACGCGCACGGCCTGTCGCGCTTCGACGGTACCGCGCTGTACGAGTACGAGGATCCGCGCGAGGGCTTCCATCGCGACTGGAACACCCACATCTACAACTTCGGGCGGCCCGAGGTGCGCAACTTCCTCGCCGGCAGCGCGCTCTACTGGATCGAGCGCTACGGCGTCGACGGCCTGCGCGTGGACGCGGTCGCCTCGATGATCTACCGCGACTACAGCCGCACCTCCGGCGAGTGGCTGCCCAACCGCTACGGCGGCCGCGAGAACCTCGAGGCGATCTCGCTGCTCAAGCACATCAACGAGGTGCTCGGCACCGAGGCGCCCGGCGCCGTGACGATGGCCGAGGAATCGACCACCTTCCCCAACGTCACCGAGCCCACCTACGCTGGCGGCCTGGGCTTCCACTTCAAATGGAACATGGGCTGGATGCACGACACCTTGCAGTACATGCGCCAGCCGCACGTGCAGCGCCGCTGGCACCACGAGAAGCTCACGTTCGGGCTCGTCTATGCGTTCAGCGAGAACTTCCTGCTGCCGCTGTCGCACGACGAGGTGGTGCACGGCAAGGGTTCGCTTCTCGGCAAGATGCCCGGCGACGACTGGCAGCGCTTCGCCAACCTGCGCGCCTACTACGGCTTCATGTGGGCGCACCCGGGCAAGAAGCTGCTGTTCATGGGCCAGGAGTTCGCCCAGGACAACGAGTGGAACCACGACGCCGAGCTGCCCTGGCACCTGACGAACAACGCGCGCAACGCCGGCGTCCGCCACCTGGTGCGCGACCTGAACAGGTTGTACCGGGAGCTTCCGGCCATGCACCGCCAGGACTGCGACGGCTTCGGCTTCGACTGGCTCGAGTCCACCGAGGCCACGCACTCGCTGCTGGCCTGGGCGCGGCGCGACGCCGACGGCCACCTGATGATCGCCGTCAGCAACATGACGCCGGTGCCGCAGTTCGGCTGGCGCCTGGGCGTGCCCGACGGCCCCACGGGCTGGCGCGAGGTGCTCAACACCGACTCGTCGCACTACGGCGGCGGCAACGTGGGCAACGCGTCGGTGGTGCTGCCGGTGACGCCGGTGGCCTCGCACGGCCGTGCGCAGTCCATCATGCTGGTCGTCCCGCCGCTCGCGACGATCTACCTGGTTCCGGGCTAGTGCACCCCATTCCAGAGGCCGCCCGGCCGGGGCGCTGCGAACCCATGGGCGCGCATGCCCGCGACGGCGGGGTCAACTTCGCCGTGTTCTCGCAGAACGCGCAACGCGTGGAGCTGTGTCTCTTCGACGCGGCCGGCGCCATCGAGCTGAAGCGCTACGAGCTGCACGGCCCGCACGACGGCGTTTTCAACGGCTTCCTGCCCGGCATCGGCCCGGGCGCGGTCTACGGCCTGCGCGTGCACGGCCCCTACGACCCGTGCAAGGGCCATCGCTTCAACGCCAACAAGCTGCTGCTCGACCCGTGCGCGCGCGAGATCGTGGGCCGCTTCGAGTGGAAGCCGGAGCATCACGGCTACCAGCTGGGCCATCCCGACGGCCCGCAATCCTTCGACCTCCGCGACAACGCGGCCAGCGCGCTGAAGGCCCGCGTCGCGCCCGCCGGAACGCCCGCGCGCGGATGGCTCGACGCGCCGCGCACCGCCCCGGCCGACGTCGTGCTCTACGAGGTGCACGTGAAGGGCTTCAGCAAGCAGCTGCCCGGCGTGCCGCCCGAGCTGCGCGGCACCTACGCCGGCCTCGCGCATCCCGCGTCGGTGGCCCACTTCAAGGCGCTGGGCGTCACCACGCTGTCGTTGCTGCCGGTGCAGTACCGCATCGACGAGCCGGCGCTGGGCGGACGTGGCCTCACGAACTACTGGGGCTACAACACGCTGGGCTTCTTCTGCCCCGACCCGCGCCTGGCCACGAAGCCGGAGGATCCGTCCGCCGTCAACGCCGAGTTCCGCACGATGGTGGCCACGCTGCACGAGCACGGCCTGGAGGTGGTGCTGGACGTCGTCTACAACCACACGCCCGAGGGCAGCGAGGCGGGTCCCACCCTCAGCTTCCGGGGCATCGACAACGCGAGCTGGTACCGGCTCATGCCCGACCATTCCGGCCGGCTCGAGAACCTCACCGGTTGCGGCAACACCGTCAACGTGGCGCATCCGCACGTGACGCAGTTCGTGCTCGACTCGCTGCGCTACTGGGTGCAGGAGATGGGCGTCGACGGCTTCCGCTTCGACCTCGCCCCGGTGCTGGGCCGCACGCGCAGCGGCTTCGACCCCGATGCGCCGTTCTTCACCGCGATGCGCCAGGATCCCGTCCTCGCCCGCGTGCACCTGATCGCGGAGCCCTGGGACGCCGCACCCGACGGCTACCAGGTTGGGCGCTTTCCGGGCCGCTTCCTCGAATGGAACGACAAGTTCCGCGACACCGTGCGCCGCTACTGGCTCCACGCCGGAACGCCGGATGCGGTGGGGCGAGGCGAGCTCGCGCGGCGCTTCACGGCCTCCAGCGACCTGTTCAACCACGGCCAACGCACGCCGCTCGCGTCGGTGAACTTCCTCGCCGTGCACGACGGCTACACGCTGGCCGACCTCGTGAGCTATTCACGCAAGCACAACGAGGCCAACGGCGAAGCCAACCGCGACGGCCGCGACGGCGAACCCAGCGCCAATTTCGGCAGCGAAGGCCCGACCCTTGATGCGCGCATCCTCGCGCTGCGCGCCCGCGTGCGGCGCGCGATGATGGCCACGCTGCTCCTGGCGCAAGGCACGCCCATGCTGTGCGCCGGCGACGAGATCGGCAACAGCCAGCAGGGCAACAACAACGCATACTGCCACGACGGACCGCTCGCGTGGCTGGACTGGGCCGCGGCCGACACGGCGTTCCAGGCTTTCGTCACCGAGGTGCTGGCGCTGCGTCGTGCGCACGTCACGCTGCGGCCCTCCGACTGGCGTTCCACCGCCGCGGTGGGCGCGGGCGCGCCGCGCCTCACGTGGCTGAGCCCGCGCGGCCACGAGATGGGCGCGGTCGACTGGCACGACGAGAAGGCGCAGGCCTTCGCGTGCCGCATCGACCCCGCGCCGACCGCGGCGGCGCCGGCCGATCCATCGCTGCTGGTGCTGTTCAACGGCGAGGATCGCGCGCTCGACTTCCGCCTGCCGGCCGGCTTCTGGCAACTGGCGCTCGACTCCAGCCTCGACCTGAAGGCCGGGATCTTCGCCGAGACCGTCCTCACTCAATCCCTGCACCTGCCCGCCCGAGCGCTGGTGGTGCTTCGCCAATCGACATCATGAGCATCGATCTCCAGAAGCGTTGCGCGGGCGTGCTGCTGCACACCACCTCCTTGCCCGGCCCGCACGGCATCGGCGACTTCGGCCCCGCGGCCTACCGCTTCGTCGACTGGCTCGTCGCCGCCGGCCAGTCGATCTGGCAACTGCTGCCCACCGCGCCGATCGGGCCGGCCAACTCGCCGTACCAGAGCGTCTCGGCCTTCGCGGGCAGCCCGCTGATGGTCGCGCTGGAGCCGCTGGTGGCCAAGGGCTGGCTGACCGGGCCGGCGCTGCCGGACGGCGGCTTCGATGCGCACTGCGTGGACTACGGCAAGGTCATCCCCTGGCGCATCGCCCAGTTGCGCGCGGCCGCCAGGGGCTTCGCCGTGCAGGCCGATGCGGCGCAGCGGGGCGCGTTCGCCGCCTGGTGCGCGAAGCACGTGTCGTGGCTCGAGGACTACGCGCTGTTCATGGCGCTGGAGACCAGCTCCGGCTACAAGACCTGGTGGCAGTGGGAGACCGGCCTGCAGCGCCGCGAGGCTGCGGCGCTGGCCGCCGCGCGCATGAAACACGCCGACGAGATCGCGTTCTGGCGGTTCGTGCAATGGCAGTTCGACGCGCAACTGGGCGCCATCAAGCAGTACGCCAACGAGCGTGGCGTGTACCTGATGGGCGACCTGCCGATCTTCGTCGCGCACCACAGCGCAGACGTGTGGGCGCGTCCCGACCTGTACACGCTCGACGAGCACTTCCAGCCCACGGTGGTGGCCGGCTGCCCGCCCGACGCGATGGCCGTTGACGGCCAGCGCTGGGGCAATCCGCTGTACCACTGGGATCGCATGGCCAAGGAGGACTTCGCCTGGTGGACCGCCCGGGTCAGCCGCGCGCTGGAGCAGGCCGACGTGTTCCGCATCGACCACTTCCGCGGCTTCGCGGGCTACTACGAGATCCCTGCGTCGTGCCCCACTGCACGCGAAGGCAGCTGGCGCACCGGCCCGGGCAAGCCGCTGTTCGATGCCATCGCCAAGGCGCTGGGCCCGCTGCCCATCGTGGCCGAAGACCTGGGCTTCATCACCCAGGATGTCTACGACCTGCGCGACGGCCTCGGCTACCCCGGCATGCGCATCCTCCAGTTCGCCTTCGGCGGCGACGCGAGCGACACGTTCCTGCCGCACAACTACGTGCGCAACACCATCGCCTACACCGGCACGCACGACAACGACACGGCGCGCGGCTGGTGGGACAACGCCTCGCCGCGCGAGCGCGCGTTCGCGGGCAGCTACCTGGCCGCGGGCCCCGACGACATCCACTGGGTGATGATCCGCGCCTGCTGCAACTCGGCGGCCAACATCGCCATCTTCCAGCTGCAGGACGTGCTGGGCCTGGGCTCGGCGCACCGCATGAACACGCCTGGCACGGTGGGCGACCAGAACTGGGCGTGGCGCTTCGACTGGGGCATGCTGGGCGGCGAGCCGGGCCGCGTGCTCGGCTTGATCAGCGCGGCCAGCGGACGCGCGCCGTTCGACCTGGTGCGGCTGCCCTGAACAGGCCCGGGTGTCCTGTCCCGCAATAGCTGCGGTAGATCGGCTTCAAACAGGCCAGGGCGGCGTTGCAAAACCCGGTACGTCCGCGGTTTGCGGTTTGCGCCTTGCCCTGACCCGTTTGAAGCGCGATTTACTTTTCGCAGTTGTATGCCGGACAGGACACTAATCGTTCGTGAGCTTCTGCGTCGACCAGCCGCCGCCCAGGTCGGCGATCATCTGCAGCGCGGCCGTCTGGCGGCTGAGCGACATCTGCATCAGCGCGCGCCGCGCGGCGAGGGCGGAGCCCTGCGCGGTGACGACGTCGGTGTAGGCCACCAGCCCCTGCTGGTACTGGTTCTGCATGATCTGCTCGGTCTGGTCGGCCGCCTGCGAGGCATCGCGCAGCTGCGTCTGCTGTTCCTCGAGCGCGCTGGCGTTGGACAGCTGGTCCTCCACGCCCTGGATGGCGGTCAGGACCGTCTGACGGTAGTTGGCCACGGCTTCCTTCCAGTTGGCGCGGGCCTCGTCGACGCGCGCGGTGCGGGCGCCGCCGTCGAACAGCGTCTCGGCCAGCGAAGCGCCGAGCGACCACGCGAACGAGGACACGTTGAACAGCCTGCTCAGGCTCGACGCCGACTGGCCGGCGTCGCCCGTCAGCGCGAGCGACGGGAAGTAGGCCGCGCGCGCGACGCCGATCTGCGCGTTGGCCACCGCCACGCGGCGCTCCGCGGCGGCGATGTCGGGCCGGCGTTGCAGCAGCTCGGAGGGCACGGCGGCCGGGATCGCCGGCACGCTGGAGGAGTCCCAGTCGCCCTGGGGCAGCGAGAAGGTGGCCGGGGGCTGGCCTGCGAGCACGGCCATCGCGTGGAACAGCTGCTTGCGCTGCTGAACCAGCGCGGCGAGCGAGGCGCGCGCGTTGGCCAGCGTGGTCTCGGCCTGCAGCACGTCGCTCTTGGCGGCGATCGCCGCGGCGTAGCGGTTCTGCGTGATCTTGAGCGAGCGCTCGTAGCCGACGATCGTGGCCTGCAGGATCGCGGTCTCGGCGTCGGCCTCGCGCACGGACAGGTAGTCGGTGGCGAAGGTCGTCTGCGCCGACAGCGTCGCGTTGGCGAGGTCGGCCTCGCTCGCCTGCGCGGTGGCCTTGGCGGCCGACACCGAGTTGGCGATGCTGCCCCACAGGTCGGGCGCCCAGCTCGCGCTCAGGCCCGCCGAGTAGCGGTTGCCCGAGCTCGATGTCGTCGTCGCTGCGCTGCTGCTGCTGCTGCTTTTCTTGCCGCCGACGCCCGAGCGGGTGACCCCGACGTCCGCCGAGAGCGTCGGGAAGAATGCCGCGCGTTGCTCGCGCACGGCGGCCCACGACTCCTCGACCGCCGCGGCGGCCGCCGCGACATTCTGGTTGGACACCTGAACCTGCGGCGCGAGCTGGTCGAGCACCGGATCCTTGAAGAGCGTCCACCACGGGCCGCGCGCGAGTGTATCGGCGGGCGCGGCGGTCATCCAGCCGGGCGGCGTCTCGAGGTACTTGTCCGAGGTCGGTGCGTCGACCTTCTGGTTCGGCGCGAGCGACGTGCAGGCGCCGAGCGCCAGCAGGGCCGCGAGCGCGAACGGCGTGCGCGCGGAACGTGCCAGCGACGCGCGAGCTCGCGCGGGTTGCGGCTGGATAAGGGGGAGGGCAGTCATCGTCAATTCCCTGGGGCCGCGGAGGCGGCGTGGGGCGGCAGAGGTGGGCTCGCGTCGTCCGCTTCGGGGGCGTTGCGACTGAGCATCTTTTCGTCGGGGCTGCGGCGGCGCAGCTTGTCCAGCAGCAGGTAGACCACGGGCGTCGTGAGCAGCGTGAGCATCTGGCTGGCCACCAGGCCGCCGATGATCGCGATGCCCAGCGGTTGCCGCAGTTCGGAGCCTTCGCCGAAGCCGATCGCCAGCGGCAGCGCGCCGAGCGCGGCGGCCAGCGTCGTCATCAGGATCGGGCGGAAACGCAGCATGCAGGCCTCGCGCACCGCGTCGTGGGCGCTGAGCCCGCGCGAACGCTCGGCCTCGAGCGCGAAGTCGATGATCAGGATCGCGTTCTTCTTCACGATGCCGATCAGCAGGAACACGCCGATCAGCGCGATCAGCGTGAACTCCATGCCGAACAGCATCAGCGCGAGCACGGCGCCGACGCCTGCAGAGGGCAGCGTCGACAGCACCGTCACCGGATGCACCAGGCTCTCGTACAGCACGCCCAGCACGATGTAGATCACGACGATCGCTGCCAGGATCAGCAGCGGTTGCTGGCTGTTGTTCTGCTGCGCCGTCGCCGCCGTGCCCTGCGAGCTGCCGCGCACGTTGACGGGCATGTGGATCGCGGCCGACTGCCGCTCGATCGCCTCCTTCGCCTGCGACAGCGACGCGCCCTCGGCCAGGTTGTACGAGACCGTGGTCGCGAGCTCGCCGTCCTGGTGGTTGACGCTCGCCCGCGCCGAGTCCTCGGTGAACGTGGCCACCGAACTCAGCGGCACCATCGTCGCGACGGCCGTGTTCACCGTCGCGCCGGTCGACGAGTCGCGCTGGCCGGGGTTGGCGGCGATCGCCGTGCTGGCCGCCTGGAAGGCCGTGCTCGCGGCGTTGGCGGCCACGGGGGCGGCGCCCGTGTCCGATCCGGGCACCTGGATGTCCCTGAGCGACAGCGGCGTCTGCGTGAACTGCGGCAGCGCCTCCATCACGACGTGGTACTGGTTGAGCGCGTCGTAGATGGTGGCGACCTGGCGCTGGCCGAACGCGTCGTACAGCGCGTTGTCGACGTCCTTGTCCGAGAGGCCCGAACGCGACGCGAGGTCGCGGTCGATGTTGACGAAGCTCTCGATGCCGTTCTGCTGCTGGTCGGTGTCGATGTCGGTCAGCTCAGGTTCGTTCTTGAGCGCGTCGGCGAGCTTGGTCGCCCAGTTCGAGAGGTCGGCCTGGTTGTCGGACTTGAGCGTGTACTGGTAGGTCGAGTTGGTCTGGCGACCGCCCATGCGCAGGTCCTGCACGGGATTCAGGAACAGGCTGATGCCGGTGACCTTGGCGAGCTGCGGGCGCAGCCGCGCGATCACCGCCTGGCCGCCTTCCTTGCGCTCGCCCTTGGGCTTCAGGTTGACGAACACGAAGCCGCCGCCCGCGCGCGAGCCGCCGGTGAAGCCCACCACCGTCGCGACGGCCGGATCGGCGCGCATGATGTCGACGAGCTGGTGGAGCTTGCCCTGCATCTCGTCGAACGAGATGCTCTGGTCGGCGCGCAGGCCGCCGTTGAGCTGGCCGGAGTCCTGCTGCGGAAAGAAGCCCTTGGGCACGGCGATGAACAGCCACACGTTGACGGCGACGACCGCGCCGAGGATCAGCATCACGAGCAGGCTCGAGTCCAGCGCCCAGTCGAGCGAGCGCTCGTAGACGCGCAGCAACGCCTCGTAGCCGCGCTCGGTCACGCGCGTGAACCAGCCCCTGGGCTTGTCCGCCTTCTTCGCGCGCGACTCGTTTCGATCGAGCAGCCACGCACACATCATCGGCGTCGTCGTGAGCGAGACGACCAGCGAAATCAACACCGATACCGACAGCGTGACCGCGAACTCGCGGAACAGCCGGCCCGCCTGGCCGCCCATGAACAGCAGCGGGATGAACACGGCGACCAGCGAAAGGCTGATCGACAGCACCGTGAAGCCGACCTCCTTGGCGCCGAGCAGCGCCGCCTGGAAGCGGTCCATGCCCTGCTCGATGTGGCGGCTCGTGTTCTCGAGCACGACGATCGCGTCGTCGACCACGAACCCCGTGGCCACCGTCAGCGCCATCAGGCTCAGGTTGTCGAGGCTGAAATTCAGCAGGTGCATCACGCCGAAGGTGCCGAGCAGCGAGACGATGGTCGCGATGGCGGGCACGAGCGTCGCACGCAGGTCGTGCAGGAACACGCCGACCACGAAGACGACCAGCGCGATCGAGATGATCAGCGTGGTCTCGACCTCGTGCAGCGATGACCGGATCGAGTTCGTCGAGTCGGAGGCGACGTCGAGCTCGATGTCGTTGGGCAACTGCGCCTTCAGCTCGGGGATCAGCGCACGCACGCCGTCGACCGTGTCGATGATGTTGGCGCCCGGCTGCCGCGTGACCAGCACCACGACCGCCGGCGAGCCGTTGAACAGGCCCAGCGTGCGCACGTCCTCGGGGCCGTCGGTGACGGTGGCGATGTCCTGCAGCTTGACCGGCGTGCCGTTGCGGTAGGCGACCACCAGCGGCTTGTAGTCGGCCGCGGTGCGCCCAAGCTGCCCGGTGTAGATCTGCAGGCGGCGCACGCCGTCCTCCACGCTGCCCTTGGGCCGCGTGGCGCTGGTGGCCTGGATCGCCGCGCGCACGTCCTCGGCCGGGATGCCCATCGTGTTCAGCGCGAGCACGTTCAGGTCGATGCGCACCGCGGGCAGCGAGCCGCCGCCGATCTCGACGTCGCCGACGCCGCTAACCTGCGCCACCTTCTGCTGCACGATGTTGGAGACCGCGTCGTAGATCTGCTGCGGTGTGCGCGACTTCGAGGTCAGCGCGAGGATGATGACCGGCGTGTCGGCAGGGTTCGCCTTGCGGTAGGTCGGGTTCTGCTTGAGGGCGGCGGGCAGGTCGACGCGCGACGCGTTGATCGCGGCCTGCACTTCGCGTGCGGCGCCGTCGATGTCGCGGCTGAGGTCGAACTGCAGGCTGATGCGCGAGGAGCCGGTGCCGCTGCTCGAGGTGATCTCGTTGACACCGGAGATCGTGCCGAGGCGGCGTTCGAGCGGCGTGGCGACGCTGGTGGCCATGGTGTCCGGGCTCGCGCCGGGAATGCTGGCCGACACCGAGATCGCCGGATAGTCGACCTGCGGCAGCGGCGAGACCGGCAGCACGAAGAAGCCGGCGATGCCCGCCAGCGCGACGCCCGCAGTCAGCAGCACCGTCGCGATCGGTCGCTTGACGAAGGGTGACGACAGGTTCATCGGTCGCCTCCGGACGCCGGATGCGGTGCGTCGGGGTCGAACTCGATCAGCTTGGGCACCGGCGGAGCCCCGAGCGCGAGTTGCGGCGCCGGCGTGTGGGCATCGGCGTCGGCGCCCATGCCGAATCGCGCTCGCATCTTTTCGCCGAGCCGGTCGAACCACAGGTAGATCACCGGCGTCGTGAACAGCGTCAGCAACTGGCTCACCAGCAGGCCGCCGAAGATCGACAGGCCCAGCGGGTGGCGCAGTTCCTTGCCTTCGCCCCAGCCGAACATCAGCGGCAGCGCGGCGAACAGGGCGGCGAAGGTCGTCATCAGGATCGGACGCAGGCGCAACAGCGCTGCCTGGTGGATCGCTTCGCGCGCCGACTTGCCCTGGGTGCGCTCGGCATCGATCGCGAAGTCGATCATCATGATCGCGTTCTTCTTCACGATGCCGATCAGCAGGATGATGCCGATGATGCCGATCACGCCCAGGTCCTGGCCGCCGATCAGCAGGGCCAGCAACGCGCCGACGCCGGCCGAGGGCAGCGTCGACAGGATCGTCAACGGGTGCACGTAGCTCTCGTAGAGCACGCCCAGCACGATGTAGACGCAGATCACCGCCGCCAGGATCAGCCACAGCTGGTTCGACAGCGAGTTCTCGTACGCGCCCGCCGCGCCGAGCGGCACCATCGTCACGCTCTTGGGCATGTCGATGTCCTTGACCGCCGCGCGGATAGAGTCGACCGCGGTGCCCAGCGACACGCCGTCGGCGGTGTCGAAGCCCACCGTCGTGGCCGGGTACTGCGCGACGTGCGTGATCTGCAGCGGCGACTGCACCGTGCGCACCGTCGCGAACGCCGACAGCGGCGTCGCCTGGCCGCTGGTGGTGAGCACGCGCAGGTCGCTGATGGACGACGGCGACGTCGCCTGGTCGGGGCGCGCCTCGAGGATCACGCGGTACTGGTTCGTCTCGGTGAAGATCGTCGAGATGATGCGTTGCCCGTAGGCGCTGTACAGCGCGGTGTCGACGGTGGAGGCGCTGATGCCCAGGCGCGACGCGGTGTCGCGATCCATGTCCACTTCCACGGCGAGGCCGGTCGCGCCGACGTCGGTGATGACATTGCGCACCTTGTTGTCCGTGCGCAGGCGGTCGGCCAGCTTGTTCGCCCAGGTCGCGACGGTTGCGTCGTCAGCACCCTCGATCGAGACGCGGTACTGGGTAGGCCCGGTGTCGGAGTCGATCGTCAGGTCCTGCGTCGGCTGCAGGTACAGCGTGACGCCGGCCACGCGCTGCGCCTCGTTGCGCAGCCGGTTCATGATCTCCTCCTGGGAGCCGCTGGCGCCCGGCTTGATGTTGATCAGCATCGAGCCGGTGTTGAGCATCGTGTTGTTGGCACCGTCGACGCCCACCACCGAGGAGATGCTTTGCACCGCCGGGTCGGCCAGCATCTGCGCGGCCGCCTGCTGCTGCAGCTCGGACATGCGCGCGAAGCTGACCGTCTCGGACGCCTGCACGCGCGCCTGCAGCTGCCCGGTGTCCTGCGTCGGGAACAGGCCCTTCGGGATGAGGATGTAGAGCAGTACCGTCAGCGCGAAGGTGGCCAGCGCGATCAGCAGCGTGAGCGGCTGGTGGTCCAGCACCCAGAGCAGGCCGCGGTCGTAGCGCGCCACGATGCGGTCGAACACGCGCTGGAACTGCAGCCCGAAGCCATGCGGCTCGCCCTCGGGGCGCAGCATGCGGCCGGACATCATCGGCACGAGCGTCAGCGAGACCACCGCCGAGATGAGGATCGTGATCGCGAGCGTCACCGCGAACTCGCGGAACAGGCGGCCGACGATGTCGCCCATGAACAGCAGCGGGATCAGCACCGCGATCAGGGAGACGGTCAGCGACACGATCGTGAAGCCGATCTGGGCGGCGCCCTTGATGGCCGCGGCCATCGGCTTCTCGCCTTCCTCGACGTAGCGCGAGATGTTCTCGATCATCACGATCGCGTCGTCGACGACGAAGCCCGTGGCGATCGTCAGGGACATCAGGCTCAGGTTGTTGAGGCTGTACCCCAGCAGGTACATCGCGCCGCAGGTGCCGATCAGCGAGATGGGCACCGACAGGCTTGCGATCACGGTCGCGCGCCAGCTGTGCAGGAACATGAAGATCACGAGCGTGACCAGCACGACGGCGAGCACCAGCTCGAACTCGACGTGCTCGACCGACGCGCGGATGCCGGTCGTGCGATCGCTCAGCACCGAGACCTCGAGCGAGGCCGGCAGGGCCGCCATGAGGTCGGGCAACTGCTTCTTGATCAGGTCCACCGTCTGGATCACGTTCGCGCCGGGCTGGCGCTGCACGTTGACGATGATGGCCGGCGTCTTGTTCGCCCAGGCGGCCAGCCGCAGGTCCTCGGCGCTGTCGACGACCTGCGCGACATCCTTGAGCCGCACCGGCGCGCCGTTCTTGTACGCGATGATCAGTTGCTGGTAGTCGCCGACGGCGAGGAGCTGGTCGTTCGCGTTGATCGCGTAGGAGCGCGTGGCGCCGTCGAAACTGCCCTTGGCGCTGTTGGCGTTGGCGTTGGTGATCGCCGTGGTCAGCGCCGTCAGGTCGAGGCCGTAGGACGCAAGCGCGTTCGTGTCGGCCTGGATGCGCATCGCCGGCCGCTGGCCTCCCGCCAGCGTGACGAGGCCCACGCCCGACACCTGGCTGATCTTCTGCGCGAGCCGGGTGTTCACCAGGTTCTGCACGTCGGGCAGCGGCATCGCCTTGGAGCTGATCGCCAACGTCATCACCGGTGCGTCTGCCGGGTTGACCTTGGCGTAGACCGGCGGAGCGGGCAGGTCGGTCGGCAGCAGCGTGTTGCCGGCGTTGATGGCGGCCTGCACCTCCTGCTCGGCGACGTCCAGCGACAGGCCGAGGTTGAACTGCAGCGTGATCAGCGAGACGCCGGAGGCGCTGGTCGAGCCCATGCGCTGCAGGCCCGACATCTGGCCGAACTGCTTCTCGAGCGGCGCCGTGACGGTGCGGCTCATGACCTCGGGACTGCCGCCCGGGTAGAGCGTCTGCACCTGGATGGTCGGGTAGTCGACCTGCGGCAGCGCCGACAAGGGCAGGAACCTGAAACCGACGATGCCCGTGAGGACGATCGCCAGCATCAGCAGCGACGTGGCGACCGGTCGCTGGATGAATGGCTTGGACGGGCTCATTGGCGAGGCAGGTTCCTGGTTTCGGTGCGGCCCATCACGATTGCGCGTCGCTCGCGTGGCGGTGGTGCGCCCAGCTGGCGCCGTCATGCGGCCACGACGCGCCGCCTGCGGGCGCGCTCGCGCCGTCGCGCCGGTGGTGTGCCCAGCTCGCGCCTTCGCCGGGTTGCGGCGCGGCGCCATCCGCGGGCGCGCTGGCGCCTTGGCGCGCGGAGCGTGGCTGGCTCGCGCCGTCGGCCGGCGCGGCGGCCGAACCGCCCTCGGCGTCGTGGCGACGGTGTCCGCCGTGCGCGCCCGATGCGCCGAAGGCGCCGCTCGCGCCGCGGCGCGGGCTGGAGGCGGCATCGCCGGGCAGCGACACCTTCGCGCCGTCCTTCAGGCGGTCGCCCCCGTCGGTGACCACGCGCTGGCCCAGCTCGAGGCCCTTGGTGATCTGGACGGTGTCGGCGGTGGAGATGCCTTGCACCACGGCGACCTGCGTGACGGTGCGGTCGTCGTTGAGGAGGTAGACGAAGTCGCCGGTCGGCCCGTGGCGCAGCGCGGTGACCGGCACGACCACGGCATCCTTCAACGTGTCGAGCAGGATGCGCACGTTGACGAACTGGCTGGGGAACAGCGCGTTGCGGGCGTTCGAGAAACGCGCCTTGGCGCGCACGGTGCCGGTCTGCGTGTCCGACGAGTTGTTCAGCGACAGGAACACGCCGGTGTCGAGGAGGGTGGTGCGCGTGCGGTCCGTCGCGGAGACGGCCAGCGTCGCGCCCGCGGCGATGCGTGCCTGAAGCGCCGGGATGCGATCCTGCGGAATCGCGAACTCGACGTCGATCGGCGCGAGCTCGGTGATCGTCGTGATGCCGGCGCTCGTGCCCGAGGACACCAGGTTGCCGATGTCGACCGTGCGCAGGCCCACGCGCCCGCTCACCGGCGCCGTGATGCGCGTCCACTCGAGGTTGAGCTTGGCCGTGCCCACGCCGGCCTGGTCGCCCAGCACGCTGCCCTGCAACTGCTTGACGGTGGCCACCTGCGTGTCGACGTCCTGGCGGGCGATCGAGTCCTGCTTCAGCAGCGTCTGGTAGCGATCGAGCGTGACCTTGGCCGCCTCCAGCGACGCCTCGTCCTTCTCCAGCGTGCCTTGCGCCTGCATCAGCGCGAGCTCGAAGGGTCGCGGCTCGATGACGGCCAGCAACTGGCCCGTCTTGACCATCTGTCCTTCCTGGAACGGCACCTTGGTCAGCACGCCCGTCACCTGCGGCACGACCGTGACGGTCGCGCTCGGCGTGACCGTGCCGAGCGCGTCGACGTTGATCGGGAGGTCGGCACGGGTGACAGTGGCGATGCCCACGGTGGTGGTGTTCTGCAAGCCGCCGGCGCGGCGGCCGCCGCCGCCCGGACCCCCGGGGCCGCCCGGGCCTGGCGGGCCGCCGGCGTCGAAGCCTCCGCGCCCGGCGGCCGGCCTGTGGGTGAGATACCAGGCGAGCGCGCCCAGCCCCGCGACGAGCACCACGGCGATCACGGTGCCCAGCCAGCGGCGCTTCTTCTTCTGCGGGGCCGAGGGCGGCGTGCCGGCGTTGAGTCGTTCTTGTTCCATCACCATCCTTGTTCGCGCCCGATTTTTGAAGGGGCGCGCGTTCATCATTCGTTTCAGCTGTCCCGGACGGGCAGACGTCTCCCCGCGCTCCGGCTCGACCGCGCGACACCATAGCAAACAGCGCACCTGTTTTCTGGTGGCTATCGGCGTTTTAGAAAAACTTTACCTGTCGAGCTGGCGGCCGGCGTGCTGCGACGGTCGGGCTTTGTTGCAGGCGGGCGTCCGCGGCGTGTCATCGCGACACGAGGAACACCTGTACCGACAAGGGCGCGGCCGGCACGGCGACAAGCCCCTGCGCGTCCGCCGAGCGGGGTTCGCTCGGGCTGGTGTCGGGGTACAGGCGCCGCAGATGGGCGTTCGCCTGCAAGTCGGCCAGGTTGGCAACGCCCGCGACCGCCGCGTAGTTTATGACGACGACGAGATGTTCCTGGGCGTTTACCCGTTGGAAACTCATCGTCTTGCCGTCGACGCGCGGCGCGACATAGCTGCCCGTGGCGATCGCCGGGTGCGTGTTGCGCAGGCGGAGCATCGCCGTGTAGAACCCCAGCAGCGAGCCGGGATCCCCGGCCTCCGCCGGCGCGTTGTTCGTCGCCACGTTGGCCGAGGGCGCGCTGTAGGCGGTGCCCGCGGTGAAGCCGCCGGCGGGCGTCCAGCTCATGGGTCCGCGCAGCCGGCCGTCCTGGCTGGGCGTGGCGACCGCAGACAGGCCCAGTTCCTCGCCGTAGTAGACGTAGGGCGTGCCGGGTTGCAGCAGGTAGGCCGCGGCGGCCACGCGCACGCGCGCCGCGTCGCCTTCCATCGCGTCCCACAGCCGCTTGCCGGCGAAGCTGTCGTGGTTGGACACCATCGTGGCCATCGTGTCGGGTGCCGTGAGGAAGTAGTCGGCGACCTGGTGGATCGCCTGTTCGTCGCCGAGGCCGGCCTTGACCAGCGCCTCGCTGTGGCCGAACGCGAAGGCCGAGCCGCAGGCCGTGCGCGCGGCGAAGCCGATCGGATCGCCGGGCGATTCGCACACCATCACGTGCGGATGGTCGATGTCGAGTTCGCGGCGCACGCGCGCCATGAATTCGTAGTTCTCGAGCTGCATGCTCCAGCCGTCCGGGCCGTTCTCGAACAGGTGGCCCACGGCGTCGATGCGGAAGCCGTCGGCGCCGTGGTTGAGCCAGAAGCGCAGGCTGTCGAGGTGGTAGGCGACGACGGCCGGGTTGCGCAGGTTGAAGTCGGGAATGGCTTCGCCGAATTGGGCGAAGTAGGCACCGTTGGGCGTCATCGTCCACGGGTCCTTGTCGAAGATGGACCAGCCGGCCGGCTTGGCGTCCTCCCACACGTACCAGTCGCGCCACGGATTGGCCTTGTCCTTGGCCGACTGCACGAACAGCGGGTTCTCCCGCGAGCTGTGGTTGATCACGTAGTCGATCAAGATGCCGATGCCGCGCGCGTGGGCCTGGCGCGTCAGTTCGTCGAAGTCGGCCAGCGTGCCGTAGGCCGGATCGACCGCGCGGAAGTTGGTCACCCAGTAGCCGTGGGCATGGTCGGCGTTGGCGGTGATGGGCATCAGCCACAGTCCCTTGATGCCCAGCGCTTGCAGGTAGTCCAGCCTCTGGATCAGGCCGCGGAGGTCGCCGATGCCGTCGCCGTTGCTGTCCTGGAAACCGCGCACGTACACCTCCATGAAAGCGCCATGCTCCCAGCCCGCGGGCAGGGGCGAGGGCTGCCGCACCTGGCGCACGGGCGACACGTCGACGCCGGGATCGCGCGGCGTGGCACAGCCGCAGAGGAGTGCGGCGCAGGCAAGAGGGAGCGCGGCGAACAAGGCGCGGGCGGACAGCTGGAGGAGGGCGGGCATCGTCTCGGCTCGTTGTCGTTTGGGATGTCATCTTTCTGTAGGCAAAGTACATCATAAATCCAACATAAATCATGATTCGATGAGGGAAAGCCATGCGCGATTGCTTCTTGAATATGGAATAGCATGTAGCATTACTTCTTATAAAATACGAGATAAAAAACTTGTGAAGCAAAACTACTCATGCTGGACGACGGGCCTGGGCATTGTGCTCGCGGTGGTCGCGACGTCCGTGCAAGCGCGGGCGCCCGCGCTGCGCGAGGCTTGCGACGCGCCGGCCTTCGCCACCACGCTGGTGCCGGCCGCGAGCGGCGTGCCGCTTCCGGCCCGCGTGATCGCCCTCTCGCAGACCTTGTTGCAGTGGCCGGCGACGCCCTCGCAAGGGCATTTCGTGCTGGCCACGTCGGCCACCGGCGCGTTGGTGGCCAGGGCGGGCGAACCGCTCGCCGGTGCCGACGACACGCTGGCGCTGTCCATCTCCACCAACCCGGTGCCTCCGGCGCTGGCGGAGCGCTTCAGGTACGTCGCGGCGGGCGCGGTGCTCGAGGCAAACGAGACCGGGCGCCTGGCGCGCGCGCTGCGCGGCCAGGCGCTCGTGGTGCGCGAGGACGACGACGGCCGCGTGCTCGACGCCGCGGCGGTGCAGGCCGCCGGGGCGCTCGACGATGCCTACGCCGCGGCGGCGAATCTCACGGATCTCGGCGTGGCCCCGGCGCGCGGCGGTGCGCGCTTCGCGCTGTGGGCGCCGACGGCGCAGGCCGTCGCCGTGTGCGTGCACGCCGCGGCCGAAGGCCCCGCCACCGCGGTCGCGGCGCTCGTGCGCGACGACGCCACCGGCGCCTGGCGCGGCCAGGTGCCCGGCGCGCGTCCGGGCGCGTATTTCACCTACCTGGTCGACGTGTTCGTGCCCGGCACGGGCCTGGTGCGCAACCGCGTCACCGATCCGTACGCGATCAGCCTGAACGCCGACTCGCGCCGCAGCTATGTCGGCGCGCTGGGTGCCCCTGCGCTGATGCCCGGGGGCTGGCAGCAGGACGTCGCGCCGGCCACCGTTCGCCGTTCGGTGGACATGACCATCTACGAGCTGCACCTGCGCGACTTCTCCATCAACGACGCCAGCGTGCCGGCCGCCCACCGCGGCAAGTACCTCGCGTTCACCGACATGGACAGCCTCGGCATGCGCCACCTGCGCGCGCTGGCCCAGGCCGGCCTGACCGACGTGCACCTGCTGCCGGTGTTCGACATCGCCAGCGTGCCCGAGCGCGGCTGCGCCACGCCGCGCATCGCGGGCGGGCCGGCCGACGAGACGCAGCAGGCTGCCGTGGTCGCCGGTGCGGCCGGCGACTGCTTCAACTGGGGCTACGACCCGTTGCACTACGGCGCGCCGGAGGGCAGCTACGCGACGAACGCCGACGACGGCGCGGTGCGCGTGCGCGAGTTCCGCGCGATGGTGCAGGGCCTGCACCGCGCGGGCCTGCGGGTGGGCATGGACGTCGTCTACAACCACACCAGCACCAGCGGCCAGGCCGCGCAGTCGGTGCTCGATCGCGTCGTGCCGGGCTATTACCAGCGCCTGGACGCCAACGGCGGCATCGAACACTCCACCTGCTGCGACAACACCGCCACCGAGAACCTGATGATGGGCAAGCTGCTCGTCGATACGGTGGCGCAGTGGGCGCTGCAGTACCACGTCGACTCGTTCCGCTTCGACCTGATGGGCCACCAGCCGCGCGCGGTGATGGAGGCGCTGCAGCGCCGCCTGAAGGGGGCCACGGGTCGTGAGATCCCGCTCATCGGCGAAGGCTGGAACTTCGGCGAGGTGGCCGACGGCGCACGCTTCGTGCAGGCGTCGCAGCTGTCGCTGGGCGGCACCGGCATCGGCACGTTCTCCGACCGCGCGCGCGACGCGGTGCGCGGCGGCTCGGCCTCCGACAGCGCGCACCTGCGTGCCGACCAGGGCTGGATCAACGGCGAGTTCTACGATCCCAATGGGTTCGGCCACGCCACGCGCGAGGACTTGCTGGCCGCGGCCGACATGATCCGCATCGGCCTGGCCGGCTCGGTGCGCGACATGACGCTCACCACCTGGCGTGGCCAGGCGCTCGCGCTCGACAGGATCCCGTACGGCAGCCAGCCCGCCGGCTACGCCAGCGCGCCCGGCGAGGCGGTGAACTACGTCGAGAACCACGACAACCAGACGCTGTTCGACAACGACGTGCTGAAGCTGCCGCTGGCAACGTCGCGCGCCGACCGCGCCCGCGTGCAGATCCTCGGCGCGGCCGTGGTCGCCTTCAGCCAGGGCGTGGCCTACTTCCATGCGGGCGTCGACCTGCTGCGTTCGAAGTCGTTCGACAGGAACAGCTTCGACTCCGGCGACTGGTTCAACCGCCTCGACTGGTCGGCCCGCGACAACGGCTTCGGCGCGGGCCTGCCGCCCAGGCCCGACAACGGCTCGCTGTGGGACATCGAGCGACCGCTGCTCGCCGACGCGTCGCTCAAGCCGACCCCGGCCGACATCGCCTGGACGCGCGACGCGTTCGGCGACCTGCTGCGCATCCGCGCGAGCACCCCGTTGTTCCACCTGGCCAGCGCCGCCGACGTGCGCGAGCGCATCAGCTTCCCGGGCAGCGGTCCGGCGCAGGAGCCCACCGTGATCGCCGAGCTGATCGAGGGCCGCGGCCTGCCTGGCGCGAAGTTCGGCGCCGTGCTGGTGGTGCTCAACGCCGACAAGCAGCCGCACGTGCTCGACGCGCCGGCGCTGCAGGGGCGTCACTGGCAACTGCATCCCGTCCATGTCGCGCCGCACGCGGCCGACACCCGCATCGCCCAGGAGGCCCGCGTCGACGACGCCGCGGGTCGCTTCACGCTGCCCGCGCGCAGCGCCATCGTCTTCGTCGCCCGATGAGAAACGTTTCCGCCATGCACCACCCCCGCAAGCTCTCCGCCGCCGTCCTGCTCGCCGCCGCCTCGCTGGGCACCGCCGCGGCCGGCGATCTCGCCCCCCTGGCCACGCCGGCGCAGGTCGAACGCATCGAGCCCGCCTTCTGGTGGGTGGGCATGAACAGCGACAAGCTGCAGCTGATGGTGCACGGCCCGCGCATCGGCGAGGCCGCGCCGCGCATCGCCGATGCGGCCGCGGCCAGCGTGCGCATCGAGTCGGTGTCGCGCGTGGCCAATCCGAACTACCTGTTCATCGACCTGCGCATCGCGCCGGACGCGGCGCCGGGCCGCGTCGACATCGTGTTCAGCCAGGGCGGCGAACGCTTCCAGGCGCCGTTCGAGCTGCGCCAACGCGCGGCCGGATCGGCTCAGCGGCGCGGCTTCGATTCCTCCGACGTCATCCTCAACCTGGTGCCCGACCGCTTTTCCAACGGCAACCCCGCCAACGACAACGTGCCCGGCTACGGCGACGAGGCCCGGCGCGAGGACGACGAGGCCGGCCGCCACGGCGGCGACATCCAGGGCATCGTCGACCACCTCGACTACTTCCGCGACCTGGGCGTGACGATGCTGTGGCCGACGCCGCTCACGGAGAACCGGCAGCCGAAGTACTCGTACCACGGCTACGCGGCCACCGACACCTACAGGATCGACCCGCGCTTCGGCAGCAACGAGGACTACCGCCGCATGGTGGAGGCGGCGCACGGCAAGGGCATCGGCGTGATCATGGACGTGGTGCTCAACCACATCGGCTCCGAGCACTGGTGGATGCACGACATGCCCGCGCCCGACTGGATCGGCTTCGACGGCAAGTTCGTGCAGACGCAGCACGCTCGCACCACCGCGAGCGACCCGTACGCGTCGCGCGCCGATGCGCGGATCTACACCGACGGCTGGTTCGGCCCGAACATGCCCGACATGAACCAGCGCAATCCGTTCCTGGCCACGTACCAGATCCAGAACGCGATCTGGTGGATCGAGTACGCGGGCCTGTCGGGCCTGCGGGTGGACACCTGGGGCTATTCCGACCAGGCCTTCCTGCAGGAATGGACGCGCCGAGTGCAGGCGGAATATCCGAACCTCAACATCGTCGGCGAGGAGTGGACGGCCCAGCCCACGGTGCTGATGCACTGGCTGGGTGGGGGACGCGACGCCCGCGGCACGCCGCTGCCCAGCGCGATGGACTTCCCCCTCAACGGCACGCTGCGCAAGGCGCTGGCCAGCGACGACGAGGGGCTGCACGCCGGCCTGATGGATCTCTACGAGGGCCTGGTCAACGACGTCCTGTACCCCGAGCCCTCGAAGCTGGTCCTGTTCGAGGGCAACCACGACCTGCCACGGCTCTACAGCGTGCTCAGGGAGGACGTGGGCCTGACCAAGATGGCGCTGGCCTACGTGATGACGATGCCGCGCGTGCCGCAGCTGTACTACGGCACCGAGGTGCTGATGACCAGCCCCACCGTGCGCGACGACGGCAAGGCGCGCCAGGACTTCCCCGGCGGCTGGGCCGGCGACAAGGTCAACGCGTTCACCGGCATGGGCCTCAGCGCCAGGCAGAAGGACATGCAGGCCTTCGTGCGCCGGCTGCTCAACTGGCGCAAGACGCAGACCACGGTGCACCACGGCAAGCTCATGCACTTCGTGCCGGAGAACGGCACCTACGCGTGGTTCCGCTACGACGCCGACTCCACGGTGATGGTGGTGATCAACAAGAACGCCACCGAGACCGTGCTGGACCTGTCGCGCTTCGAGGAGGTGCTCCACACACCGGCCAGCGCGCTCGACGTGCTGGCCGACAGGACGGTGAAGCTGGGCGCCTCGGTGAAGCTGCCGGCGCGCTCCGTCCGCATCTTCGAGGTGCGCTGAGGGGCGGTGTCGATGTGGAATGAAGATGTATGCAGACTACGACTTGCCGCGTCAAGTGGCGGGGGTGGTCTGCGGAGGCTGAAGGGCAAGAATTCATCGAAGTCACGCAGTTGATCTAAAACCGTAGGTAAACTACATTCACGACTTTTTGTCGCGAGTGCAGGCATCGCTTTGCCCGCGAAAACCCATCAGCGAGCTCCTCCGGTACATGACTGTCACGCACACCCCCAGCTTCCCGCGCCTCATGGGCGACGTCGGCGGCACGAACGCCCGTTTCGCCGTCCAGGAGGCGGCCGGGGCGCAGCCGACGCAGGTGGTGACCTATCCGGTGGTGGACTACGCGAACTTCGATGACTGCCTCGAGGCCTACGTCGGCCAGCTCACCTGCGCGCGCCCGCGCCAGGCGGCGGTGGGCATCGCCAACCCGATCGTCGGCGACCGCGTGCGCATGACCAACTTCCACTGGGCGTTCTCGATCGAGGCCGTGCGCCGACGGCTGGGCTTCGAGCGCCTGCTGCTGATCAACGACTTCACGGCACTGGCGCTGTCGCTGCCGTCGCTGCAGCCGGAGCACCTTCGCCGCATCGGCGCCGGCGGTGTGGCCGATCCGAAGGGGGCCATCGGCCTGCTGGGCCCGGGCACAGGCCTGGGCGTGTCCGGACTGCTGCACGACAGCGCCGGCCGCATCGTGCCGCTGGGCGGGGAGGGTGGCCACGTGAGCCTCGCGTCGGCGAACGCGCGCGAGGATGCGGTGGTCGCCGTGCTGCGCAGGCGCTTCGGCCATGCCTCGGCCGAGCGCGCCCTGCAGGGCCAGGGCCTGGTCTCCATGTACGAGGCGCTGTGCGAGATCGACGGCGCGCCTGCCGCGAGCCTGGACCCGGCCGGCGTCACCGCCGCGGCGATGTCCGGCAGCGACCCGCGCTGCGTGGAGGTGGTCGAGCTGTTCTTCGCCTTCCTCGGCGGCGTGGCCGGCAACCTCGCGCTGACGCTGGGCGCGCGCGGCGGCGTGTACGTCGGCGGCGGGATCGTCCCGCGCCTGGGCGACTGGATCGACCGCTCGTCGTTCCGCGAACGCTTCATCGCCAAGGGCCGCTTCCGCGACTACCTCGATGGCATCCCCACCTGGCTGATCCAGGCCGAGACCTCGCCGGCGCTGATCGGCGCGGCGAACGCGCTCGACGAGCTCTGATCCGAGCTGCCTGGCATCAACAAAAAAGCGCGCCAACCGGCGCGCTTTTTCGTGGGGGCGAGCGACTTCAGTCGCCCAGCAGGGCGGCCCCGCCACCCATCACCTGGCTGAATCCCGCGTCGACGTACGAGATCTCGCCGGTCATGCCGGAAGACAGGTCCGACAGCAGGAACGCCGCGACGTTGCCCACGTCGTCGATGGTGACGGTGCGGCGCAGCGGCGCGTTCTCCTCGAACACGCCCAGCAGCTTGCCGAAGCCCTTGATGCCAGACGCGGCCAGCGTCTTGATCGGCCCGGCGGAGATCCCGTTCACGCGGATGCCCTTCGGCCCGACGCTGGCGGCAAGGTAGCGCACGCTGGCCTCCAGCGAGGCCTTGGCCAGGCCCATCGTGTTGTAGGCCGGCACGGCGCGGATGGCGCCGAGGTAGGTCATCGTGAGCAGGGCACTCTTGTCGCGCAGTTGCGGCAGCGCGGCCTTTGCCAGCGCCGGGAAGCTGTAGGCCGAGATGTCGTGGGCGATGCGGAAGCTCTCGCGCGACAGGCCGTCGAGGAAGTCGCCGGCGATCGCCTCGCGGGGCGCGAAGCCGATCGAATGCACGAAGCCGTCGAAGCCTTCGGGCCATGCCGTCTTGAGGCCGTCGCACAGCGCGGCGATCTGCTCGTCGGAGCCGACGTCGCAGTCGAAAACGAGTGTCGAGCCGAATTCGGCCGCGGTGTCGGTGATGCGCTCCTTGAAGCGCTCACCCTGGTAACTGAAGGCGAGGTCGGCGCCTTCGCGGTGGCAGGCCCGTGCGACGCCATAGGCGATCGAGCGGTTGTTCAATACGCCCGTGATGAGCAGGCGTTTGCCGGCGAGGAATCCCATGCGGTCTCCGTATGTTGCTAGTATGGCGATTGTCGCACCCTCGCTGTTGCGGGTACACGTCTTGCAGGCTATAATACGAGCTTCGCTGAAGTACTGGACGTTGCAAACTCGTGCCGCAAACTCGCAAGTCGAGTTGGTGCCGAGAGGGGCAGATCGACCGGAGTGCATGACGCGTGGAAGAGGTGGGCGGATAGTCTTTCTGCCCATTTTTTTTGCCGCGTCATTTGCACCGTGAAATAAGTCCGCACCGGACGGTACGCCGGCGAGAAGAACTCTGCGAGTTCGCGACATTCGAAAGTCGCGGCCTCGATTGCAAGTTGCAAGGGTCCTCAGGGGCCTTTGCCACTTTTTGGCCCTCCGATTCACCTTTCGAACCTCAGAACCATTTTCTTGGCAGGACCTGCACACACCCCCGGCTGGACTTCGGCCATCGATCGCACCGTCACCGGGTTGGGCTACGACCTGGTCGACGTCGAGCGCGTCGGTGGTGGACTCCTGCGCGTCACGATCGACCGCGTGCCCGGCCATGTGTACACCACGGGTGAATCCGAGTTCGTGCTGGTCGAGGATTGCGAAGCTGTCACGCGGCAGCTGCAATATGTACTGGAAGTGGAGAACGCGGACTACAGCCGTCTCGAAGTGTCCTCGCCGGGCCTCGATCGACCGCTGAAGACGCCGAACGACTTTGCCCGCTTCGTGGGCGAGCAGGTTGAAATCACTTTGAAGGAAGCCTTCCAGGCGCGCAAGAAGTTCACAGGCGAACTCCAGGCGCGCGGCGAGGGTTGGGGACTGGTGTTGCCGGCGGCTGCGATCAGCAAGACGCAGGCGAAGGCCGGTGCCAAGGCGGGGGTCGAGCAGGTGCTCGATTTCACGCTGGACGAATTGCAGGAAGCCCGGCTGGTGCCGGTGATCGACTTCAAGGGGCGCCGCCGCAAGGCGGACCTCGCCACCGTGCCTGAGGCCGGTGCTCAATCCGACGACGGAGGTCAAGAACAATGAACCGCGAAATGCTGATGTTGGTGGACGCGATCTCGCGCGAAAAGACCGTCGAGCGCGATCTCGTGTTCGGCGCGGTCGAGTCTGCGCTCGCCTCGGCCACCAAGAAGCTTCACGGTGCCGAGGTCGACATCCGTGTCTCGGTGGACCGCGAGACCGGTGACTACGACACCTATCGCCGCTGGCACGTCGTGCCGAACGAGGCCGGCCTGCAGATCCCCGATGCCGAGATCCTGCTGTTCGAAGCGCAGGAACAGATCTCCGACATCGAGGTGGACGACTACATCGAGGAGCCGATCGACTCGGTGCCCATCGGTCGCATCGGAGCCCAGGCCGCCAAGCAGGTCATCCTGCAGAAGATCCGCGACGCGGAGCGCGAACAGCTGCTCAACGACTTCCTGTCGCGCGGCGAACGCATCTTCACGGGCACGGTCAAGCGCCTGGACAAGGGCGACATCATCGTCGAGCAGGGCCGCGTCGAGGGCCGACTCAAGCGCAGCGAGATGATCCCGAAGGAAAACCTCCGCTCGGGCGACCGCGTGCGGGCGTTCATCGCCGGGGTTGATTCGCAGGCGCGTGGTCCCCAGATCATGTTGTCGCGCAGCGCGCCAGGCTTCATGGTGGAGCTGTTCGGACAGGAAGTGCCCGAGATCGAGCAGGGCCTGCTGGAGATCAAGAGCTGCGCCCGCGACGCCGGCTCGCGCGCCAAGATCGCCGTGCTGTCGCACGACAAGCGTGTCGACCCGATCGGCACCTGCGTGGGCGTGCGCGGTTCGCGCGTGACCGCGGTCACCAACGAGCTCGCCGGCGAGCGCGTCGACATCGTGCTGTGGAGCGAGGATCCGGCCCAGTTCGTCATCGGCGCGCTGGCCCCGGCCAACGTTCAGTCGATCGTCGTGGATGAAGAGAAGCACGCCATGGACGTGGTCGTCGACGAGGAGAACCTCGCGATCGCCATCGGGCGCGGCGGCCAGAACGTGCGCCTCGCGTCGGATCTCACCGGCTGGCGCATCAACATCATGACGGCCGAGGAATCGCAGGCGAAGCAGGCCGAGGAATCGGGCGGCGTGCGGGCCCTGTTCGTCGACAAGCTGGACGTCGACGAGGAAGTGGCCGACATCCTCATCGAGGAAGGCTTCACCAGCCTGGAGCAGGTGGCCTACGTGCCCCTGCAGGAAATGCTGGACATCGAAGGCTTCGACGAAGACACGGTCAACGAGCTGCGCACCCGGGCCAAGGATGCGCTGCTGACGGCGGAGATCGCGCGCGAGGAGCGCGTCGAGGAAGTCTCGCAGGAACTGCGGGATCTCGAGGGCTTGACGCCCGATCTCATCGCCAAGCTGGCCGAGGGCGGCGTGCACAAGCGCGACGACCTGGCCGACCTGGCGGTCGACGAACTGGTTGATTTGACCGGCGTCGACGAGACGAGCGCGAAGGCGCTGATCATGAAGGCCCGCGAGCACTGGTTCACCACCTGAGCTCAAGCGCCCACCACGTATTACACGAACGCCCGGAACAAAAGCAAGGAATTCCAGAAATGGCAGTGACCACCGTCGCCCAGTTTGCATCGGAGCTGAACCGCCCCGCTGCAACGCTGCTCGAACAGCTGCAGTCCGCAGGCGTCGCCAAGGCGACGACCGACGACGCGCTGAACGACGCAGACAAGGAGCGGCTGCTCGACTACTTGCGCACCGCGCACGGCACCACCGGGGGCGAGCGCAAGAAGATCACGCTGACCCGCAAGTCGACCAGCGAGATCAAGCAAGCGGATGCGAGCGGCAAGGCCCGCACGATCCAGGTCGAAGTGCGCAAGAAGCGCACCTTCGTCCAGCGTGACGACGCCACGACGGAGGAGCAGGCCCAGGCCGCCGCCGCCGCCGAGGAAGCCGAGCTCGTCCGCCGCGAGGAAGAGGCGCGCGCCCAGGCCACGCTGATGCGCCAGCAGGAAGACGAACTCGCCGAGAAGCGTCGCCTGCGCGAAGCCGAAGAGGCGCGCGTGCGTGCCGAGGCCGAGGAACGTGCCAGGGTCGCCGCGGCCGCCGCTGAGAAGGCTGCCGCCGAGAAGGCGGCCGCCGATGCCGCGCGCGCCGCCGCCGAGGCCGCCAAGCCCAAGGTGCCGATGACCAAGTCGGCCAAGGACGCCGCCGCCCGCGAGGCCGCCGCTGCGGCCGCTGCCGCCGCGGCAGCCCCGGTGGTCGAGCCGCCGCCGCCGGAACCGGTGGCGCCGCCGCCGGAGCCCGTGCGCCAGGTGCGCGTGATCAAGGCCGCCGACGCCGAGGCCGAGGAAGCCAAGAAGATCACCGATCTGCAAGGCCGCCGCAAGGCCGCCGAAGCGGAAGCCGCCGCCATCCGCGCGATGATGTCCGCGCCCAAGAAGGTGCTGGTCGCCCACAAGCCCGAGCCCCCGAAGCCGGTCGACACGGCCGCGGGCATCAAGGGCACCATCCACAAGGCCAAGGCCGTTCCGGGCGCCCCTGTGGCACCGGGCGCGAAGCCGGGCGACAAGAAGGCCGTCAAGTCCGAGAAGCTGTCCTCGAGCTGGGCCGACGACGCCGCCAAGAAGCGTGGCGAAGCCAACAAGGGTCGTCCGGGCGCGCCGGGTGGCGCGGGCGCGGGACGCCCGGGCTGGCGTGCGCCGCGCGGCGGCGGGCGCGGGCGCGATCGCGATTCGGGCAGCAGCAACTTCCAGGCGCCGACCGAGCAGGTCATCCAGGAAGTGCACGTTCCCGAGACGATCTCCGTGGCCGACCTGGCGCACAAGATGTCCGTCAAGGCGTCCGAGGTCATCAAGCAGCTGATGAAGCTGGGCCAGATGGTCACGATCAACCAGCAGCTCGATCAGGAGACCGCGATGATCGTGGTCGAAGAGATGGGCCACAAGGCGATCACCGCCAAGCTGGACGATCCGGAAGCCTTCAGCGAGGAAGAAAAGGCGGCCCAGGTCGTCGGCGAATTCCTGCCGCGCGCGCCGGTCGTCACCGTCATGGGTCACGTCGACCACGGCAAGACCTCGCTGCTCGACTACATCCGTCGCGCTCGCGTCGCCTCGGGCGAAGCCGGCGGCATCACGCAGCACATCGGTGCGTACCACGTGGAAACACCGCGCGGCATGATCACCTTCCTCGACACCCCGGGTCACGCGGCCTTCACGGCCATGCGTGCGCGCGGTGCCAAGGCCACCGACATCGTGATCCTGGTGGTCGCGGCCGACGACGGCGTCATGCCGCAGACGAAGGAAGCGATCCACCACGCGAAGGCGGCGGGCGTGCCCATCGTCGTGGCGATCAACAAGATCGACAAGCCCGACGCCAACCTCGAGCGCGTGCGCTCCGAGCTGGTGGCCGAATCGGTCGTGCCGGAAGAGTTCGGCGGCGATTCGCCGTTCGTGCTGGTCTCGGCCAAGACCGGCCAGGGCGTCGACGCGCTGCTCGAACAGGTGCTGCTGCAGGCCGAAGTGCTGGAGCTCAAGGCACCGGCCGACGCCGCGGCCCAGGGCGTCGTCGTCGAAGCCCGCCTCGACAAGGGCCGCGGCCCGGTCGCGACGGTGCTGGTGCAGACCGGTACGCTCAAGCGCGGCGACATCGTGCTGGCCGGCTCGGCTTTCGGCCGTGTCCGCGCGATGATCGACGAGGACGGCAACGCAACCAACGAAGCGGGCCCGTCCATCCCGGTGGAGATCCAGGGCCTGACGGAAGTGCCGCAGGCCGGCGACGACTTCATGGTGCTCACCGACGAACGGCGTGCGCGCGAAATCGCCACGTTCCGCCAGGGCAAGTACCGCGACGTCAAGCTGGCGCGCCTGCAGAAGAACAAGATGGAAAACTTGTTCGACGCCATGGGTGCCGACGTCCAGTTGCTGCCCATCATCGTCAAGGCCGACGTGCAGGGTTCGCAGGAAGCGCTCGGCCAGTCGCTGCTCAAGCTGTCCACCGACGAGGTCAAGGTGCAGATCGTGCACTCGGCCGTGGGCGGCATCAGCGAGTCCGACGTCAACCTGGCGATCGCCTCCAAGGCGGTCATCATCGGGTTCAACGTCCGCGCGGATGCCGGCGCGCGCAAGCTCGCCGAGAACAACGGCGTCGACCTGCGCTACTACAACATCATCTACGACGCCGTGGATGAGGTGAAGGCGGCGATGACGGGCATGCTGGCGCCGGAACAGCGCGAGGAAGTCGTGGGCTCGGCGGAGATCCGCCAGATCTTCACGGTGTCCAAGACCAACATCGCGGGTTGCATGGTCACCTCGGGCGTGGTTCGTCGCGGCTCCAAGCTGCGCCTGCTGCGCGAGAACGTGGTGATCTACACCGGCGAACTCGATTCCCTGCGTCGCATGAAGGACGAGGCGCGCGAAGTGGTGCAAGGCTTCGAATGCGGCCTGACGATCAAGAACTTCAACGACGTCAAGGAAGGCGACCAGTTGGAATTCTTCGAGATCAAGGAAGTGGCTCGAACGCTGTAAGGCGGGACGCACTTCACCTGTGCAAAAGCCCCGCCAGAAAGTTGGCGGGGCTTTTCACTTGAGAGGCTGTAAAAAAAATCATGCGACACAAGAGAAACATTCCAAACCGCGGCTTCCGCGTTGCAGACCAGATCCAGCGGGACCTGGGCGAGCTGATCCGCGAGCTGAAGGATCCGCGCGTGGGCATGCTCACCGTCAACACGGTCGAGGTCACGCCCGACTACGCGCACGCGAAGGTGTACTTCTCGCTGTTGGTCGGCGACTCCGCCGAATGCGAGAAGGCCTTGAACGAGGCCGCCGGCTTCCTGCGCAACGGCCTGTTCAAGCGCCTGTCCATCCACACGGTGCCCACGCTGCACTTCCACTTCGACCGCACCACCGAGCGCGCGGCCGAGCTGAACGCCATGATTCTCCAGGCCAACGCCAACCGCGCCAAGGAAGACGTCCCGCCTTCCGACGAGCCCGGGAACGACGCCTGAAGCCGAAAATGAGCGACCTCCACGCCACGCCCGACACGCCCGCCGCCGCTGCCTCCGCAGTGGCGCGCGCGCCGCGTCCTGCGCGCGTGAAGGTGCAGCGCCGCCCGGTGCACGGCGTGCTGCTGCTGGACAAGGCCCCGGGCCTGTCGTCCAACGACGCGCTGCAGAAGGCCAAGTGGCTGCTGCGCGCCGAGAAGGCCGGCCACACCGGCACGCTCGACCCGCTGGCCACCGGACTGCTGCCGCTGTGCTTCGGCGCGGCCACCAAGTTCGCCCAGGTGAGCCTGGACTCGGACAAGGCCTACCGCGCCACGCTGCGCCTGGGCCAGACCACGCGCACCGGCGATGCCGAGGGCGAGGTGCTGCAGGAGCGGCCGGTGCACGTGGACCGTGCGGCCCTGGAGGTGGCCTGCGCCCGCTGGACGGGCCCGATCAGGCAATTGCCGCCGATGTACTCCGCACTGAAGCACAACGGCAAGCCGCTGTACGAATATGCGCGCGCAGGCGTGGAGATCGAGCGTGCCGAACGCGACGTGACGATTCACACGATTGCCATCGTGGATTGGCACCCTGAAAACCCTGATACGGCGACAATCGACGTTCGTTGTTCCAAGGGCACCTACATCCGCACGCTGGCCGAGTCGATCGGCGAGACGCTGGGTTGCGGTGCGCACCTGACGGGCCTGCGCCGCACGGCGAGCGGGCCCCTGACGCTGGAAGACGCGATCACGCTGGAGGCGCTCGAGGCGATGCCCGAGGCCGATCGCGAAGCCTGCCTGCTCCGTCCCGATACCCTGCTGGCCGAATGGCCGGCCGTGCGCCTCGAAGCCAACGAGGCCGCACGTTTCCTGACCGGCCTGCGCCGGCGCACGACCGAACCCGACTGCGCGCACCTGCGCGTGTACGGGCCCGAACCGCACGCACTTCTTGGCAGCGCGCACATCACCGCCGGCGAACTCATCGCCGACCGCCTGCTGAGTCCCGCCGAAGTGCAGGGCTTGCTGAACTGAATCCGACCTTTCCAGAGAACGTCATGACCGCTAGCACGCAGATCCGCAACATCGCCATCATCGCCCACGTCGACCATGGCAAGACCACGCTCGTCGACCAGCTCCTTCGCCAGAGCGGCACCTTCTCCGCCCACGAGAAGATCGTCGACACGGTCATGGACAACAACGCGATCGAACGCGAACGCGGCATCACCATCCTGGCCAAGAACTGCGCGGTCAGCTGGAAGGGCACGCACATCAACATCGTCGACACCCCGGGCCACGCGGACTTCGGCGGTGAAGTCGAGCGCGCGCTGTCGATGGTCGACGGCGTGGTGCTGCTGATCGACGCCCAGGAAGGCCCGATGCCGCAGACCCGCTTCGTCACGAAGAAGGCCCTGGCGCTGGGCCTGAAGCCCATCGTCGTGGTCAACAAGGTCGACAAGCCGGGCGCCAAGCCGGAGATGGTCGTCAACGCCGCCTTCGACCTGTTCGACAAGCTGGGCGCCAACGACGAACAGCTCGACTTCCCGGTCGTCTACGCGTCGGGCATCAACGGCTGGTCGTCGCTGGTCGAGGGCGAGCGCGGCGAGAAGTGGGGCGAGGACATGTCCGCGCTGTTCGACACCGTGCTCAAGCACGTCGAGCCGAACAAGGGCGACCCGGCCGCGCCGCTGCAGCTGCAGATCTCTGCACTCGACTTCTCGACCTTCGTCGGCCGCATCGGCGTCGGCCGCATCCTGCAAGGCACGATCAGGCCGTCGATGGACGTCGTCGCGATGGAAGGCCCGGACGGCAAGGCCATCAAGGGCCGCATCAACCAGGTGCTCACGTTCCAGGGCCTGGACCGCGTGCAGGTCACCGAAGCCGGCCCGGGCGAGATCGTGCTGATCAACGGCATCGACGACGTCAACATCGGCGTCACCATCACCGACCCGCTCAACCCGGCGCCGCTGCCGATGATCAAGGTCGACGAGCCGACGCTGACGATGAACTTCCTCGTCAACACGTCGCCGCTGGCCGGCCGCGAAGGCAAGTACGTCACCAGCCGCCAGATCTGGGATCGCCTGCAAAAGGAACTGCAGCACAACGTCGCGCTGCGCGTGAAGGAAACCGACGAGGACGGCATCTTCGAGGTGATGGGTCGCGGCGAACTGCACCTGACCATCCTGCTGGAGAACATGCGCCGCGAAGGCTTCGAGCTGGCCGTGTCCAAGCCGCGCGTGGTGTACCACGACGTCGACGGCGTGCGCCACGAGCCGATCGAGCTGGTCACCGCCGACGTCGAGGAAACCCACCAGGGTGGCGTCATGCAGGCCCTCGGCGAGCGCAAGGGCGAACTGGTCAACATGGAGCCGGACGGCAACGGCCGCGTCCGCCTCGAGTACCGCATTCCCGCCCGCGGCCTGATCGGCTTCTCCAACGAGTTCATGAACCTGACCCGCGGTTCGGGCCTGATCTCCAACATCTTCGACGGCTACGAGCCGCACAAGGGCGACATCGGCGGCCGCAAGAACGGCGTGCTGATCTCGATGGACGCCGGCGAGATCTTCACCTACGCGCTCGGCAAGCTGGACGACCGCGGCCGCATGTTCGTCAAGCCGAACGATCCGGTCTACGAAGGCATGATCGTGGGCATCCACAACCGTGACAACGACCTGGTGGTCAATGCCACGCGCACCAAGCAGCTGACCAACTTCCGCGTGTCCGGCAAGGAAGACGCGATCAAGGTCACGCCGCCCATCGACCTCACGCTGGAATATGGCGTCGAGTTCATCGACGACGACGAACTGGTCGAGATCACGCCGAAGAGCGTGCGTGTGCGCAAGCGATTCCTGACGGAAAACGAGCGCAAGCGCAACAAGAAGTCCGGCGACTGATCTTGCGTTGTGCAGGCGCGAAGCGCCGCAGGCGTCCGGCCCATGGCCGCGCACCTGCGGCGCTTTTCATTGTCTGCGACACTTCCACGCGATGAATCCGTCCCCGTCCATGACCCATGCCCGTGCCGCTTTCGGCATGGTCGTCGTCACGCTGATGTGGAGCACCGCAGGCGTCGTCAGCCGGTCGCTGCAGACGGCCGAGAGCTTCGAGGTGACGTTCTTCCGCAGCCTGTTCAACCTGGGCGGGCTGGGCGTCGCGCTCACCTGGATGCGGGGCTGGGGGCTGTGGGTCGACCTGCTGCGCTCGCCGCGCGTCGTGTGGATGTCGGGCCTGTGCTGGAGCGTCATGTTCACGGCCTTCATGGTGGCGCTCACGATGACGCGCGTGGCCAACGTGCTGGTGACGATGTCGATCAGCCCGCTGCTCACCGCCGTGTTCGCACGACTCTTCCTGCACCATCGCCAGCCGCTGCGCACCTGGATCGCGATCGCCGTGGCCGGGGCGGGCATCGCCTGGATGTTCGGCCACAACATGCAGGCCGCCGACGCGCGCAGCCTGGCCGGCATGGCCGTCGCGTTCGCGGTGCCCTTGTCGTCGGCACTGAACTACACGGTGCTGCAGCACGCCGGTCGCGCGCAGCCCGTGGCCGACGACAGCATGCAGACGCCCGCCGCGCAACCCGACCTGTTCAGCGCCGTGCTGATCGGCGCGGCGATCTCCGCGCTCGTCACGCTGCCGCTGGCGTGGCCCTTCAAGTCCAACGCCCACGACCTCGGCCTGCTGTTCGGGCTGGGCATCTTCCAGCTGGCCATTCCGTGCCTGCTGCTTGTGCGCGTCACGCGCGCGCTGTCTGCGCCGGAGGTGGCGCTGCTGGGCCTGCTGGAGGTGATCTTCGGCGTGCTGTGGGCCTGGCTGGGGGCCGGCGAGGCACCGGGCAGCTCGGCGCTGGTCGGCGGCGGCATCGTCGTGGGCGCGCTCGTCTTCAACGAATTGCTGAGCCTGCGCGGTCGCCAGGCCCGGCCGGAGTCCGCTCATGTCTGAACCCACCGTCCTGGCCGAGCAACGCGGCCACCTGGGCATCCTCACGCTGAACCGACCGAAGGCGCTCAACGCGTTGTCGCTGGAGATGATCCGCCTCGTCACCGCGCAGTTGCTGGCCTGGCGCGACGACGCGCAGGTGGGCGCGGTGCTGCTGCGCGGCGCCAACCGCGAGGGCAGGGCGCCCGCCTTCTGCGCCGGCGGCGACATCCGCTACTTCCACGAGGCCGCGCTGGCCGGCGATCCGACGCTGGAGGATTTCTTCAGCGAGGAGTACGCGCTGAACCACCTGATCCACACCTTCGGCAAGCCCACCTTCGTGCTGATGGACGGCATCACGATGGGCGGCGGCATGGGCCTGGCGCAGGGCTGCTCGATGCGCATCGTCACCGAGCACGGCAAGCTTGCGATGCCGGAGACCAACATCGGCCTGTTCCCCGACGTGGGCGGCGGCTGGTTCCTGGCCCGCACGCCTGGCCACCTCGGCGAGTTCCTGGGCCTGTGCGGCCAGGTGCTGGGCGCGGCCGATTCGTTGGCCGTCGACTGGGCCGATGCGCTGGTGCCCGCCGCCAGCATGGACGAACTGGTCGACGCGATCGCCGACGCCACCGCGATCGACGGCGTGGGCGCGCTGTCCGCCGTCAACGGCTTCCACGCCGAGGCGGGCCACTCCACGCTGCGCGAGCACCGCATGCTGATCGACCGCGTGTTCGCCGAACCCGACCTGCCGGCCATCGTGGCCGCGCTGCAGGCCGAGCCGGGCGAGTTCGCGGCGGCCATCGCGAGGTCGCTCGGGCAGCGCTCGCCGCTGATGATGGCCGTGACGCTGCAGCAGATCCGGCGCGCCCGCACGATGACCCTGGCCGACGACCTGCGCATGGAGCGCGGCCTGGTGCGCCACTGCTTCCACTTGCGCCCCGGCGCCGCCAGCGAGACGCTGGAGGGCATCCGCGCGCTGGTGGTGGACAAGGATCACGCGCCGAAGTGGAACCCGCCGACGATCGCCGAGGTCGACGCCGCGATGGTGGACGCGTTCTTCGCGTCACCCTGGCCGGCGCACGCGCATCCGTTGCGCGACCTGGCCTAGTGCCCGGTACGGGATGGTAGGGCGAGGATTTGCAACGCCGCCCTGGCCTGTTTGAAGCCGATTTGCCGCAGCTATATGCGGGGCAGGGCACTATGTGAGCCCTGGATGTAGGCCTTCAGACCACTGGCCAGCGCCGCGAAGGTCGTGGCGCAGCGGGGGCTGTCGCGCAGGTCGGCGTGCATCGCGACCCAGGTGTCCAGCGTGAGCGTGAAGCTGGATTTCAGCACGCGCACCATGCCGGGATCGCGCGCTGCGAGGCCCGCCTGGCAGAAGCCGATGCCCACGCCAGCGCGGATGGCCGCGAGCTGGGCCACGTCGCTGTCGCACCGAAAGGCGAAGCGGTCGCGCGAGATCTGCGGGTACTGGTCCGAGAGCTTGCGGATGTAGGCGGTCTCCGTGTCCCAGCCCACCAGCGCGTGCCCGGCCAGGTCCTGCAGCGTGCGTGGCGCGCGGCGTCCGTCCAGGTAGCGGCGATGGGCATGCAGGCCGACCTCGATGCCGCCCACGCGCCGGGCCACCAGTGCTTCCTGCGTCGGCCGCACCATGCGCACCGCGATGTCGGCCTCGCGATGCAGCAGGTCTTCGACCCGGTTCGACGGCACGAGCTCGATGGCGAGCGCCGGATGCGCCTGGCGCAGCGCCGCGAGGACGGGCGGCAGCACCTCGACGCTGATGACCTCGCTCGCGGTGATGCGCACCGTGCCGCGCACGCCGTCGCCCTGGCTGCTGGCCACGCGGCGCAGCGCGGCCGCGGTGGCGGCCAGGCCGGCGGCGTAGGGGCGGAGCTCCAGCGCGGCGTCGGTGGGCGTGAAGCCGTCGAACGCCCGCGTGAACAGCTTGAGCCCCAGCGCGGCCTCGAGGCTGTCGACGTGGCGGCCCACCGTCGGCTGCGTCACGCCGATCTGGCGGCCGGCCGCCGACAGCGAGCCCGTCTCCAGCACGGCGACGAAGCTGCGGTACCACTCCCAGTTCGGTTCGGTGTCGAGCATGGTATGCATTCGTGAATAGTGGCGATGCAATTCTAGGCAATTTTCAAATGGCCCGGGATTGCGCAAACTGTGTCCATCGCAGCGGCAAGCCGCCGACTCCACGAAAGCCCGCCATGTTCGATCCCGTCACCGCCGTTCCCGCCGACTGCAGCCTGCTCCTCGTCGCCCGCCTGGCCGGCGTCGCCCTGGCAGGGCTGGCGATCGTCGCGCTGGAGGCCTGGCTGCGCGTGCCGGTGCGCCCGCTCATGGACGGCACCCTGCAGGACCTGCAGGGACGTGCCGCCGCTTTCGTCCGCCGTCTGTCCTTCTGACCAACCCCTCCCAAGGAGAACCGCATGTCCAAGATTGCCCTCATCGGTGCCGCCGGCGCCATCGGCCAGTCCATCGCCCACGCGCTCGCTACCGCGGGCCAGCCGTATCGCGTCGTCGGCCGCTCGGAGGCCAGCCTGCGCAAGACCTTCGGCGGCGATCCGCTGGCGCAGATCGTCGCCTGGGATCCCGGCTCCCCGGCCTCGGTGCGTGCGGCGGTCGAGGGCGTCGACACGCTGGTCTACCTGGTCGGCGTCGACTACTGGCAGTTCGAGCTGCATCCAGAATTGATGCGCAAGACGCTCGACGGCGCGATCGCCGCGGGCGTTCGCAACGTGCTGCTGATCGGCACGGTGTACCCGTACGGGCGTGCCCGCACGACGACGATCCGCGAGGATCACCCGCGCGAGCCGCACACCTTCAAGGGCCGCATGCGCAAGGCCCAGGAGGACCTGCTGATGCAGGCGCACGCCGAGGGCCGCATCAATGCCGCCGTGCTGCGGCTGCCCGATTTCTACGGCCCGGGCGTGTCCGCCAGCCTGCTGCACGGCGCCGCCGTGGCCGCGGTGCGGGGCGGCACCGCCGACATGCTGGGCCCGCTCGACGTGGCGCGCGAATTCGTCTACGTGCCCGACGTCGGCCCGGTGGTGGCCCGGCTGATTGCAAACGCGGGCGCGTGGGGCCGCACCTGGCATCTGGCCGGGGCGGGCACGACCACGCAACAGGCGCTGGTCGACGAGATGGAGCGCGCCACGAGCCGCAGGCTGAAGCGTCGCGTCGCCGGCAAGACGATGCTGCGCGTCCTCGGCCTGTTCGACAAGTTCATGCGCGAGGCGGTGGAGATGAACTACCTGATGACCGAGCCGGTGATCATGGACGACTCGGCGCTGCAGGGCCTGATCGGGCCGATCCGCAAGACCTCCTACGCCGACGGCATCCGGCGCACGATGGCCGCGGTGCCGAAGACGTGAGTCAGTCGGCGCGCTTGCGCGTGTACATGTGCTGGTCCGCGTGGCGCAGCAGGGTCTCCACGTCCTGGCCGTCTTCCGGGTAGACGGCCACGCCGATCGCGGCGCCCAGCGCCGGCACCAGCGTCGAGCTGCCGGTCAGGCGTTCCAGCGGCTGGCGCAGCACCTCCTCGAGCGTAGCGCAGACGCGTTCGGCATCCTCGCGCCGGTCGATGGAGTCCAGCAGCACGAGGAACTCGTCGCCCGCGAAACGAGCCACCAGGTCGTCGGCGCGCACGGCCGCGCTCAGTCGCTGCGCCAGCTCCTGCAGCACTGCGTCGCCGATGTCGTGGCCGAACTCGTCGTTGATCTTCTTGAAGTGGTTGATGTCGATGAACAGCACGCCGAACGGACGCGGATCGCCGCGTCGGCGCTGCTGCACGATGCGATCCTCGACGCGGCGGATCAGCGCCTCGCGGTTGGCCAGGCCCGTGAGCGGATCGGTGAGCAGGCGGCGCTGCATCTCGGCGAAGCTGCGCGACAGGTCGCCCAGTTCGTCCTTGCGCCCCGACTCGTTGAACGGCGCGGTGCTGCCCTGGCCGACGCGGCGCGCGGCCGCCGCCAGCTGGCGCAGCTCGCGCGTGACCGTCGACAGCACCAGCATGCCCGTCAGCATCACGACCAGCGCCGCGACCGCGGCGAGCAGCACCGTGCGGCGGAAATTGGCGAGGATGCCGCGCAGGAAGTCCTGGCGCGGCACGGCCACCATGATCAACCAGTCGAGCCCGGCCTCGTCGGTCAGGCGCGCATAGCCCACCTGCACGCGCGCGCCGTCCGGCGCCGAGAACACGGTCGTGTGCGGCAGCGAGTCGGCCGAGGTGTCGGCCAGGCCGCGCACGGCGGCGTAGGTGGCCGCCACCAGCGGGTCGCTGCTGTCGGCCGCGTTCAGGCGCACGTTGGTGCCGTCCGGCTGCTTCCTGATGTGCTCGCCGCGCGAGACGCCGATCAGGTTGCCGTCCTTTTCCAGCACCATCGCCACGCCGTTGCTGCTGAGGGCCAGGCGCTGCAGGAACGAGGTCACCTGGCGCAGCGAGATGTCGGTGGCGACGACGCCCTTGAAGGCACCGTTGCGGTCGTTGACGCGGCGTGCGCGCGTGGCCACGAGCTCCTGCAGCTTGAAGTCGATGTAGATCGAGGTCCAGGTCTGCAGCGCGTTGGCCGCGCCGGCCTTGTACCAGGGACGCTCTCGCGGCTCGAAGACGCGCGTCTCGACATCGGGCTTGCCCAGGTCACCCGCGATGCCGCTGTAGTGGTAGATGTCGCGTGGGCCGATGCCCGTGGGCCGCAGGCGCAGCTCGGCGTCGGATTCGGACGAGCGCCACAGCCCGATGAAGCGTCCGTCGCGGTCGCCGTAGTAGGCGTAGTTGTTCGGGTCGCGGTGCACCGAGGTGGCCAGCCAGAAGCGCGTGCGCAGCGACGGCAGTTCCTCCGAGATGGACTCCGGTGCGGGGATGCCCTTGGGAAAGGCCACCTCGAGAACGGCGGCCGACCCTGACACGTGGCCCTCGACCGCCTGCTCGATACGGTGCACCGTTTCCGTGAGCAACTGGCCCGACAGGTTGTCGACGGCGTCGCGGCCCGCGGCATACGACAGCACGCCGATCACGATCGCCGTGCCCAGCACCAATGCCACGTACGGCAGGGTGAGCAAGGCCCGCAGCGGCAGACGCGACAGCAATTTCATCGAAGTTCTCGTTGTAGCCCCGGCATGTTGCCGTGGGCGCGCGTCCGTCCCTCCGGCCCTCCGGCGTCGGCGCAACGCGATTTTGCGCGGGAATGCGCGCGTACAGGCCCGGGGTATGCGCGCATCCGGCCGGAGTTCACGTTTCCACCGGATTGGCGCGGCCTGAACCGTGCGCTTCGCCGACCAGCCAGTCGACGAAATCGGCCAGCAGCTGTTGCGCAACGGCCTGGCGCGGGACGATCGCGACGTAGCCCGTCCGCGCAACCCGGATGTGCGGCAACGGCGCCAGCAGCCTTCCGCTGGCCACGTCGATCTCCAGCATCGGCAGCGGTCCGATCCCGATGCCGAGCCCGTCTTCGACCGCCTGGCGCGTCACGAAGAAGTGGTCGAACTGCTGTCGGGGAAGTCCGGCGAGATGCTGCAGTCCGGCCTCGTCGAGCCAGTCGTCCCAGTCGCCGGGCCGCGTCTGGCTTGCAAGAAGCGTGTGGCCCTCGATGTCGGCGGGCGCCAGGATCGGCCTGCGCTCGAACAGCGCGGGGCTCATGATCAGCGTGTCGACGTCGTCCAGCACGGGAACGACACGATGCTGGGGCCAGGCATCCGCGCGGGCGACGCCGCGCCGGATCGCCACGTCGACGCCGCCCCGCAGTTGCTCGAGCACGGTCGAGACCGTCGTCACCGACACTTCGACGTCCGGATGACCCGCGTGGTAGCGATCCAGGCGCGGGATCAGCCAGCGCATCGCGAAGCTCGTCGGGGCGCTCACGCGCAGGATGCGACGCGCTTCGGGCCGGCCGCAGGCTTCGGCCGCCACGGCCAGGCGATCGAACGACAGGCCGACCTCCGCCGCGAACACCCGCGCCATCGGCGTGGCGACCATCCGGCGGCCGTCCTTCGTGAACAGCGTCTGCCCGAGCCAGCGCTCGAGCACGTCGATCTGCCTGCTGACGGCGCCGTGCGTGACGCCCAGCTGGGCCGCCGCTTCGGCGTAGCTGCCCGTGCGGGCGGCGACCTCGAAGACTCGAAGCGCATTGAGAGGGGGCAGGTGACGCATCGAATACGTGAGAAAAGCTGATGGTTATCGTGAGCCAGGATGGTCTTGTCGAGGATTTGTCGCGTATCTATCATCCCATGATGACCACTTCGACCGTTCTTCGCGCGGCTGGCGACGACCTCGCTCCCTCCGGCACGGCCCGATCGCGCAGCCTGCTGGCCGCCTGCCTCGCGCACGCGCTGCACGACGGCTACACCGACGGGCTCTACGCCTTCCTGCCGGTCTGGCAGGCGCAATTCGGCCTGTCCTATGCAGGGCTGGCCGCCGTTCGCGCGCTCTACTACGCGACCATGGGCGGCCTGCAGATACCGGCCGACCGCGCGCTGCGCGGCCTGTCGGCGCGCACGGCGCTGGTGCTGGCCACCGTCGTCGCGGCCACGGGCCTGCTCGTGATGGCGTTGCCGCTGGGCTTCGCGGGCCTGTGCGTCGGCCTGGTCGTGGCCGGCACCGGATCGAGCATCCAGCACCCTCGGGGCTCGATGCTCGTCGCCGACACGCACGGCAAGGCGTCGCGCCGTGCGCTGGGCATCTACAACTTCTCGGGCGATCTCGGCAAGGCCTTGGTGCCGGCGATCGTCGCGCTGCTGCTGCCCCTGCTCGCCTGGCGACCGGTGCTGGGCCTGATGGCGGCGTTGGGCATCGCCGTCGCGCTCGCGCTGGCGTCGTTGGCGCCGTCGGCGCCCGCCACCGCGAAGGCCAAGGACGCGCCACCGATCGGGCGCGGCCGCGGCGGCTTCCGCATCCTGGCCACGATAGGCGCGCTGGATACGGCCACCCGCATGGGCTATCTGCTGTTCCTGCCCTTTCTCATCCACGCGCGCGGCGGCGGCTCGCCGACGGTCGGCATCGCGCTCGCGCTGCTGTTCATCGGCGGGGCCTTCGGCAAGGCGACGTGCGGCTGGCTGGCCGAGCGCCGGGGCGTCGTCGCGAGCGTCATCGTCACCGAAGCGGCCACGGCCCTGTTGATCGGAGCGACGCTTCTCACGCCGTTGACGGCGACGCTGGCCTTGCTGCCGCTGCTGGGCGTCGTGCTCAACGGCACGTCGTCGATCCTCTACGGCACGGTGCCGGAACTGTCCGACGGCGATACCGGCCGATCCTTCGCGGTGTTCTACACCTGCGTGATCGGCTCCGGCGGCCTCGCGCCTATCCTGTACGGCGCCATCGCCGACCACAGCGACCGGACGATCGCCGTGCTCGCGGCGGCCGCCACCGCCTTGCTGATCGTTCCGCTCGTCTGGATGCTGCGGCCCCATCTGCGCGCTGCCGCCGCGGGGAGTTGACTGTCGTGCAAGTCAAAGCTTGCACATCGGGAAAAATTGGCATATTGTGATCGCCATGACTGACGCGTCTCCAGGTTCCAGGCGATTTGCCTTCTTGCCAACGCCCAAGCTTCCCGCTGAGCTCAGTGCGCAAGTGGTCGCGCGGCGGGAGCAGATGGGCCTCACGAAGAAGGGCCTTGCTGATCGCGCGGGAAAGGTGCGCGAGGTCATTTACCGGATCGAGGAGGGTCAGGACGTCACTGTTTCATCCCTGATGGACGTTCTTCGGGTGCTGGGCCTGAAGCTCGTGCTGGTTCCCGCGGGCATCCCGAGCATCGAAGACGTGGCCAAGGCCTTCAACGAGGACGAGGACGAGGACAGCGATGCTGCCTGAGAAGATCAGTCAATTGGACGTGGCCATAGGCGGACGGCATGGCGCAGGACAGTTGCTCAAGACGTCCAACTACGAGTTCCGTTACGTCGATGCCGACGCGCAGCAGCCGGCCGTGGCGCTGCTCATGCCTCCTTCCAGGCAGTTGACCTGGGGCGCCAGCGAGCTCTTCCCGCCGATGGACCAGAACCTGCCCGAGGGCGATCTTTTCATGCGGATCCGGGCGCTGTTCCCGAAGCAGCAGACGACGGCCATGCACATGCTGGCGCTCATCGGCGACAACGGCATCGGCCGGCTGGGCTATCGCCTGCCGGGTGCTGAAGCAACCGTTGGGTCGGTGCCGATCACCAAGGACAAGCTGCTCGACACGACGTACACGCCGGAGGTCTTCGACGAACTCGTGCGTGCCTACCTGAGCACGGGTGCCGGCATCGCCGGCATGCAGCCCAAGATCATGGTGCCCGAAGTGCGCACGGCCATTCCGATACCGACGTTGATCGTCAAGGCCGGCAGCACCGCGTACCCGGGCCTGGCGGCCAACGAATACCTGTGCCTGCGCGCCGCCAATCTGGCAGGCATCAGGACGTCGGTCTTCGACCTGTCGCACGACGGGCAAATGCTCGTGCTCGAGCGCTTCGATACCCTGATCGGGGAGGACGGTTCCGTCGAGCGACTGGGCTTCGAGGACATCGCGGCACTTGCCGGCCTGCGCGTGCGCGACACGCTGTCCGACCGGAAGTACCAGGGAAGCTACCAGCGAGTGGTCGACCTGTTGAAGACGCTGCAGCTGGAACAGCCGGACCTCACGCGTTTCTTCGCGCAACTGGCGTTCTCGATCATGGTGCGCAACGGCGACGCGCACCTGAAGAACTTCGGCGTCCTCTACCGCACATGGAGCGAGAAGTGGCTGGCACCGATGTTCGACGTCGTGACGACCTCGATCTACCACTACACGCAGTACGCCGGTGGCCCGCCACTGGAGGACAGGACGCTTGCGCTCAAGCTGTTCGCCGGCAAGGGGCGGACGCGGACTTATCCGACGACCGAAGAATTGCTCGTGTTCGGAGAGAAGGTTTGCGGAGTACGCGACCCGAAGCAGTTTCTGCAACGGATTGCCGACGGCATGGGAGAGGCGATGGCCGAAGCCGAGACAGACACCCGGATATCGCCTGCGCTGCTTGCGAAGATGCGCGACGCCTGGGTGCCTGGCATGGCATACGCCGCCTGACCCGAACATTGGCCCCTTGGTCACACCGAACTGGGGGGCTTCCTGGGAATGCGACGAACCGAACCGTTCAGATGTGGATGCCCTTTGCGGCCTTCTGAGTGTTTTCCTGGCCGGGATCATGGGCGCGCTGCCGCCGCAACGGCTAGCTGAGCGCGACCGACCGGACGCCCTTCGATTGACGCAGGCGCTCCAGCGTCGTCAGCATCTTGTCGCGCGCGATGCTCTGGACGCCCACAGATATCACATCCTCGTCGGGCTGCGCGTCGGGCTCGATGCGCACCGTGCGGATGCTCATGCCGGCCGTCGTCAGCTCGGACTGGATGAGGGCCAGGGACGCTGCCTCCCGGTCGATGGTCATCAGGAAGGTGGTGCTGCCGCCGCGCGAGGCCCAGTAGCGACGCTCGATCGGCTTCAGCCCGGCCAGGATCGAGAAGACGATGGCCGCCCCCCCGACGGCCGCCAGATACAGGCCACCGCCCACGGCGAGTCCGACCGCGGCGACCGTCCACAGGCTGGCCGCGGTCGTCAGCCCCTTGATCTTCTCCGTGCGGAACAGGATCGCGCCGGCTCCCAGGAAGCCGATGCCGCTGACCACCTGCGCCGCCACGCGCGAGGGATCCAGGATCACATGGGCTTGTCCGAGCGCGTCGGTGAAGCCGAACGCCGACACGAGCATGAACAGGGTCGCCCCGACGCACACCAGCATGTGGGTACGCAGCCCGGCCGTCCACTGGAGGCGTTCGCGCTCGATGCCGATGACGCTTCCCAACGCGGCAGCCAGACCCAGGCGCAAGAGCATCTCGACATTGGACATTTGACACGGCACCGGCCATCGCCGGGGATCGATGGGAGGACACCATCATAGGTTCGGGCTCGTACAATCACGGAATGATTTCCCAAGAAAATCAAGGGCTTGCCGCGCCTCGCAGTCCTTGGAAACTGTCGGTCGCGCCCATGATGGACTGGACCGACCGCCACTGCCGCTTCTTCCATCGCCTCATCACGCGCGACGCGCTGCTGTACACCGAGATGGTGACCACCGGCGCGCTGCTGCACGGCAACCAGCCGCGCCACCTCGACTTCAACGACGAGGAGCATCCGGTGGCGCTGCAGCTGGGCGGCAGCGAGCCCGACGCGCTGGCCGAGTGCGCGCGGCTGGCGCAGAAGTGGGGCTACGACGAGGTCAACCTGAACTGCGGCTGCCCCAGCGAGCGCGTGCAGCGCGGCGCGTTCGGCGCGTGCCTGATGCGCGAGGCCGAGACGGTGCGCGACAGCGTGGCCGCGATGCGCGATGCGTGCACGTTGCCGGTGACCGTCAAGCACCGCATCGGCATCGACAAGACCGAGAGCTACGACTTCGTGCGCGACTTCGTGGGCACCGTGGCGGCCGGCGGCTGCACCGTGTTCATCGTGCACGCCCGCAACGCGTGGCTGCAGGGCCTGAGCCCCAAGGACAACCGCACGATTCCGCCGCTTCGCTACGAGTTCGTCTACCGGTTGAAGAAGGACTTCCCGGAATTCACGATCGTGCTCAATGGCGGGGTGAAGGGCGACGAGGCCATCGCCGCGCACCTGGAACACGTGGACGGCGTGATGCTGGGCCGCGAGGCCTACCACGACCCGTGGTGCATGGCCGACTGGGACGCGCGCTTCCTGGGCGGCGCGTCGGGCGAGCGCACGCGCGAGAGCGTCGAGGCGCAGATGGTGGACTACCTGGAGCGCCTGCAGGCCTCGGAGCACCACTGGTCGCAGGCCTCGCGCCACATGCTGGGCCTGTGGAATGGCCTCAAGGGTGCGCGCCGTTGGCGCCAGGTGTGGTCGGACCACAGGATGAAGACGCTGGCGCCGGCCGAGGTGTCGCGCCTCGCGCACGCGGGCGCGCCGGAGAGCGTCGCCGCGGCCTGAAACCGTATGCTGGTCATCCTGCGCGCAGTCGCAGGATCCACGAGTGCAGGGCGGCGAAACGAGAGGGCTCGCGCCGCGTGGATCCTGCGACTGCACGCAGGATGACAAATCCTCAGGCGCTGGCCAGCGCCTCGTCGATCTTTTCCTTGACGCGGTTCAGCCCGCGCAGCAGCGAGGTCTGGTCCAGCATCGCCTGCGGGGCCAGCTTCATCGCCACCTCGTCGAGCTGGGCCGGGTCGTTGGTGATCGTGTAGGCGAGGGCGGACAGCACGCAGATGTAGCGGTGCGACACGCGCGGCAGGCGCAGCGACGTGTGGATGCTGACGTGGTGGCGCACGCTGGCGACGGCGGCCGGCGTCAGGCCCCAGGCCTCGCACAGGTTGGCGCCGACGTCGTCGTGGCCGCAGCCGAAGGCGGCTCGCTCGAGTTCGACCAGGTGCACATCGTCGCGCGCGGCGGCCAGCATCGGGGCGTACTTGTCGGGCGCATGCTTGTAGAGCACGGCCTTGCCGCATTCCTCGAACAGCCCGGCGGTGTGGGCGCTCCACGCCTCCATCGACAGCGCCTGCGCGAGGCGGCCCATGAGCAGGCCGCGGATGCTGGCGCGTTCCCAGATGGCCACGAGCTGCGGCACCTGCGGGAAGGCGGCCTGCAGCCCGGTTTCGTAGGCGATGGCGGAAATCTCGCGCACGCCCAGGTAGGTGATGGCCTGCTGCACGCTCTGCACGCGGCCCTTGAGCCCGTACAGCGGCGAGTTGACGGCCTTCATCACGGCCGCGGCGAACGACATGTCGGCCTCGATCAGAGCGCTCACGGCGTTCAGGTTGATGTCGTCGTCGCGCAGCAGCGCGGCCAGCTTGACCAGCGATTGCGGCTGGGCAGGCAGGTCGAAGTCCAGGTTCACGGGTCGGTTGTCTTCCGTCATGGGTGCTCCAGCCGGTCTGGCAGGCAGGTACAGGAAGTCTGCATGCTAGTCCTTGCCGCCCTTGCAGACATGGTCGAATTGGATGGCAAAAGCCCGTCGTTTGCGGCAGAGACAATGCTGGCATGGCGCCTGCCCGACCGGGCTGCCTTTACCTGTCCCCAACATGCCGCCCCGCCCATGATCCATTGGCCCATCGCCAGCCCGTCCCACATCGTCACCTGGGCCATCGCCGCGCTGGCGACCGCCGCCGTCATCCTGCGGCCCGGCAAGTGGCCGGAGGCCGCCTGGGCGTGGGCCGGCGCGCTGGCGCTGCTGGTCGGCGGGTTGCTGCCGATCGCGGCCGCGCTGCAGGCCGTGCTCGAGGGCTGGGACGTCTACCTGTTCCTGGCCGGCATGATGCTGCTGTCGGAACTCGCGCGCCGCGAGGGTCTGTTCGACACGCTGGCCGGGTGGGCGGTGCGCCACGCCGACGGCTCGGCGCGGCGCCTGTTCGCGCTGGTCTACGGCATCGGCGCGGTGGTGACCACGTTCATGTCCAACGACGCGACGGCCGTGGTGCTGACGCCGGCCGTCTACCTGGTGGCGAAGACGGCCGGCGCCAGGCCCTTGCCCTACCTGTTCGCGTGCGCCTTCATCGCGAACGCGGCCAGCTTCGTGCTGCCGGTCTCCAATCCGGCCAACCTGGTCGTGTTCGGCGACCGCATGCCGCCGCTGCTCGCGTGGATGCGCGCCTTCGCGTTGCCGTCCGTGGCCGCGGTGGTCGTCACCTGGGGCGCGCTGGCGATGCTGTTCCGCGCCGAGCTCGCCACCCCCGTCGCCGTCGCGTCGCATGTGCCGTCGCTGTCGGGCACCGGGCGGCTCGCGGCCGTGGGCATCGTGGGCGTGGTGCTCGCGATGCTGGCCGCCTCGGCGCTCGGCTTCCCGCTGGGCGCGCCCACGCTGCTGGCCACACTGATGGCGGTGGGCGCGGTGCAGGCGACCCGGCGCGAGGCGCCGTGGGCCTTGCTGCAGCACGTGTCGTGGAGCGTGCTGGCCCTGGTGGCCGGCCTGTTCGTGCTGGTGGCCGGGATGGGCCAGACCGGCCTGCTCGCCTCGCTCACGGAGCTGCTGCGTGCCCGCGCCCACGTGGCGCCGCATGCGACCGCCTGGGGCGCTGGTGCCATCGTCGCGTTCGCGTCCAACCTGATGAACAACCTGCCGGCGGGCCTCATCGCCGGTACCGCCGTCAACTCCGGTCCGATGCCCGACGACGTCCGCTCGGCCATCGCGATCGGCATCGACCTCGGGCCCAACCTGTCGGTCACGGGCTCGCTGGCGACGATCCTGTGGCTGGTGGCGCTCCGCCGCGAGGGCGAACACGTGTCGGCGTGGCAGTTCCTGCGCGTGGGCGCGGTCGCGATGCCGCTCGCGCTGGCGGCGGCGCTGGCCTGCCTCTGACGTTCAGCAGGCGGCCGCCGTCGTCATTGCCCGTCGATCCGGATCCAGGTCGTCTTCAGCTCCGTGTACTTGTCGAAGGCGTGCAGCGACTTGTCGCGCCCGTTGCCGCTCTGCTTGTAGCCGCCGAACGGCACGGTGATGTCGTCCTCGTCGTAGGAGTTCACGTGCACGGTGCCGGCGCGCAGGGCGCGGGCGACGCGATGGGCGCGGTTGATGTTGTCGCTCCAGACGCTGGCCTGCAGGCCGTAGCTCGAGCCGTTGGCGATCGCGACGGCCTCGTCCTCGGTCCTGAAACGCAGCACGGCCATCACCGGGCCGAAGATCTCCTCCTGTGCGATCTTCATGTCGTTGGTGACGTTGTCGAACACGGTGGGCTCCACGAACCAGCCGCCGGTCTCGGCGCGCGCCTGCCTGCCGCCGCTGACCAGGCGAGCGCCTTGCGCGTTGCCGGCCTCGATGTAGCCCAGCACGGTGCGCAACTGCGTCTCGTCGACCAGCGCGCCCATCTCCGTCGTCGCGTCCAGCGGATCGGCCGGCGCGTACTTCGGCGCCTCCTTGCGCAGGGTGGCGATGAACTCGTCGGCCACCGAGTCGTGCACCAGCACGCGCGAGGGCGCGTTGCAGGACTCGCCCTGGTTGAAGAACATGCCGCCGGCCACCGTCTTCGCGGCGCGCGCGACGTCGGCGTAGTCGTCGAACACGACGAAGGCCGACTTGCCGCCCAGTTCGTTGTACACGCGCTTCAGGTTGGACTTGCCGGCGTACTCGTACATGCGGCGGCCCACGCGCGTGGAGCCGGTGAAGCCGATCGCGTCGACCTCCATGTGCAGCGCCAGCGCCTCGCCGGCCTCGTGGCCGAAGCCCGGCACGACGTTGAACACGCCCGGCGGCAGGCCGGCCTCGAGCGCGAGCTCGGCCAGGCGCAGCGCGGTGAACGGGCTCTTCTCGCTGGGCTTGAGCACGACCGAGTTGCCGGCGGCCAGCGCCGGGCCCAGCTTCCACGCGGCCATGATCATCGGGTAGTTCCATGGCACGATCACGCCGATCACGCCCATGGGCTCGCGCGTGACGAGCGCGAGCGCGCTCGCCGCGGTGGGCGCGATCTCGTCGTAGATCTTGTCGACAGCCTCCGCGTACCACGCGATGCAGCGCGCGGCGGCGGGCACGTCCACGGCCAGCGAATACTGGATCGGCTTGCCCATGTCCAGCGTCTCCAGCAGCGCCAGCTCCTCCTTGGCGCCCAGGATCAGCTCGGAGAATTTCTGCAGGACCTTCTTGCGGGCCGCGGGCGCCTTGCCGGCCCAGCGGCCGTCCTCGAACGCGGCGCGCGCCGATCGCACGGCCGTGTCGACGTCGGCCGCGAGCCCGCGCGCCACGGGGCCCAGCAGTCGGTTGTCGATCGGGGAATGCTTGGCGAAGGTCTCGCCGGTCTGCGTGGCGCGGCGCACGCCGTCGACCAGCATGCGGCCGTCGAGCTTCAGGGCGGTGGCGCGTTCGCCCCAGTGGGTGGTGCTCATCGGTGTCTCCTTGGGAAAGCGAGCGGGCCGGCTCGTGGCCGGCCCGATTTGCGGCGCATCGGCAAGGTGGGCTGCCGCGCGCGAACTTCGAGTGTGCCGCCTTTCGTCAGAACGTGTAGACGCCTCCCAGGGTGATCATCGTGCCGACCGCGCCGTCCTGGTGGTACGACGGGTTGTACGGCGCACCGCCTTGTGGGGCGCCGTTGCCAGCGCCGCCGAAGGTCTGCAAGTCGTAGGGCGCGTGGCGGTTCAGCAGGTTGATGACACCGGCGTGCACCTGCAGGTGCTCGTTGACGTTGTAGCGGCCAGTGACGTTGAGTTCGGTGAATGACTCGACGTGGCAGAACCTCGAGGGCGCGTTGCCGTTCGGGAATTCGGTCGACAGCGCCGTGGCGCAATCCGGAATGCCTTCGCTCGGATCGGTCACGCTGTAGTGCGAGATGTAGTTGACCGTGCTCGAGAGCTCGAACGGGCCTTTGTCCCAGGTCAGCGTGAAGGCGCCGCGCGTGCGTGGCGTTCCGGTGTCCTGCGAGACGAAGGCCGGTCCATGCGTGCCGGCCAGGTGGTACGTCACGCCTTGCGCGTCCAGGTCGTACTGGATCATGTAGCTGACCTGCACCTCCGCCTTCAGGTTGCCGGCTTCCTTCAGGTCAAACCTGCCGACCACGTCCGCGTCAATGCCGGATGTCGTGGTGGTGTTCGCATTGAGGAACGGGTAGGTGTAGAAGAGGATGTTGCCTGACGAATCGCGAGTGATCGTCGTCCCCACGCTCGACGCGTCGTCCAGTGCGAACTGGCCGAGTTGGCCGGCTGAAATAATCTGGTCGCGAACCGTGATGCGGTAGTAGTCGAGCGTCGCGTTCCAGACCTTGTTCGGTTCGAAGATCGTGCCGAGGGTGAACGATGTCGACTTCTCTGGTTTGAGGTGAGGCGTCGAGAGTTGCAGTGCCGGCGGGTCGATGCTGCAGGGGTTGGATACCCCCGCAGGCAGGTTCGGAGCCTGTACGCCGCCGGGGCAATAGAGCGGATCGTAGTACGTGCCGGTGAAGCCCGACGTGGAGCCGGCATTCCCTGTCTCCGCAGGATTCGGTGCCCGGAAGCCTTTGCTGAACGTGCCGCGCAACGCGAATTCGCGCACCGGCGTGAACTTGAAACCCGCCTTCGGGGTGAAGGAGGTTCCGTACGTGTCGTAGTGATCGGCACGCCCCGAGGCGTCGAGTTCGAACGTCTTGGTCACAGGAGCGACCACCTCGGCATAGACCGCGGTGATGGTCTGCTTGCCTTCGGCGAACGAGTAGATGGAACTGCTCTGCGAGCCATTGACGAACGACGGTGGGAACAGCTCGTGGAGGCTGCGGTGGGTGAAGTCAGCGCCCAGGCTCATCTCGGTGGCGCCGCCGGGCAGGGTCATCAACTCATGCTGGCCGCGCACGCTCAGGAAGCTCAGTTCGTTGGTCGATGTCGAACTCGCAGACGGCGCCACCGCCGACAGGACGGCGGACGAATTCGGCCCCGCGACCTGATAGCTGCCGTCGTTCAACGCGTCCTGGAGCGCCGGGAAGTCAATGTAGTTGTAGAAGCTCGCCTTGGTGGCGGCGCGGGTGTAGCCGACCGATCCGTTGACGTCCCAATCTCCCAGCGAGCCGGCCAATTCCGCGACGGCGCGGTAGGAGTTCGTGATGACTCTTTGTGCCTGGGGGCCGATGTCGCGGAAGTCGTCGACCAGCGGAGCTGCCGCACCGGAACTGTTCCCGGGGTAGTTGGCCGGTACGGTCAGCACGAATGGGAATTGGTTCGGGAAGGCGGGCGTGGGCGGAGATCCGGGGCCGAACTTGAACAGGCTCACGCCGCCTTCGCCGACACCTGTGGAAAACGCGTTGTTGTACAGCCCGACCTCGCGCGCCTCGCTGCTGAGCACCGAGCCTTGCACGTTGCCTTGCCAGCCGTTGCCGAAGTTGCGCGTGTAGCGCGTCATCAGGTCGAGGTTGGTCGTCTCCGGCGAGACCGTCATCGACGGGTTGCTGTAGCCGCAGGAGTCCGCCGCGGCCTGCGCCGCCGTACAGCCAGGATAGTAGTAGGTGGGTACGCCGTTGCCGTCGGTGAGGTAGCCCGTCCCGCTACCGGCACCGCTGGACGCGCCTGACACGACGCCCGAGTTGGTGCCCTGCGTGAGGTTGGTGCCGCCGTAGGGAGTCCAGTCTGTGATCGCGAGGTAGGGACGGTTGCGCAGCAGGATCGAGTTCTGGTGGCGTGCTTCCAGGGTCACGTAGGCATTTTGGCCGTCGGTCGAGAGATTGCCCCAGCCGGTGCCCAGACTCGCGTGCTGAGTGGCACCGTCGCCCTTTGACGTAATGCCGGTCTCGGCGCTGAGCGTTGTCTTGTTGATACTTTTCTTGAGGATGACGTTGACGACGCCGGCGATCGCGTCCGAGCCGTATATCGACGAGGCACCATCCTTGAGCACCTCGATGCGTTCGACGGAGTCCATCGGGATCGACGAGATGTCGACGAAGTCGCGCTCGCCGTCGTCCGGCATCGGGTACGAAGCCATACGATGGCCGTCGATCAGCACCAGCGTCGCGCCGACGGTGAGGCCGCGCAGCGCGACGCCTCCGCCACCCGCCGCGAATGCGCTCGGCGAAGCCTGCGACAGCGAGCCCATGTTGTTGGCCGTGATGTTGTGCAGCACGTCGGCGATGCTGGTGTAGCCCGAGTTCTTGATGTCGGCGGCGGTCAGCACCTGCACCGGGCTGGGCGTCTCGCTGTCGGTGCGACGCACGTTGGAGCCGGTGACGGTCACCTGCTGCGCGGCTTGTGGCGCCGGCGTGTCCTGCGCGAGGACCGCGCCGTGGATCAACCAGATGGGGAGGACCCCCACGAGGCGGGCGGGTTGCCATTTCGCAAGTCTTCTCAGGGAACTGGACATGATGGAATCCTCCGGGTTTTTGGGTGCGTCGTTTCAGTGAACCAGTGATGGGGCAGCAGGGCGCCGGCTCGGCGTGGGCCTCAGGAATCGTCGCGATACGCGGCGCTGATCTCGGCAGCGCGACGGCGTTCGGCGCGCGCGACCCAGATGCTCGCGAGCGTGACGCCCACGGCGACGGTGAAGATGATCACGCTCGCCACGGCGTTGACGCTCGGGTCGAGCCCGAGGCGCGCGCGCGAGAAGATCACCAGCGGCATCGTGGTGGCACCGGGGCCGCTGAGGAAGGCCGACACGACGACGTCGTCCAGCGACAGGCTGAACGTCAGCAGCCACGCCGACAGCAGCGACTGCGCGATCATCGGCAGCGTCACGAGGGTGAACACCTGCCACGGCCGCGCGCCGAGATCCATGGCCGCTTCCTCGAGCTGCGGGTTGAGGGTCTGCAGGCGCGCCTTCACCACGACGGTCGCATAGGACATGCCGATCATCAGGTGACCCAGCCAGATGGTGACCAGGCCGCGTTCGGGAAAGCCGATCGCGTGCTGGATCGCAACCAGCATCAGCAGCAGCGACAGGCCCTGGATCACCTCGGGCATCACCAGCGGCGCGCTGACCATGCCGGAGAACAGGGTGCGGCCGGTGAAGCGCTTGTACTTGACCAGCGAGAACGCCGCCATCGTGCCGAGCACGACCGAGCCCGACGCCGACAGCACCGCGATCTTGAACGAGAGCCACAGCCCGTTGAGGATCTCGCTGTCGTCGGCCAGCTTCGCGTACCACTCGAGCGAGAACCCGCCCCAATGGGACGGCAGGCGCGAATGGTTGAACGAGAAGACGACCAGCGTCACCATCGGCAGGTACAGGAACAGGAAGCCGGCGACGAGCCACGCACGGCCGAACTGGCGGGCGAAGCCGGCGCTGAAGAGGGCGCGTTTGCTCATTGGCGGCTCTCCTCGGCACGCGCCTGGTAACGGTTGAACAGCGCAAGCGGCACCACGATCAGCAATACGAGAACCACGGCGATCGTGGAGGCCATCGGCGGATCGTTGTTGCTGAAGTTCTCGTCCCAGATGACGCGGCCGATCATCAGTGTCTGCGGGCCGCCCAGGAGTTCGGGTGTCACGTACTCGCCCACGCAGGGAATGAACACGAGCATCGAGCCCGCGACGATGCCGGCGAACGACAACGGCACCGTCACGCGCCAGAACGCGACCCAGGGCGTCGCGCCAAGATCGGAAGCCGCCTCGAGCAGCCGCAGGTCCATCTTGGACAGGTTCGCGTAGAGGGGCAGCACCATGAACGGCAGGTAGGTGTAGGTCATGCCGACGAGCAGCGAGAACGTCGTGTGCATCAGCTGGCCAGGCGACTCGATCAGGCCCATTGCAAGCAGCAGGCGGTCGAGGTGCAGCCCGATGATCGCGTCGGCGACCCAGCCGCCGTCGTCGAGCAGGCCCTTCCATGCGTAGACGCGCAGCAGGAACGAGGTCCAGAACGGCAGCATCACCAGCATCAGCAGCAGCGCCTGCACCGAGGCCCGCGCACGCGCCATGAAATAGGCGAACGGGTAGCCGATGAACAGGCACGCCAGCGTCGTGCAGAGCGCGTACTTGAGGCTTGCCAGGTAGGCGTTGAAGTACAGGCTGTCGGAGAAGACCGTCGCGTAGTTGGCGAACTTGACGGCGAGCTTGACGGCGCCGTCGGTGTACGTGACGAGGTCCTGCACCCGGATGTCGCCCATCTCGGAGACGGAGTACTTCGCTACGATGAGGAACGGCGCCAGGAAGAACAGCAGCAGCCAGCCGAACGGCACGCCGATGACGATGCCGCGGCCGCGCCACCAGGGCGTGTTCGAGGACGAAGGACGGGGCTTTTCCATCTTCTGCCTCCTAGTGCGTCAGGACAACGTGGGCCAGCGGCGACCAGGTCGCCCAGACGGTGTCGCCGCGAGCGAAGGCGTCGTCGCGCTGGCGCTCCGTGTTGGCCATGGCCACCGCCAGCACCTTGCCGCTGGCCAGCTTGATCCGGAAGACCGAGGTGGCGCCGAAGTAGGACAGCTCCTGGATCGTGCCGGCGACGGCGTTGAACTCGTCGGCCGGCTTGTCGCGCTGCAGCGAGATCTTCTCGGGCCGCAGCGCAACCGTGACCGGCATGCCCAGCGTGCCGGTGATTCCGTGCCCGACGAAGTGCCGGCAGTCGGGGCAATCGATGACGACGTGATCGGGCTCGTCCACGCTCACCGAGCCGTCCATCAGGTTGACGTTGCCGATGAAGTCGGCCACGAAGCGGGTGGCCGGCGTCTCGTAGATCTCGGCGGGCGACCCCACCTGCAGGAAGCGGCCCTCGCTCATGACGGCGATGCGCGAGGTCATCGTCATCGCCTCTTCCTGGTCGTGCGTGACCATGACGCAGGTGACGCCCACCCCCTTGATGATGTTGACCAGCTCGATCTGCGTCTCCTCGCGCAACTTCTTGTCGAGCGCCCCCAGCGGCTCGTCCAGCAGCAGCAACTGGGGCTGCTTGGCGAGGCTGCGGGCCAGCGCGACGCGCTGCTGCTGGCCCCCCGAGAGCTGGTGCGGCTTGCGCTTGCCGAACTTGCCCAGTTGCACCAGCTTGAGCATCGCCTCGACGCGCTCGGCCACCTTGTCCTTGGCCCACTTCTCGCGGCGCAGCCCGAACGCGATGTTGTCCCACACGCTCAGGTGCGGAAACAGCGCGTAGGACTGGAACATCATGTTGAGCGGTCGGTCGTACGGCGGGATGCCCGCCAGGTCCTGGCCATTGAGCACGATGCGCCCCGATGTGGGGGTCTCGAAGCCGGCGAGCATGCGAAGCAGCGTCGTCTTGCCGCAGCCCGAGGAGCCGAGCAGGGCGAAGATCTCCCCCTTGGCGATGTCGAGGCTGACGTCGTTGACGGCCTTGTAGCCGCCGAAGTCCTTCACCACGTCCTGGATCTGGAGGAACTTCGCGTTGTCGGCGCTTGTGTTCATGGGTCTTGTCGCCCTCGGGCGTCTGGTCGGATGTTGTTCAATGCGTCGAAACGCGCGGGTCTCGCGGCGACACGGCTCGCAAAAAAAGCGGGGGATCATTTTGCCGGCTCGCCCGGTTCGCGAGCCACGCGGGATCAGTTGCCGGTCTTGAACTTCGTGTAGGTGCGGTTCTGCAGACGCCGGATGTCGTTGTTCCAGGTGTCGGGCGGCCCTACCATCCGCGACAGGTCCTGCGGCGACAGGAACAGCGTCGGGTTGGACGCCAGCTGCGGCAGGACGAACGGCTTCGACGCACTGTTGGGATTGGCGTAGAAGACCTTGTTGGTGAGCGACGCAGCCACTTCCGGGCGCAGGATGTAGTTGATCCACTTGAGGGCGTTCTTCGGATGCGGCGCGTCCTTGGGGATCGCCATCACGTCGAAGAACAGGATGCCGCCGGTCTTCGGAATCAGCGCCTGGATGTTCTGGCCCGTCTTGTTGTCGATCGCGCGCTGGCGCGCGATGTTGATGTCGCCCGACCAACCCATCACGGCGCAAACCGCGCCGTTGGCCATGTCGTTGATGTAGCCTGACGAGCTGAACAGCGTCACGGACGGACGCACCGCCCTCAGCAGCGCCAGCGCCTGCTCGTAGTCGGCCGGGTTGGCGGTGCCGCGCGGCTTGCCCAGGTAGTGCAGGGCAACGGGCAGCACTTCGTCGCCGGAGTCCAGGAACGAGACGCCGCAGGACTTGAGGCGGGTCATGTACTCCGGCTTGAGCAGCAGGTCCCACGCATTGTCGGGCATTGGCAGCGGGCCGAGCGCGGCCTTGACCTTGTCGACGTTGATGCCCACCGTCGTGTAGCCCCACAACCAGTCGACGACGTGCTCGTTGCCCGGGTCGAAGCGGGCCAGTTGCGCCGCGACGCCCGGATCGACATTCTTCAGGTTGGGCAACTGCGACTTGTCCAGCTTGGCGAGGAGGCCGCCCTGCATCTGCATGCGCGCCCAATAGGAAGACGGCACCACGATGTCGTAGCCGCTGTTGCCCGCCACCAGCTTGGCGTGCAGGATCTCGTTGCTGTCGAAGTTGTCGTAGCGAACCTTGATGCCCGTTTCCTTCTCGAAGTTCCGGATCGTGTCGTCGGCGATGTAGTCCGACCAGTTGTAGATGTTGAGGATCTTGTCTTCCTCCTGCGCCCGCACCGTGCCCGTGAGGAGGCACAACGCGAGCAGGCTCGTGAGGGTCGCCAGGCGCTTCGACGGTGATGTCATCTTCGGGGTCTCCGTCAGTCTTGTAGGGAAAACGATGTCGGGGTCGACAGGGGGCGGGTCAGGCCGGTCCGCGCTCCCTGACGTCGGCCAGCGTGAGGTCGAGGCACTTGCGGGCCTTGCCGACGAGCTCGTCGATCTCGGCCCGGGTGATCACCAGCGGCGGGGCGACGATCATGCGATCGCCCACCGCCCGCATCACGAGTCCGTTGGCGAAGCAGTGGGCGCGGCAGATCATGCCGACCGCGAGGTCCGGGTCGAACGGGGTGGCGCTCGACTTGTCCTTGACCATCTGCACCGCGCCCATCAGGCCGCAGGTCTGGGTGTGGCCCACGAGCGGATGGTCGCGCAATTCCTCGAAACGGCTTGCAAGATACGGGCCGACATCGTCGCGCACGTGCTCCACCAGCTTCAGGCGCTGGATCAGCCTGATGTTGGCCACCGCCACCGCGCACGCCACCGGATGCCCCGAGTAGGTATAGCCGTGGTTGAAGTCCCCGCCTTTTTCGATGAGCACCTTCGCGACGCGCTGGCCCACCATCACGCCGCCGAGCGGCACGTAGCCGGAGGTGACGCCCTTGGCGAAGGTGATGAGGTCGGGCTGGACGCCGAAGGTCTGGCAGCCGAACCAGTTGCCGGTGCGACCGAAGCCGCAGATCACCTCGTCGCTGATCAGCAGGATGTCGTACTTCCGGCAGATGCGCTGGATCTCGGGCCAGTACGTGGACGGCGGCACGATGACGCCGCCCGCGCCCTGCACCGGCTCGCCGATGAACGCGGCCACCTTGTCGGCCCCGACCTCGAGGATCTTCGCCTCGAGCGTTGCGGCCGCCTTGAGTCCGAACTCCTCGGGCGTCTGATCGCGCCCCAACTCGTACCAGTGCGGCTGTTCGACGTGCACGATGTTGGGGATCGGGAGCCCGCCTTGTGCATGCATGCCCGGCATGCCCGACAGCGACGCGCCGGCCATGGTGGAGCCGTGATAGCCGTTGTTGCGGCCGATGATGACCTGGCGCCGCGGTTGTCCGATCAAGTCCCAGTAGCGGCGGACCATGCGCACGTTGGTGTCGTTGCTCTCGGAGCCCGAACTCGAGAAGAAGAAGTGCTGGAAGCCTTCGGGCGCCACCTCGGCCAGCAGCTCGCCCAGCTCGATGGCCGGCGGCGTGGCGGTGTTGAAGAACGCGTTGTAGAACGGCAGCGTTTCCAGTTGCTTCGTGGCGGCGGCGATCAGCTCCTTCTGGCCGTAGCCCACGTTGACGCACCACAGGCCCGACATCGCGTCGAGGATCTTGTTGCCGTCGGTGTCCCACACGTAGATGCCTTCGGCGCGCTCGACGACGCGCACGCCCTTGGCGGCCAGCGCCTGGTGGTCGGTGAACGGATGCAGGAAGTGCTTCGAGTCGGCTTCCTGCCATTGCCGGGTGGTGCGGGTCATGGGTCAGTCCTCGTGAGGGTGGATTCCGCGACTTCGCGCGGAATGACGGGGTTGTCGGGTCATCCTGCGCGCAGTCGCAGGATCCATTCGTCAAACATGCAGCAGCAGGTGCTCGCGCTCCCACGGCGAGATCACCTTCATGAACTCGGCGTGCTCGATTTCCTTGACCTCGGTGTAGACGGTGATGAAGTCCTTGCCCAGCACCTCGTGCAGGTCGGTCTCGTCGCGCAGCAGCTGCAGCGCCTCGCCGAGGCTGCGCGGCAGCTGGTAGTCGCCCAGGTAGGCATCGCCCTTGCATTCGGCGGACGGTGCGATCTGGTTCTTGATGCCCAGGTAGCCGCAGGCCAGCGTGGCGGCGAGCGCGCAGTACGGGTTCGCGTCGGCGCCGATCACGCGGTTCTCGATGCGGCGGGCCTGCGGCGAGGCGATGGGCGAGCGGATGCCCACGGTGCGGTTGTCGGTGCCCCACTGGATGTTGATCGGCGCCGCGGTGTGGCGGGCCAGGCGGCGGTACGAGTTCACGTACGGGGCGAACAGCGCCATCGCGGCCGGGATGTAGCGCTGCAGGCCGCCGATGTACCAGAAGAACTCCTGCGTCGGCGAGCCGTCCTCGTTGGAGAAGATGTTCTTGCCGGTGACCGTGTTGACCACGCTCTGGTGCACGTGCATGGCGCTGCCCGGCTCGCCGGCGATCGGCTTGGCCATGAAGGTGGCGTACATGTCGTGGCGCAGCGCGGCCTCGCGCACCGTGCGCTTGAAGAAGAACACCTCGTCGGCGAGACCCAGCGGCGCGTCGTGGAAGAAGTTGATCTCCATCTGGCCGGCGCCGATCTCGTGGATCAGCGTGTCGACGTTGAGCTCCATCTTCGAGCAGTAGTCGTACACGTCCTCGAACAGCGGATCGAACTCGTTGACGGCGTCGATCGAGTAGGCCTGGCGCGAGGTCTCCGAGCGGCCGCTGCGGCCGATCGGCGGCTTCAGCGGCATGTCGGGATCGGTGTTGCGGGCGACGAGGTAGAACTCGAGTTCCGGCGCCACGATGGGGCTCCAGCCCTTGGCCGAGAACAGGTCGATGACCTTGCGCAGCACCGAGCGCGGGGCAAAGGGGATGAGCTGGCCGTCGGAGTCGTAGCAGTCGTGCAGCACCTGCGCGGTGGGGTCCGTCGCCCAGGGCACGATGCGCACCGTGGTCGGATCGGGCCGCAGGTGCATGTCGCGGTCGGTGGGCGTGATGACGTCGTAGTACGGGCCCTCGGACGGGAACTCGCCCGTCACGCCCATGGCCACGATGGCCTCGGGCAGGCGCATGCCGCGGTCTTCGGTGAACTTCTCGCGCGGCAGGATCTTGCCGCGCGCCACGCCGGTCAGGTCAGGCACGAGACATTCGATCTCGGTGACGCGGTTTTCGTTGAGCCATTGCTCGAGGTCGGCAAAGGTGGCGAGGTTTCTGTTGATGCTCATGGAAGTCTTTCGTGGAGTGCTGGTCGACGGGGCCGCTGGCAGTGATGCATCTATCGGGCCACGTCATCGGATGGGGTGGGTGACGGTCGAAGAGGCGAACCGAAGGCGTCACGGGTGCGGACCGCGCAATCCTTCCTTCCACTGTCTGCAGGCCTGCCCGAAGGCGGTGAGCATGCGCATCGAGACGTCGTTGCTGGCGGCCTGCCACTCGGGATGCCATTGCACGCACAGGTTGAACCCCTTGGCGGCGACGGCCGAGAACGCCTCGACGACGCCATCGGGGGCTCGTGCCTCTACGCGCAGGCCGTCGGCCAGCCGGTTCACGGCCTGGCCGTGCACGGAGTTGACGTCGAACCTCTGAAGTCCGACCACGCGCTCGAGCACGCCGCCGGGCTCGACGAACACCTCGTGCGCGGGTCCGTATTGCAGCTCTGGCGACTGGCCGTCGGCAGCGCGGTGGTCGTGCTTGCCGGCGACGGCGTGCACGGCCTGGTGCAGCGAGCCGCCGAGGGCCACGTTGGTCTCCTGCGTGCCGCGGCACACCGAGAACAGCGGCAGGCCGGTGGCCAGCGCGTGACGGATCAGCGGCAGCGTCCACGCGTCGCGCGCGGGGTCGAGCGGCAGCGACAGGTCCAGCACGTCCTCGTCGAAGTGCGACGGATGCACGTTGCTGGGCGAGCCGGTGAGGAACACGCCGTCGGCGATCGCCAGCAGCGCCTGCAGTTCGGCCGCGTCGGCGTTGGGAACGATCAGTGGCAGGCAGCCGGCCAGGCGCACGGCGTCGGCGTACTTCTTGCCGGCGACGTGGTAAGGATGGTCGCCCAGCAGCTTGTTGCAGGCGGGCACCAGCACCAGCGGCAGGCGGCCGGCCGACAAGGGGGTGGCGGGGACGTTGGGAGCGGTGTTCATCGTCACAGCAGGTCCTTCATGCGATACCAGGCCATGCCCAGCACCAGCGCCGGCGTGCGCAGCAGGCTGCCGCCCGGGAAGGCGCGGTGCCTCAGGCGCGCGAACAGGTCGAAGCGGCTCGCGTCGGCGGTCATGGCCTCGGCCACGACGCGGCCGGCCAGGCCCGTCAGCGCGAGGCCGTGGCCCGAGAAGCCCTGCAGGTAGTAGACGTTGGCGCCGATGCGTCCGAAGTCGGGCGCACGGTTCATCGTGATGTCCACGAAGCCGCCCCAGGCGTACTGGATCTTCGTGCCTTCGAGCTGCGGGAACGTGTCGACCATGCGGCGACGCATGCTGTCCTGCAGGTTGGCCGGCGTCCGGGTGCTGTAGCTCACGCGGCCGCCGAACAGCATGCGGTGGTCGTTGGTGGTGCGGTAGTAGTCCAGCACGAAGTCGGTATCGCAGACCGCCGAGCGCGTGGGGATCAGCGAGTCGGCCAGCGCCGCGTCGAGCGCCTCGGAGCACACGATGTAGGTGCCGACCGGCATGATGCGCGACTCGAGCCTGGGCGCGATCTCCTGCAGGTACACGTTGCCCGCGAGCAGAACCTGGTCCGCGCGCACCGCGCCGCCCGCGGTGCTCAGCGTGACGCCGCCGTCCTGCACGAAGCCGGTGACCTCGGTGTTCTCGAAGATGCGCACGCCCGCGGCCGCGGCGGCGCGTGCCAGACCCAGCACGTACTTCAGCGGATGTAGGTGGCCCGAGCGCGGATCGTGGATGGCGCTGTGGTAGCGGCCGCTGGCGATCCATCGGGGCAGGTCGGCAGGCGAGATGTGGGTGAGCGGATAGCCGTACTTCGAGGAGATCTCGTCGGCCCACGCGTGCAGGTCGCGGCCCTTGCGGGCATTCGTGGCCACGCCCAGGAAGCCATCGCGCCAGTCGCACTCGATGCCGTATTTCGCGATGCGCTCGCGCAGCATGTCCAGCGCCTCGATGGTCATGTCCCAGACCTTGCGCGAGTCGGCCAGGCCCAGCTGGGACTCGATCACGTCCTGGCCGCAGGCCAGTCCGTGGATCGCCTGGCCGCCGTTGCGGCCGCTGGCGCCCCAGCCGACCTCGCGCGCCTCGAGCACCACGACGTCGAGGCCGCGTTCGCCAAGTTCGAGCGCCGCGCTGAGGCCGGCGAGGCCACCGCCGACGATGGCGACGTCGCAGCGGATTGCGCCCGAGAGAGGCGCATGCCGCTGCGACCGGGTCGCGGTCGCGGCGTAGTACGAATTCCGCGAGAGGTCGCGGTCAGACGCAAGGAATGTCATGGATCGTGTGCGCTAGGCAAGCCTTTTCGGGGTGGGCAGCCGCTTGTCTGTACAAGTGGCCGACTGCATTGTCTCTGGGGTTCGAACCGCTCGCGAGGCGACCTTCGGGGGCCGCTCTTCCGGTCTCAGGCCGCACGACGGATCGCGCCGCCCAGGATCTCGATCAACTGATCGATGTGCGAGCGTTCGATGATCAGCGGGGGCGACAGCGCGATGATGTCGCCCGTGGTGCGCACCAGCGCACCCTTGTCGTAGCAATCGAGGAAGACGTCGAAGGCCCGCTTGGTAGGCTGGCCCGCAATCGGCGTGAGCTCGATGCCACCGATCAGGCCCACGTTGCGGACGTCGATCACGCCCGGCAGGTTCCTGAGCGAATGCAGGCCTTCGGCGAAGTAGCCGGCCATCTCGCCGGCGCGCGTCAGCAGGCCCTCGTCGGCGTAGGTCTCCAGCGTGGCCAGCCCGGCCGCGCAGGCCAGCGGGTGCGCCGAGTAGGTGTAGCCGTGGAAGAACTCGATCAGGTTCTCCGGGCCGGTCATGAACGTGTCGTGGATCGACTGCTTCGCGAGCACCGCGCCCATGGGCACGGCGCCGTTGGTCAGGCCCTTGGCGAGCGTCATCAGGTCGGGCGTCACGCCGAAGGTCTGCGCCGCGAAGGGCTGGCCGGTGCGTCCGAAGCCGGTGATGACCTCGTCGAAGATCAGCAGGATGCCGTGCCTGTCGCAGATCTCGCGCAGGCGCTGCAGGTAGCCCTGCGGCGGGATCAGCACGCCGGTGGAACCGGCCACCGGCTCGACGATCACTGCCGCGATGGTGGAGGCGTCGTGCAGCGCGATGACCTTCTCGAGGTCGTCGGCGAATTCCGCGCCAAAAGGCGGCTGGCCCACGCTGAAGGCGTTGCGCGCCAGGTCGTGCGTGTGGCGGATGTGGTCGACGCCGCCCAGCAGCGTGCCGAACATCTTGCGGTTGGCGACGATGCCGCCCACCGAGATGCCGCCGAAGTTGACACCGTGGTAGCCGCGTTCGCGCCCGATCAGGCGCGTGCGCTGGCCTTCGCCGCGCACGCGGTGGTAGGCGATGGCCATCTTCAGCGCGGTCTCCACCGACTCGGAGCCCGAGTTGGTGAAGAACACGCGGTTGAGGCCTTCCGGGGCCAGCGCGGCCACCTTCTCGGCCAGCGCGAAGGCCTTGGGATGCGCCATCTGGAACGGCGGGCAGAAGTCCATCTCCGCGGCCTGGCGCTGGATGGCCTCGGTGATCTTCGTGCGGCCGTGGCCGGCATTCACGCACCACAGGCCGGCGATGCCGTCGAGCACCTGGCGGCCGTCGTCGGTCCAGAAGTGCATGCCCTTGGCCGTGGTGAACAGCCGGGGGGACTTCTTGAACTGGCGGTTCGCCGTGAACGGCATCCAGTAGGCATCGAGGTCGGTCGGCATGGCGGGCTTTCTTGGGGATGACGATGCGCTGTCGTGGTGCTGTTGTCAGCGTGATTTCATTCGGTGACTGGACTTTAGCGGGGAGGCCGCGCAATGTGCTCGCGGGTTGATGCAGGGCAAACCCCCGAAAACGCAATAAAATGCGAAGAATCAAACAAGGCTTCGAATCTCATGCGACAACTACCCAAATCCCTGCAATTGGATGCGATAGATCGTGGCATCTTGAACGAACTCCAGAATGACGGACGGCTCTCCAACGTGGAGCTGGCGGCGCGCGTGCACCTGTCGCCGTCGGCCTGCCTGAGGCGCGTCAAGCAGCTGGAGGACACCGGGGTCATCGCGGGCTACGTGGCGTTGCTCAACCCGAAGCTGGTGGGCCAGAGCGGCGTCAGCTTCACGATCATCAACCTGGCCACGATGAGCAGCGCGCTGCTCGAGGCGTTCGAACAGGCGGTGCAGGCGGCGCCGGAGATCCTCGATTGCTACTACGTGGCGGGCTCCAACGACTACCTGATCCGCTTCGCGTACCGCGACGCCGAGGACCTCGAACGCTTCCACACCGACGTGCTGATGCGGCTGCCGGGCGTGGAGCGGTCGAACTCGATGCTGGTGCTGCGCACCGTCAAGAAGACGACGGCGCTGCCCATGGACGAATAAGGGCGGCACGAGGCCGCCCTGGAATGTCTGCCGCTGCGTGGGCGACGTCAGGCGGCCGCGCTCAGCTGGGCGTTGCCGCGGCGCATCTCCATGGCCTGCATCTGCGTGTTGGCCGACGCGCGCGCGGCCGGGAACACGGCGCTCTGTTCCAGCGCCAGGTGTTCTATTAGCAGGGCCGCATAGACGTCGGCCGCATGACGCAGCATGTCGACGTCGTAGCCGCCGAAGCCTTCGGCCACCGGCTGCAGCTGGGCGAGCACCTCGCGCCAGTTCTCTTCCAGCCAGCCCTGGTCCTGGCGCAGGCGGTCGACGCTGATCTCGAGGAAGGCGTCGCCGCGTCCGGTGATCAGCGGGCACACCTGGCGGTCGACGTCGATGTGGTGCTGGCGCGCGGTGTTCGAGAAGAAGTCGATCACCGATCGGGCGTGGTCGCGCGCCCAGCTGTCCCAGCCGCGGTCTTCCATGTGGTTGACCAGGCTCTGGAGCTCGCCCAGCCAGTAGCGCATCTGGTCGTGCGTGGCATCGAGTCGGTCGAGCACCGGCAGGGCGCCGGCAATCGGGGTGTCGTTGGAGCGGGATTCGTTCACGGCATCTCCTCGAAGTGGTTGGCTCCAGCATGGCACGCGAGCTTCGCTTGCGCAACAATCTTTTCCCCGGAAAAGTTGTAACGCCGCGACCCGCTTCCGGCTGGCGAAATGTGTCAGCCTTGCGTCGCCTTGACGCGGCCCGCCGGAAATGCCCGCACGAGCTGTGCCGCGGCCAGCGAGGTGAGTTCCTGGTGGTCTTAGACGGACGCCACCGCCACGCTATCCATGCCCACGAAGGGCAGGGCGTTCAGCGCCTCCAGCAGCGTGATCGAGTGGTCGCCGCCCCGCCACACCCTCTCGTGCGCGGCGATCAGCGGGGCCTTGTGCACGTGCATCGCGGTGCGCATGGCCTCGAGGCTGGTGTTGGGCAGCGCGAGGTCGCCTGCGTCGCCCAGGAAGGGCGTGGGCGAGACGTCGAAACAAGGGTGGGTCGCGTCGTGCAGCATGTGGCTGGCGGCGCGGATCGCGCGGAGGCCGAAGCGGGCGCCGGGGCGGTTGGTGACCGAGCCGTCCCGGCAGACGCCGGCGACGGCGAACCGGTGCTCGGGGAAGGCCTTGGCAGCACCGAGGAATCCGGCGTGCGACAGGTACGGGAATGCGGTCAGGGGTGACCTCTTCTTCAGCAACTTCAGCGCCTTGGCCGTCCAGGCGGGCTGAGGGCGCGAATGACAGGCGACGGGTCGATCGGGCCGGAGTGACCGGGCCTGGCGGGGCGCGCGACGTGTCATGCCGAGAGATGAATTTCGCAGGCGAAACCATCATTCCATGATGTGAAATTGAATGATGATGCAACGCAGCAAAGTTTTTCATTATGAAAAACGACTTTGCGCATCATGAAAAACTGATTCCAAGTAATTGATTCTAAAGGCGAATGGCTTTAGTCTTATATAAGACATAAGTCTTCCATTTCTCTTGCAGGTGGAATACGCTTGATCCCAACGAACACCTCTTTCCACCTCCCCTCACCGACACCCGAAGGAAGCACCATGACCCAACTCACCCGTGACCAGCAGATCGCCGCCCTCGAGAAGGACTGGGCAGAGAACCCGCGCTGGAAGGGCGTCAAGCGCACGTATTCGGCCGCCGACGTGGTGCGCCTGCGCGGTTCGCTGCAGATCGACCACACGCTGGCCAAGCGCGGCTCCGAGAAGCTGTGGAACCTGATCAACACGGAGCCGTTCGTGAACTCGCTGGGCGCGCTCACGGGCAACCAGGCGATGCAGCAGGTCAAGGCCGGCCTGAAGGCGATCTACCTGTCTGGCTGGCAAGTGGCCGGCGACGCCAACAGCAACGGCGAGATGTACCCCGACCAGTCGCTGTACTCGGTGGACTCGGTGCCCAAGGTCGTCAAGAAGATCAACGCCACGTTCAAGCGCGCCGACGAGATCCAGTGGTCGGAAGGCAAGAACGACATCGACTACTTCGCGCCGATCGTGGCCGATGCCGAAGCCGGCTTCGGCGGCGTGCTCAACGCGTTCGAGCTGATGAAGTCGATGATCGAGGCGGGCGCCTCGGGCGTCCACTTCGAGGACCAGCTGGCCGCGGCCAAGAAGTGCGGCCACATGGGCGGCAAGGTGCTCGTCCCCACGCGTGAAGCGGTGGCCAAGCTGTCGGCCGCGCGCCTCGCCTCCGACGTGATGGGCACGCCCACCGTGCTGCTGGCGCGCACCGACGCCGAAGCCGGCGACCTGGTCACCAGCGACATCGACGACAACGACAAGCCGTTCTGCACCGGCGAGCGCACCGTAGAAGGCTTCTTCCGTACCCGCAACGGCCTCGAGCAGGCCATCAGCCGCGGCCTGGCCTACGCGCCCTACGCCGACATGATCTGGTGCGAGACCGGCAAGCCCGACCTCGCGTTCGCCAAGGCCTTCGCCGACGCGATCCATGCCAGGTTCCCCGGCAAGCTGCTCGCGTACAACTGCTCGCCGTCGTTCAACTGGAAGAAGAACCTCGACGACGCCACCATCGCCAAGTTCCAGCGCGAACTCGGCGCACTCGGCTACAAGTTCCAGTTCATCACCCTGGCCGGCTTCCACGCCCTGAACTACTCGATGTTCAACCTGGCCTACGGCTACGCGCGCAACAACATGAGCGCGTTCGTGGAACTGCAGGAAGCCGAATTCGCTGCCGCCGACAAGGGCTTCACCGCCGTCAAGCACCAGCGCGAAGTGGGCACGGGTTACTTCGACGCCGTCACCACCACGATCGAACGCGACGCGTCCACCGGCGCGCTGAAGGGCTCCACCGAAGACGAACAGTTCTTCGACAAGAAGCACGCCTGAGCGTGAAGCAGGTCGACGGTTGACCGCGAGGGGCGGTCGATCCGTCGGCTTCGATCACGAGACCCATCCGCCTTGAGCAGCGGTTGGGTTTTTTTTTCGCCAGCTCGACGTGAACAGATCGACGCCGGCGCATGCCGGGCTGGGCATGGCACCTGCTGCACCGATGCCGGTGACGTCCCGTCGCCGACAGCCCACGCCAAAGGAGCCCGACCATGACCAAGCTCGACACCGCCCAGCGCAAGGCCGTACCCACCGGCACGTTCGCGTTCACGAAGCAACGCAAGGAGCCGCTGGAGAACGCCGCCCACGTGCGCAACGCCATCGCCCGCTTCAACCAGGTGGAAGGCGTCACCGACGCCGAGCGCGACACGGCCTGGAAGCACATCCGCGCCGCCGCGAAGAAGTACGGCGTCGAGATGCGGGAAGGTTCGTGGCGCGAGGCAGGCCACAAGCATTGAGAACCTGGGAACGAATCCCACACACCCGCTCGTCCCGCCAAGACGCGCCCGCTCTGCGTTGCAAATGCTCGCCGCAGCCCGAGCTACGCCTGTGCTTTGCGCCTTGATCGGACACGTCTTGGCGATCCGCTCGGGCGCGCGGAATTCATTCACGGGTTCTGAGTCGCCTACATCGATTCCTGCAGCATGCGGCGGTAGTCGTCGCGCGACGCGAGGCGCGGGTTCGTGGCATGGCAGTGGTCGAGAAGGGCGTGGTCGATGATCTCGTCGAACAGCGACTCGCCGACGCCCATCGCGGCCAGGCCCGTGGGCAGGCCCAGCCGCGCAGTCATGTCGAACAGGGCCTGCGCCACGGCCACGCCGTCGGCGTAGTCGCGGCCGTCGGGCAGGCCCATCGCGTGGGCCATGCGGTTCAGGCGGTCGTCGCGGCGCATCGATTCGGCCGCCGCGTTGAAGCGGATCACGGCCGGCAGGAAGACGGCGTTCAAGGTACCGTGGTGCAGGCGCGGATTCACGCCGCCCAGGCTGTGGCTGAGGCTGTGCACGCAGCCCAGGCCCTTCTGGAAGGCGAGGGCGCCCTGCATGCTCGCGCTCATCATGTTCCAGCGCGCCTCGCGGTCGGTCCGGCCGTCCCTGAACGCGCGCTCGATGTGGCGCCAGCCGCGGCGCAGGCCGTCCAGCGCGATGCCGTCGGCCGGCGGGTTGACCTTGCCCGACATGAATGTCTCCAGGCAGTGCGCGATGGCGTCCATGCCGGTGGCCGCGGTCAGCGCGGGCGGCAGGGCCATCGTCAGGTCGGGGTCCATCAGTGCCACGCGCGGCAACAGGTGCCAGTTGTGGAAGCCCAGCTTGCGGCCGTCGTCGACGATGAGGATCGCGCCGCGCGCCACCTCGCTGCCGGTGCCGGCCGTGGTGGGCACCGCGATCAGCGGCGCGGCCTTGCTCGTGATCATCTCGGCGCCGCCGGTAATGGTGGCCCAGTTCGCCAGCGGGCCCTCGTGCGTGGCCGCGATCGCCACGCCCTTGGCCAGGTCGATGCTGGAGCCGCCGCCCACGGCGATCAGGCCGTCGCAGCCATGTTCGAGGTAGACCGCAGTGGCCGCGCGCACGGCGGCCTCGTTCGGGTTGCCGGGCGTCTGGTCGAACACCGCATGGGGCACGTCCGCCAGCGCGGCCAGGGCGATGTCGAGCACGCCCGCCGCGCGCACCCCGGCATCCGTCACCACCAGCGGCTTGCGGATCCCGGCCGCCCGGCATTCCTGCGGCAGCAGGCGCACGGCGCCCGGGTCGATCTCGATCTGCGTGACGTACTGGAAGCGGGCCATGGCGTTCTCGGCAAAGAGGCAGTCGCCGAGTTTAGGCCGGCCCCGGCCGGAGCGTTGTCGCCGCGGTGTCTCGCCCGACCTCGTATGCTTGCCGGTCTCGCATCCGCTTCCCACCCGACGTGTCCGCCAAAGATCTGTTGACTCCGCGCATGGCCGAACTCCTGGAGCGCATCGCACGCGCCAACCGTCCCGGCTTCGAGACGATGACCCCGGCCGCCGCGCGCCGGGCCTACACCATCACGGCCGAGGTGCTGGAGCCGCCGCGCGTGCCGCTGCCGCGCGTGGAGCAGATCACGCTGCCCGGCGCAGACGGCGTGGCGCTGGCGGCGCGCCTCTACGCACCGTCCGCGGAAGCGCTGCCCGTGCTGCTGTACCTGCACGGCGGCGGCTTCACGATCGGCAACCTCGAGACGCACGACAGCCTGTGCCGCCAGCTCGCGCTGCGCAGCGGCGCCGCCGTGATCGCACTCGCCTACCGGCTCGCGCCCGAGCACCGTTTCCCCACCGCGGTGGACGACTGCTGGGCCGCCATGCGCGCGCTCGCGCAGCCGGAAACGGGCGCGCGCCTGGGCCTCGACACCACGCGCCTGGCCGTGGGCGGCGACAGCGCCGGCGGCACGCTGGCGGCCGTCTGCGCGCTCCTGGCCCGCGACGCCGGCCTCGCGCTGGCGCTGCAGGTGCTCGTCACGCCCGGCACGATCGCGCACGCCGACACGCCGTCGCACGAGCGCTTCGCCCACGGCTTCCTGCTGGAGCGCGCGCAGGTGGAGTGGTTCTTCGACCAGTACATCGCCCAGGCCGACCGCACCGACTGGCGCTTCGCCCCCGCGCTCGCCCCCGACCACGAGGGCGTGGCCCCGGCCTGCATCGTCATCGCCGAATGCGATGCGCTCGTCGACGAGGCCGTCGCGTACGGCGACCTGCTGCGCGCCGCGGGCGTGGCGGTGGACCTGGAGATCTATCGGGGCGTGACCCACGACTTCATCAAGATGGGCCGCATGCTGCCCGAGGCGGCCCAGGCCCAGCAGGCCATCGCCGACGCCCTCCGGAAGGCCTTCGAATGAAGCGCGCCGATTTCCGCTTCGCCGACCCGCTGCGCGTGCGCTGGGCCGAGGTCGACATGCAGAAGGTGGTCTTCAACGGCCACTACCTCATGTACGTCGACACGGCCATGGGCAATTTCTGGCGCGCGTTGGCGCTGCCCTACGAGGCCACGCTGGCGGCGCTGGACGGCGACCTGTTCGTGCGCAAGTCCACGCTGGAATACCTGGCGCCTGCCCGCTACGACGACGCGCTGGAGGTCGGCATCCGCTTCGAGTCCGCCGGCAGCAGTTCGCTGCGCTTCGTGGCGGCTGTGTTCCGCGGCGAGGAGTTGCTCGTGCACGGCGAGATCGTCTACGTGTGGACGGACGCCGCCACGAAGCGGCCCAAGCCGGCGCCTTCGGCGCTGGTGGACGCGTTCCGCGCGCACGCGGCGGGCGAGTCCATGGTCACCGTCACGGTGGGCGACTGGGCGGTGCTCGGCGCCGAGGCGCAGGCGATCCGCACCGCCGTGTTCGTCGACGAGCAGAAGGTGCCGCTGGCGCTGGAGCGCGACGCCGCCGATCTCGGCGCCATCCACGCGCTGGCCCGCAACCGGCTGGGCCTGGCGGTGGGCACCGGTCGGCTGCTGGCCGGCGAAGGCCCGGGCAAATCTGCGCGCATCGGTCGCATGGCGGTCAGCCGCTCGTTGCGCGGCGCACGCATCGGCAACGCACTGCTGGAGGCGCTGATGGCCGCGGCGGGACGGCGTGGCGACGCGGAGGTGACGTTGCACGCGCAGGTCTCCGCCATCGGCTTCTACGAACGCGCGGGCTTTCAGCCTCACGGCGAGCGGTTCGAGGAGGCCGGCATCGGCCACCTCGAGATGCGGCGCAGGCCCTGAGTTTTGACCATCCACTTGGATGGTGATAGGATGGCGCCATGCCAGCTCTCCGCCCCGCCGCCAACGCCAAGCCCGTCGACGAGAAGATCACGATCAACGTGGGCTTCGTCGACCTGGGCCAGATCGACCTGCTCGTGCAGGAAGGCTTCTACGCCAACCGCACCGACCTGATCCGCACCGCCATCCGCAACCAGCTCGCCGCGCACGCGGAAGCCGTTCGGCAGGTGGTGAGCCGCCGCACGCTGGTGCTGGGCATCCAGCACCTGGCCAAGGCCGAGCTCGAGGAGGTGCGCGCGCGCCGCGAGACACTGGACCTGCGCGTGCTGGGCTTGCTCAACATCGCCGCCGACGTCACGCCGGAGCTGGCCTTGCAGACGCTCAACTCGGTCGTGGTGCTGGGGTCGCTGCATGCGAGCCCGGCCGTCAAGGCGGCCCTGGCGGAGCGGCTGCAATGAATCCCGACTTCGAACGCATGATGAACGACGCCGCGCGACTGATGCGCGCCGGCAGCCTGGCCGAGGCCACGGCCGCGATCCAGCAGGCGCTGGGCGGCGCGCCGGCCACCGCGCGCCCGCCCGAGGACGACGTGATCGACGTCGAGGCACGCGTCGTCGGCGCCCCGAAACCCGCGTCGCGGGGATCGACGGGGTCGTTCACGGCAGGCCACTTCCGCGACGAATGCGGCGCGCGCGACTACAAGCTGTTCGAACCCGCGCGCAACGCCAGGCCGTTGCCGCTGCTGGTGATGCTGCATGGCTGCACGCAGGATCCCGACGACTTCGCGCGCGGCACGCGCATGAACGCACTCGCGCGCGAGCAGGGCTTCCTGGTGCTGTACCCGGCGCAGTCGCAGAAGGGCAACGCCCAGCGCTGCTGGAACTGGTTCAAGCACAACCACCAGGCGCGCGGCAAGGGCGAGCCGGCCATCCTCGCCGGCATGGTGCGCGAGGTGATCGCATCGCACCACATCGATCCGAAGCGCGTCTACGTGGCGGGCCTGTCGGCCGGCGGTGCCATGGCCGCGATCCTGGGCGACGCCTATCCCGACCTGTTCGCGGCCGTGGGCGTGCACTCGGGCCTGCCCACGGGGTCGGCCACCGACGTGCAGTCCGCGTTCGCTGCGATGAGCGGCGGCGCGCAACCCGCGCGCCGCGCCGCGCCGCGGGGACTGACCCCGCCGACGATCGTGTTCCACGGCGACGCCGACACCACCGTCAACGTCGTCAACGGCGAGCGCGTGCTGCGGGCCGCCGGCCTGTTCGCCAGCCCGGAGGTGCGACGTGGGGCGACCGGGATGGGCGTGGCCTGGTCATGCCGCCACTTCGTCGATGCGCAGGGCACCGTGCGTGCCGAGGAATGGACCGTGCACGGCGCCGGCCACGCGTGGTCGGGCGGCGACCTGTCGGGCTCGTACACCGACCCGCGCGGGCCGGATGCGAGCGCCGAGATGCTGCGCTTCTTCCTGAGCCATCCGCGCGGCTAGCAGCTACGCAGCGGCCGCCTCGCCCTCGCCGTGCTGCGTCAGCCGCTGCAGCAGGCAGAACGCCAGCAGCAGCGCGCCGATCACGATCTTGGTCCACCAGGCGCTGAGCGAGCCGTCGAAGGTGATCAGCGTCTGGATCAGCCCCAGCATCAGCACGCCGCACAGGGTGCCGGCCACCAGGCCGACGCCGCCGGCCAGCAGCGTGCCGCCGATCACCACCGCGGCGATCGCGTCCAGTTCCAGCCCGGTGGCGTGCAGGCCGTAGCCCGACAGCATGTAGAACGTGAACAGCACGCCGCCCAACGCCGCGCACGCGCCGCTGAGCGCGTAGACGCCGACGACGGTGCGCGCCACCGGCAGCCCCATCAGCACGGCCGACTGCTCGCTGCCGCCGATGGCGTACACGTTGCGGCCGAAGGCCGTGCCGTGCGCCACGAAGACCCCCAGCGCGAAGGTGGCCAGCGCGATCAGCGCGCCCACCGAGAGCGCCGCGCCGCCGAACAGCGGCACGCGCGTCTGCGCGATCGCGGTGAACGTCGGCTCGGTGATGCTGATGGAGTCGATGCTGATCACGTAGCACAGGCCGCGCGCCAGGAACATGCCGGCCAGCGTCACGAGGAAGGGCTGCAGCCGGAAGCGCTCGATGAGCCAGCCCTGCACCGCGCCGAACGCGGCGCCGCCCACCAGCACCAGCGGGATCACGACGCCCGGCGGCCAGTGGCGATGCTCCACCAGCGCGGCCGAGACCATCGTGGTGAGCGCCACCACCGAGCCCACCGACAGGTCGATGCCGCCGGTCAGGATCACGAAGGTCATGCCCACGGCCACCACCAGCAGGAAGGCGTTGTCGATCAGCAGGTTGAGAAACACCTGGGCGCTGAAGAAGCCCGTGTACATGATGCTGCCGAAGGCCACCATCGCCAGCAGCAGCAGCACGCTGGCCACCACGGGCGGGATGCGGAACGGACGCGCGCTCATCGTGCCTCTCCCGCGGCGGGGCGGATCGCCAGCGCGCGTACCTGGCGACGGAACTCGGCCGACTGCAGCAGCATCACCACGAACACCACCACGGCCTTGACGACCAGGTTGATCTCGGGCGGCACGCCGATGGCGTAGATGGTGGAGGTGAGCGTCTGGATGATCAGCGCGCCGATCACCGTGCCGGCCAGCGTGAAGCGGCCGCCGGTGAGCAGCGTGCCGCCGATGGTGACGGCCAGGATCGCGTCGAGTTCCATCAGCAGGCCGGCGTTGTTGCCGTCGGCGCTCTTGACGTTGGAGCTCACGATGACGCCCGCGATGCCCGCGCACAGCCCGCAGAACGCATAGACGCAGATGGTGATCGTGCGCGCCCGCACGCCCGCCACGCGCGCAGCGCGCGGATTGATGCCGATGGCCCGGATGAACAGGCCCAGCGCGCTGCGCTCGAGAATGAATGTCATGCCGCCCCACACCGCCAGCGCGATCAGCGCCGCCACGGGCAGGCCCAGCAGGAAGCCGCTGCCGATGGTGAAGTAGGGCGTGTAGCCGATGGACAGGATCTGCCCGCCGGTCAGCAGCTGCGCGGCGCCGCGTCCCGCCAGCATCATGATCAGCGTGGTGATGATGGGCTGCAGTCCGGCGCGCGCGATCAGCAGGCCGTTCCAGGCGCCGCACAGCGCGCCCGCGGCCAGCGCGCCCAGGATCACCAGCACGAGGGGAAAGCGGCTGAGGTGCGTGAAGGTGCCGTCGACCATCGCCGACTCGTTGCCCATCAGCAGCGCGGCGACGGCGCCGGAGATCGCGACCACCGCGCCCACCGAGATGTCGATGCCGCGCGTGGCGATCACCAGCGTCAGGCCCAGCGCGACCACCGCCAGCGGGGCGGCGCGGTTGACGATGTCGATCAGGCTGCCGTACAGGTGGCCGTTGCGCCATTGCAGGTGCCACAGGCCGGGGTTCAGGCTCGCGTTGACCGCCAGGATCAGCGCCAGCGTCACCAGCGGCCACAGCAGCGGATGGCGGGCGGCGCGCAGCCAGATCGATTCGCTGCTCGCGACGGCGCTCATGCGGCGGCCGCCGGCTCGCAGATCAGGTTCATCACCTCGGCCTCGCTGGTGCCGCGCGGCAGTTCGCCGGCCTTGCGGCGGTCGCGCAGCACGACGATGCGGTCGGAGATGCGCAGCACCTCGTCGATCTCCGACGAGATGAACAGCACCGACATGCCTTCGCGCGAGAGTCGCATCACTTCGTTCATCAGTTCCTGCTTGGCGGCAACGTCGATGCCGCGCGTGGGTTCGTCCAGGATCAGCACCCGGGGCGAGGTGGCCAGCCAGCGCGCGAGCAGCGCCTTCTGCTGGTTGCCGCCCGAGAGCAGCGCGATGGGCATGTCGACGTCGGCCACGCGGATGCCCAGCAGCTCCACGTAGCGCCGCGCGAGCTCGCGCTGCTGCGCCGGCCGGATGCAGGGCCACAGGCCCATGCGCGCCTGCAGCGCGAGCACGATGTTCTCGCGCACGCTGAGTTCGCCGACGATGCCGTCGGACTTGCGTTCCTCGGGGCAGAACGCCAGGCCCAGCTTCACGGCCTGCGCCGGATGCGTGAAGCGCACCGGCTTGCCCTGCACCTGCAGCGTGCCGGAGTCGGCCGCGTCGAGACCGAACATCAGCCGTGCGAGCTCGGTGCGGCCCGAGCCGAGCAGGCCGGCCACGCCGACCACCTCGCCGTCGTGCAGGTCGAGGCTCAGCGGGTTCAGGCGGCGTTTCGCGCCGAAGTCGCGCAACGACACGCGCGGTGCGGCGCTCGCGCCGTCCGCGGCCTTGGCGGGCGCCGCGGCGTCGGCGTTCTCCGCCGAGGCCAGCGCCACGTCGCGTCCCACCATCGCCGACACCAGCGCGGGCGCGGGCAACTGCGCGGGCGTCCACTCGCCCACGAAGCGGCCGTTGCGCAGCACGGTGATGCGGTCGGAGATGGCGTACACCTGATCGAGGAAGTGCGTGACGAACAGGATCGCGAGGCCCGCCTGGCGCAGGCCGCGCAGCACCTTGAACAGGCTCTCCACCTCGCTGTCGTCCAGGCTCGAAGTGGGCTCGTCCAGGATCAGCACCTTCGCGTCCACGCTCAGCGCGCGCGCGATGGCCACCAGCTGCTGCATGGCCACCGGCAGCGAGCCGACGCTGCGCTTCGGATCGATGTCGAGGTTCAATCGGGTGAGCAGGGCGCGCGTCTCGCGCACCATGCGCGGGCCGTCGATGGCCTTCAGGCCGGCCCAGCCGCGGCGCGGATAGCGACCCGCGAAGATGTTCTCCGCCACCGTGAGGTTGGGGCAGAGGTTCACCTCCTGGTAGACGGTGCTGATGCCCAGCTTCTGCGCGGCGATCGGGCTGGCTGGCGCGATGGGCGCGCCGTCCAGCGCGAGCGTGCCCGCGTTTGGCGCGATGACGCCGGTGAGGATCTTGATCAGCGTGGACTTGCCCGCGCCGTTCTGCCCCATCAGCGCATGCACCTCGCCGGCCCGCAGGTGCAGCTGCACCCCTTCGAGCACGGCCACGGCGCCGAAGCGCTTGTCGATTCCGGTGGCGTTCAGCAAGGAAGCGCTCCGAGGGCGAGGAGGTCGTTGCGGCGCCTCTGGGCGCCCTCGGTGCGATTCATCGTGGGAAGGTCAGTACTTGCGCGTCGGGAGTGCGGCGGCGGCCTGCGCCTCGGTATAGACCGTCTCGTTGGTCAGGATGCGCTTGGGAATCGCCTTGCCGGCGACGACGTCCTTGGCGGCCTGCATCAGCTGCGGCCCGAGCAGCGGGTTGCACTCGACGACCACGTTCTGCTTGCCCGCGGCCATCGCCTCGAATGCGCCCTTGGTGCCGTCGATGGAGATCACCACGATGTCCACGCCCGGCTTCAGGCCGGCTTCCTCGATGGCCTGGATCGCGCCGAGCGCCATGTCGTCGTTGTGCGCGTAGAGCACGTTGATGTTCTTGCCCTCGGCCTTGAGGAACGCCTCCATCACTTCCTTGCCCTTGGCCAGCGTGAAGTCGCCGGTCTGCGAGCGGATGATCTTGATGCGCGGATCGGTGCCCACCACGTCGGCGAAGCCCTTCTTGCGGTCGATGGCCGGCGCCGAGCCGACGGTGCCCTGCAGCTCGACGACGTTGATCGGTCCCGGCTTGCCCTTCTCGAACTCCTCGAGCCAGCGGCCGGCGCGCTTGCCTTCCTCGATGAAGTCGGAGCCCATGAACGTGACGTACAGGCTGGTGTCCTTCGAATCGACCGCGCGGTCGGTGAGGATCACCGGGATGTGCGCGGCCTTGGCCTCCTGCAGCACCGTATCCCAGCCCGACTCCACGACCGGCGACAGCCCGATCACGTCCACCTTCTGCGCGATGAACGAGCGGATCGCCTTGATCTGGTTCTCCTGCTTCTGCTGCGCGTCCGAGAACTTCAGCTCGATGCCGGCGTCCTTGGCGGCGCTCTTGATCGAGTCGGTGTTGGCCGTGCGCCAGGCGCTCTCGGCGCCGACCTGGGCGAAGCCCAGCACGATCTTCTTCTGCGCGAGCGCGATCGAAGGGGTTGCAAAGGCCGCTGCCACGAGGGTCGCGACGAGGATCGCGCGCCGTTGGTTGGTCATGATTCGTGTCTCCTGTCGTTCGTTAGCCGCCTTGAACGAAGGCGGTCCCTGACGATGTCGTGCACTGCCAGTGGGCCGCATGCTAGGCAGCCCTGGGATATCCGGCAAATCGTTTTCTGGCCAGCATCCATATCATTTTCGATATGTTGCCGAACGCAAGCGCATGGCCGCCGTCGCGCAGACAGAATATCCAGGGTGAACACCTACGACATCAGCACCGACCCGAGCCTGCTGCAGCTCGACGCCATCCATGCCTACCTGGCCCGCAGCTACTGGTCGCCGGGCGTGCCCAGGGAGGTGGTGGCGCGGGCCGCCGCCAACTCGCTGTACTTCGGGATCTACCAGCGCGAGTCCCAGGTGGGCTTCGCGCGCGTGATCACCGACAAGGCCACGTTCGCCTACCTTGCCGACGTCTACGTGCTGGAAGAGCACCGCGGGCAGGGCCTGTCCAAGCGCCTTGTCGAGCAGATCCGGGCGCATCCCGACCTGCAGGGGCTGCGCCGCTTCATGCTGGCCACGGCCGATGCGCACGGGCTCTACGCGCAGTTCGGATTCAAGCCGGTGGCCAAGCCGCAGAGCATGATGGAGATCCGCGATCAGGATCCTTATGGGGCCGGGGGCCTCGCATAGACTGGCGCCTTCGACGCCTCCCCGACCCGCCATGTCAAACGACGCCGCGCGCAACCAGCTTGCCAGCACCCTCGGCCAGGATGCCGACCACGTGGTCATGGAGCGCGGCTACTCGCTCGCTTTCGTCGGCGTGGACGGCCAGGTGCGCCTGCTGCAGTTCCGCCTGAGCAAGAAGGGATTCGACGGCGACCGCAGCGCCGACGACGCCACGTTCGCGACGATGCTGGACGAGTTCGCCGCGGTCGTCGAGCGCCAGCTGGTCGCCCGCTGGGGCGGCATCGCGATGCGCGCCGCGTTCGACGGCGAGGGCGAACTGGTCGAGCGGCTCTACGAGGTGGGTCGCCTGGCGCGCTGCGACGCCGTCGACCCGGTGAGCCCGGCAGGGCGGCTGGCGAAGGCAGGCGAGGTGGTCGATGCCCGTGAACTGCTCGTGCGGGCATCGGCGCGGCTGGTGGAGAACTGGGGCGTGTTCGAGCGCGCGCCCGCGCTGGACGACGGCGCGCACGCTCACGAGGCGCGCGTGCGTCACCGGGTCGAAGGCACGCCGGCCTGAGTCAGAAGGTGCCGGGGTACGCTCCGCCGTCGATCAGCACGTTCTGCCCCGTGATGTACGCCGCGTGCACGCTGCAAAGAAACGCGCAGGTCGCCCCGAACTCCGCTGCCTCGCCAAAGCGGCCGGCAGGAATCGCCGCTCGACGCTCCTGCATCGCCTGTTCGACATCCACGCCCGCCTTGGCCGCCTGCGGCGCAAACGCGCTCAGCAACCGGTCCGTGGCGAACGCCCCGGGCAACAGGTTGTTGATCGTCACCCCGCGCCCGGCCACCTCGCGCGCCACGCCCGCCACGAACCCGGTGAGCCCCGACCGCGCACCGTTGGACAGGCTCAACGACGCGATCGGCGACTTCACCGACGAACTCGTGATGTTGACGATGCGCCCCCAGCCGCGCTCGCCCATGCCGTCCACCGTGGCCCGGATCAGCGCGATGGGCGTCAGCATGTTGGCCTCGACGGCCTTCAGCCAGGCCGCATGGTCGAAGTCGCGGAAGTTGCCGGCGGGCGGGCCGCCGGCGTTGGTGACGACGATGTCGTAGGCGGCGGGCTGGCCCCAGCGGAGCTGGCGCGCGGCGTCCAGTGCCTGCGCGTGGCCGTCCTCGGTGGTGATGTCGGCGGCGATCCCGACGACCTTCACGCCGGTCTCGTCGCGGATGGCTTGCGCCGTGGCGGCGAGCGTCTCGGCGCTGCGGGCGACGAGCACGAGGTCGACGCCCTCCCGCGCGAGCGCTTGCGCGCACCCGCGCCCGAGCCCCTTGCTGGACGCGCATACGAGGGCGGCCTTGCCGCGAAGTCCCAGGTCCATTCGTACTCCAAGCCAGACGTGAGTGCGCATCGTACGGCGCCTGGATTACCTCCCAGGTAGTTGAGGCGATTCACCGCTGCGCCGACCATGAGTCCGCGTTCAAACCCCGAGCGCCTCCAAGGACAAACTCATGACCACCACCGCCTTCACGACCCAACCCGCGCCCGCCTGGCTGCTCGCCTTCTGGAAGGAGATCGACGACAAGACGTGGGGTGCCGGCTTCGACTGCTTCGCCGACGACGCCGTGTGCCACCTCGGCGTGGCCGACTGGCACGGCAAGGAGACCATCCGCGCCAACCTGCGCCAGTTCGTCGACAAGCAGATGACCACGCGCCACGACGTCGTCGAGTACCTGGACAGCCCGCACCTGAAGGTGTTCCGCGGCTTCGTCACGATGGTATTCGACGACAAGGCCATCGCCACCGTCAGGCCGACGATGCAGCACTTCTTCTACATGGACGAGAAGGATCCGGCCAAGGTCAAGGCCTGGTACGGCTCCGTTGGCCCGACCGGGTTCTAATCCCGCGATGACCGCCACGCCCTCCGCCTCCAGCCCCGTCGGCACGCTGCTGCGCCAGTGGCGCGCCACGCGCGGTCGCAGCCAGCTGGAACTGGCGATGGACATGGGCGTGTCGCAGCGGCACGTCAGCTTCGTCGAGAGCGGGCGCTCGACGCCCAGCCGCGCGATGCTGCTGGGCCTTTGCAATGCGTTGGACGTGCCGCTGCGCGATCGCAACGCGTTGCTGCTGGCGGCCGGCTATGCGCCGATGTACGCCGAGCCGGCGTGGGACGCGGCCGAGATGCGCGTGGTGCATCGGGCGCTGGAGCGCATGCTGGCGCAGCATCAGCCGTATCCGGCGCTGGTGCTGGATAGTCACTGGAATGTGCTGATGACCAACGAGGCGGCGCCGCGGTTCTTCGGGCAGTTCGTGGATCTGGAGCGGTTTCCGCGACCGCGCAACCTGCTGCGCCTGATGTTCGATCCGAAGGCGCTGCGGCCCTTCGTCGCCAACTGGGAGACGGTGGCCGCCAGCCTGTTCCAGCGCATCCATCGCGAAGCGCCGGGCGGCGTGCTGGACGACGCGATGCGCGCGCTGATCGGCGACCTGCTGGCGTTCCCGGACGTGCCCGCCGCGTGGCCCGTGGCCGACGTGGCCAGCACCTCGCCCGTGGTGCCCATCGAGTTCGCCAAGGACGGCCGGCGGTCGGCCTGGTTCTCGATGGTGAGCACCGTCGGCACGCCGCAGACGGCGTCGGCGCAGGAACTGCGCGTGGAGTGCATGTTCCCGGTCGACGACGCGGGCTGACGGCGCGCTTCAGCCTCGCGTCGCGGCCTGGAAGATCGGTTTCACCATGGCCTCGATCTTCGCCGCCATCTCCTCGGCGGGCGGGCGATTGGGCTCTGCCAGCCACAGGCGCGCGGCACCGAAGACCGCCCAGGCAGTCGTGGTCGCGAGCAGGTTCGCATCGAACCCCGGCGACAGCGGGTGGCTGGCCGCGCCTTCGAGGAAGATGCCTTCCACCACGGCAATGATGGAGCCCTCGAGGGGCATCTTCGCCAGCCCTGCCGGGCAACCTGGCGCCTCGGCGAGATAGTCGCAGACCCCCAGCGCGATCGCCCGCAGCGCGCCGTCGCAATTGCTGAACGACAGGCCGCGGCGCTCGATCAGGTCTCGAAAGCGCGCCTCCGCCATCGCCTGCAGCAGGCTGTTCTTGTCAGGGTAGTGCAGGTAGAAGGTCGCGCGGTTGAGCGTCGCTTCGTCGGCGATTTCCTGGATCGAGATGTCGTCCAGCGGTTTCGCGGTCAACAGCCGCGCCAACGCATCCATCAGCATGCGCCGGCTGCGCAGGATGCGCGGATCGGTGCTCTGCGGGGCCGCGGTCTCGGGGGTGGGCGTCGGGGTCATGCCCGGCCAGCATAGCGCCATTTCGGCAAGGGACGTTTAAACGACACTTGTCGATCATCCATGATGAACATATGATGACTAAGCGACATATGTCGTTCAGGAGCCCATCGCATCATGACCACACTTCTCCATATCGACTCCAGCCCGCTCTACGGGCGTTCCGTGTCGCGCCAGCTGGCCGACGCGTTCGTCACCCAGTGGAAGACCTCGCATCCGGACGGACAGGTGCTTGCCCGTGACCTCAACGCGACGCCCATCGCGCCCATCGACGCCGACTGGATCGGTGCCGTGTACACGCCGGAGAGCGACCAGACCCCGGCGCAGCGCAGCCTGCTCGCGCTCTCGGATTCGCTGCTCGCCGAACTCGCGACGGCCGACGAATACCTCATCGCCGTGCCGATGCACAACTTCGGCGTGCCGGCCGTCCTCAAGCTGTGGATCGACCAGATCACGCGCGTCGGCAAGACGTTCTCGTACGCGGACGGCACGCCCAAGGGCCTGCTCGTGGGCAAGAAGGCCACGTTCATCGTCGCGACCGGCGCCGACTTCGCAGCCCAGCCGCACCTGGCTCCCTACAACTTCGTCGAGCCCTACCTGCGCGCGCTGTTCGGCTTCCTGGGAGTGACCGACGCCAGTTTCCTCACCGCGGGCGGAACGATGGCGTTGAACTACGGCACCGATCGCGACACGTTCCTCGCGCCGCATCTCCAGGCGGTGCGGGCGCAGGCGCAGGTGGCCTGAAGAGGCTGGGACAGGTGGCGGGTCTTGCCTGACACCGGGTGCCAGGAATCGCGGGCTCGCGCCCTGGCAAGCCATTGGAGCCGGATCACCGCTCCAGGGCAGCCAAGCTCTGGCAACTGATATCCGCCAGCGCCTCGAATATGGCCGGGGTGCGCTCCAGGCGGGCGATCGTTCTCGCACCTTCGAGGGCAGCTGCCAGCGCGGCCGCGGTGGAGGATGCGCGAGCCGGAACGAAACCACACCCGCGGAAATGCTCCGCAATGATTTCAGTGGAATCGGCAAAGCCGCGGGCGACCCGTTTCGTGAGCTCTGCATCGAGCGCGGGCAACTCGTTGGCCAGGTTTTGCATCAGACAACCGTACTGGAAATCAGTGGCCACCATCTCGCCCGCGAAGGCGTCGAAGATCTGCTGGACGAATTTGCGGGCATCACCCGTCGTCTTTGACGAGATCGTCCGCAAGACCCCCATGCGACTTGAGACGTACCGATCGATGGCTTCCTCAGCCAGCTGCGCCTTGCCGCGCGGAAAGTGAAAGTAGAACGATCCCTTCGGCGCTCCGCTTTCCACGAGGATCTGCGTCAATCCCGTCGCGGTGTAGCCCTGCATGCGGAAGAGCCGCTGGGCGGTTTCGATGGCACGGGTGCGGGCATCTGTCTTACCAGTCATGCGCTGAACGTACCACCATTCGCTTGACACTCAATATGGCGATTGCCATACTAGGGCGATCGACATAGTCATTCGCGGCAATGTCCAGTGACCAACCCCCAAAGTCCCGACGAGCAGGCCTGCTCGCGATTCGGTACGCGCAAACTCGACAGGAGAAACTCCAATGACTACGCCCTCGTATGGCGACGGGACGCTGCCCAAGGGTGTCCGCTCGCGCGTTGTCCAAGGGGTCAATGGCCTCGATGTCCATGTTCTCGAGGGCGGCTACGAGAGCCCTGGCCGGCGCCTCGCGCTGCTGCTGCACGGCTTCCCTGACCTGGCCTACGGCTGGCGACATCTGATCCCGATCCTGGCCGACGCCGGATACCACGTCGTGGCGCCCGACCAGCGAGGTTATGGTCGCACCACTGGCTGGGTCGACAGCTATGACACCCCGCTGGAGCCTTTCGGCGTCTTGAACATGATGCGCGACGCCCTGGCACTGGTTTCGGCGTTGGGGTATCGGCGCACGGCGATGCTTGTCGGGCACGACATCGGCTCGCCCATCGCGGCCTACTGTGCCCTGGCCCGACCGGACGTCTTTCCCTCCGTGGTGCTGATGAGCGCCCCGTTCCCCGGGGTGCCGGCGTTTCCGTTCGATACCGCGGACGGCACGGTGCCCGCGGTCCAAACGAGCACGGACAACCAGAAGCTGGCGGCCGCGCTGGCGGCACTCGATCCGCCGAGAGTGCATTACCAGCAATACCTGAGCATGCGGCAGGCGAACGAAGACATGTGGCACCCCCCTCAAGGTCTGCACGCCTTTCTTCGCGCCTTGTTCCACGTCAAGAGCGGCGACTGGCCGGTAAATCAGCCGCGTCCGCTGAAGGCTGGAACTGCCGCCGAACTTGCGCAGATGCCGACGTACTACGTGATGGATCTTGGCAAGACGATGCCGCAGAACGTCGCCCCGTTCCGGCCCTCCGCCGCGCAGGTGCTGGCTTGCAAATGGCTCAGCGAGCCGGAACTCGGGGTGTACGCCGAGGAGTATGGTCGCACCGGCTTTCAGGGTGCCTTGCAGGCCTATCGCGTCTATTCCGATCCTGGCCTGACCGCCGAACTGCGCCTGTTCTCGGGCAAGACGATCGATGTGCCCTCGCTCTTCATCGGTGGAAAGAGCGATTGGGGCACCTACTCGGCACCAGGCGCGCTCGATGTGATGAAGGCGAAGGCGGCGACGAGGATGGGAGACATCGAGCTAATCGATGGCGCCGGTCATTGGATCCAACAGGAACAACCGGATCGGCTCGGCGCGCTCCTGCTCGACTTCGCCAAGGATGTGCGCGGGGCAGATCAGGCCCGGGGCTAGTTGCGCGACGGCCACGTTGCATTGGCAGGCGATAGAATCCCGACGTCCTTAGGGGAGTAGCCGCCTTCGCCTCATCCGAGCCGAAGAGCGCCGATCAACACACTTGCCGCCCCATCGCGGCATGGTCGGCGCGGCCCGCGGCAGCGGGCCTGGCAAGACCTTTGGCGTTGTGTCCTTGACCCGGGGCTGGGGAGGACGCGGCGTCATTGGTTTTCGCACCCGGCCCCCAGGAAAATCCATCTTGAACGCCAGACACCTCGACGTGCCGACGTCCCCCGCGCGAGCGCGCCTTGCGCATGCGGGAGTGAGGCCATGATCCTCACCCTCGCATTGCTGCTCGGCTCCGCCGTCGTCATCTACCTCGCCTGCGAATACTTCGTCAACGGCGTCGAATGGGTCGGCGAGCGCTTCGGCGTGTCGCAGACCGCGGTGGGCACCGTGCTGGCCGCCTTCGGCACCGCGTTGCCGGAGAGCGTGGTCACGCTGGTGGCCGTCGTCTTCGGCAAGACCGAGGCGCAGAAGGACATCGGCGTCGGGGCCGCGCTGGGCGGGCCGCTCGCGCTCTCCACGCTGGCGTACGCGGTGGTCGGCGTCGTCTTCCTGCTCGATCGCGCGCATCACCGCAAGAAGATCGCGCAGGAGTTCAGCACCGCGCGGCTCGCGCACGACCAGGCGTGGTTCCTGGGCGTGTTCGTGTTCAAGGTCGGGCTGGGGCTCCTGGCGTTCGCGTGGAAGCCCTGGCTGGGGTGGCTGTTCCTGGCCGCGTACGGGCTCTATGTCTGGCGCGAACTGAGCAGCGAGGGCCACGAGGCCGATGAGGTGGGCGAGGAGCGCGAGCCCCTGAAGCTGCGTCCGCACACCGGGAATCCGTCCACGGGCTGGGCCGTGCTGCAGACTGGCGGCGCGCTGGCGGTGATCTTCTTCGCGTCGCAACTCTTCGTTCACCAGCTCGAAGCCGTCGGGCCGTGGCTGGGCCTGTCACCGCAACTCGTGGCCTTGCTGCTGAGCCCGATCGCCACGGAACTGCCCGAGATCCTCAACGCGGTGATCTGGGTGCGCCAGGGCAAGACGTCGCTGGCGCTCGGCAACATCAGCGGCGCGATGATGATCCAGGCGACGGTGCCCAGCGCGCTGGGCCTGTTCTTCACGCCGTGGTTGCTGAGCCCGGCGCTGTTGTGGGGCGCGGCGATCACGATGGCGGCGATCGTCGTGATGCTGGTGCTGCTGAAGCGCCATGCGCTCACGGCAAAGAGGCTGCTCGCGATGTCGGCGCTGTACGGCACGTTCGCGCTGGGCGTCGCGCTGCGCTTCCACTAGGCAGCTGGGAAGACTGACATCGCGGCGATGCGTGGATCCTGCGACTGCGCGCAGGATGACAAAAAGGGGGGCGGCTCGAACGATACACGGTCATCCTGCGCGAAGCGAAGCGGAGTCGCGGGATGACGCAGTGGGCAGCGCAATCGCTCGGGGGCATCCGACGACGACGCGTTGGACAGCGAAGTGGCCTACCGGCTGATCGGCTTGAGCAGGCTGCGCACCCGCGTCTTCTTGGCCGGCGGCGGCATCTCGAGTGCCGCCACCAACGCGCCGTCCACCTCGGTCTCGGCGACCACCGAGGTCTCCACCTGGTGGTGCGAGCGGTCGGCGTAGCGCGGTGGCCAGTCCTTGAGCACGGTGCGGCGCAGCAGGGCCAGGCCCGGCCCGGCGGTGAAGGTGCGCTCGAACACGTGCGTCACGAGCTGGCGCTTGCTCTTCTCGGTGATGATGATGGTGGAGCAGCGAGTGCCGTAGCCGCCGTCGGGCGTGCGGATGAACGCGGGGCTCAGCAGGCGCTCGCGGTCGCGGCCGATGCCGGTGCTGGGCAGCTGGTCGTCGGGCGCCATGTCGCGGTCGGCCAGCGCGGTGAACAGCTGCGCGGACAGCGAGTCCACCGATTCGGCGGTCTTCAGCGCCTCGCCCAGCCGCGTCTTCAGCCTCGTCACCTTGGGCCAGGGCGTGTCGAGCGCGGCGTTGGACAGGCCGAAGATGCCGCGTTCGATGCGGCGCGGGATCGCGTGGTCGTTGCTGGCCCAGAAGCAGTCGCCGCGGCGGAAGTCGGCGGCGATCAGGTTGAACGGGGCGTAGCCCGACAGGCCCGTCTGCATCCAGAACTGGTCGGGGCGCAGCTCGGTGCGCAGCCAGTGCGGCACGATGCCGCCGCGGCTGGGGGCCTCGAGGTCGGTCTCCACCTGGCGGCGCACGTTGGTGACGAGGGCCAGGCGGCCGGAGCCGCTCAGGCCCAGCCAGGTGCCGCCGGCCAGCAGGTCACGGCCGGCGAGGATCTCGGGGCCGCCTTCGGCCGGCGTCCACCAGCCCATGCGCGCGGCCGGACGGTCGAAGAACTCGTCGCGGTTGGTGGCGATCACCAACGGGAAGCGGCGGTTCTCGTCGATCGCGAGGGCTACGAGGCACATGGGGCGAACAGTTCGACGTGGCGCGCGCCGCGCAGCAGGCCGGCGAGCGGCGACACGGCCGTCTCGAGCGTGGCCAGGAAGTCGCGCACCGCGAGGTCCGCCGAAGTGCCGGTCGGCAGCGAAAGACGGTAGGTTTCCATCACGGTCGCGTCGTCGGCCGGGGCGTGCGAAGGAAGGGACTCGGGACGTGCATCAGACGGCGAAGCAGGTAGATCGTGTGAGGGCAGATCGCATCGTAAGAGCACTTCCACCTCGTCCGCGCGACCGCTCTCCCGCAATGTGCGCTGGAATTCACGCACGGCCGCAATGACTCGTTGCGAATCCCGTCTGGCGACACGGTAATAGACGCAGATGAGCATCTGCGGTGTGCGATCCGTCACGGATGCGCGCGGGTGCACGGCCGCCACGCGCGCACTCCGTCAGGCCTGCTCGGCCGGGATCTCGTAGGGCAGGTCGCGCAGCCGCACCATGGGCCCGTCGGCCGCGCCCAGGTGCAGTTCGCCGGCCTCGGCCAGCGCGCGCTTGACCTCGATCAGCGCCGCATGGCGCGCGCCGCCGTCGGGATGCGGCAGGCTGGCCGACAGCACGATCTGGCCCGCGGGCTGGCCCGGGTCGGCCGCCGCGAACACCTCGGCCCCGGCGATGCCGGCCGACGCGCCCTCGGCCAGCACCATGCGGCGCTTGAGCGTGCCGCGGTACTGGCTGCGCGCCACGATCTCCTGGCCGGGATAGCAGCCCTTCTGGAAGTTCACGCCGCCCACCAGCTCGAGGTTGACCATCTGCGGCACGAAGGCCTCGACGGTGCTGGCCACGATGCGCGGCACGCCCGACTGCACTTCCAGCCAGTTCCACACGTCGGCGCTCGCGGTGGGCGCCCAGGGCGGCGTGGCGTCGGCCGGGGCCGCCCACAGCAGCCGCGTGGCGCCGGCCGCGTCGGCCAGGCGGATGGCGGTGCCGCCGGCGAGTTCGGCGGTGGTGTTCGGCGCCGCGGGAATGGGATGCGCCGCGTCGTCGTGCAGCAGGCCGGGCAGGGCGACGCCCCACAGCAAGATCTCGGCCGACGCGTCGCTCAGCCTGCACCTGGCACGCAGCACGAACATCGACAGGCGCTTCAACGTGGGCGCCAGCAGGTCGGCGCTGCAGGCCAGCAGGATCTCGTCGGCCGCCGTGCGCCACACCACGAAGCTGGCCAGCAGCCGGCCCTTGGGCGAGCAGTAGCCGGCCAGGCGCGCCTGGCCCGGGTCGAACTTCAGCGTTTCCTGCGTGAGCTGGCCGTTGAGGAAGGCGGCGGCGTCGTCGCCCTTGGCGCGGATCACGCCCCAGTCGGCGAGGCGAACGGCGACGGGGGCGCCCAGGGCGAGGTCGGAGGTGCTCATGGCGCCGATTATCATGGCGACCCACCATTCCTTGCGCCAACAGGGCCTCCCCCGCGAAGGTTCTGCCTCCATGTTGAATCGACTTTTCCTGCTGCTGCTCGTGCTCGCCGCGGCGGCCGGCGGCACCGCCTTCTGGTGGCTGCAACACCCGCTGACGCTCGCGCACGACGAGGTCGAGGTCTCCGTCGAGCCCGGCACGCCGGTGCGCGAGATCGTGCGCCTGTGGCACGACGCGGGCGTGGAGGACAGCCCGCGCCTGCTCTACGAATGGTTCCGCTGGTCGGGCGACGCCAAGCGCATCCGCGCGGGCAGCTACCTGGTCGCGCGCGGCGACACCCCGCGCACGCTGCTCGACAAGATGGTGCGCGGCGACGAGGAACTGGAGTCGGTGCACATCATCGACGGCTGGACGGTCAAGCAGATGCGCGCCGCGCTGGCCGCGGCGCCCGACCTGAAGCCCGTCACGGCCGGCATGACCGACGCGCAGCTGATGGCCGCCATCGGCGCGCCCGACGAGAAGGCCGAAGGCCGCTTCTTCCCCGACACCTATGTCTACAGCCGCGGCGTGCAGGACATCCTCGTGCTCAAGCGCGCCCACGACGCGCTGGAGCGCCAGCTGCAGGCCGCCTGGGCGCTGCGCGCCGCCGACACGCCGCTGAAGAGCGCCGACGAGGCGCTGGCGCTGGCCTCGGTGGTGGAAAAGGAGACCGGCGCGGCCTCCGACCGCGGCAAGGTGGCCGCCGTGTTCTCCAACCGGCTGCGCCTGGGCATGCCGCTGCAGTCCGACCCGACCGTGATCTACGGCCTGGGCACGGCCTACGACGGCAGCCTTCACAAGATCGACCTGCAGACCGACACGCCGTTCAACTCCTACACCCGCCAGGGCCTGCCGCCCACGCCCATCGCGCTGCCCGGCCGCGACGCGCTGCGAGCGGCCGTGCGGCCCGAGCCCATCAAGGCGCTCTACTTCGTCTCGCGCGGCGACGGCACCAGCGTCTTCTCCGACACGCTCAACGCCCATAATGCGGCGGTGAACCAGTACATCCGAGGCCCCCACAAATGAGCGGCCGCTTCATCACCTTTGAAGGCATCGACGGCGCCGGCAAGTCGTCCCACATCGAGGCGCTGGCCGAGTGGGCGCGCGCTCGCGGCGTGGAAGTGGTGCTCACGCGCGAGCCCGGCGGCACGCCGCTGGCCGAGCGGCTGCGCGAGCTGTTCCTGCACCAGCCCATGGACGCGCTCACCGAGGCGTTGCTCGTGTTCGCCGCGCGCCGCGACCACCTGCGCGGCGTGATCGAGCCCGCGCTCGCGCGTGGCGCGATGGTGCTGTGCGACCGCTTCACCGATGCCACCTTCGCCTACCAGGGCGCGGGCCGCGGCTTCGACGAGGCCGTGCTGTCGCAGTTGGAGACGTGGGTGCAGGACGGTCGCCAGCCCGACCTGACGCTGTGGTTCGACCTCGCGCCCGGGGAGGCCGCGCGCCGCCGCGCCGCGGTGCGCAGTGCCGACCGGCTGGAGCGCGAGGACGAGGCGTTCTTCACGCGTGTACGCGACGGCTACGCGCAGCGCGCGCAGGCCACGCCCGCGCGTTTCGCGCGCATCGACGCCGCGCAGACGCGCGAGGCCGTGCGCGCGGACGCCATCGCGGCGCTGGCGTCGCGCGGCTGGTTCATGCAACCCGAGACAAGCGATGACCGCCGCGCCTGACGACGCCGCGCTACCCTGGCTTGCCGAGCCCGCGCACGCCATCGCCACCCGCCAGCGCGGCCACGCGCTGGTGCTGCAGGGCCATCCCGGTGCCGGCGTGTTCGAGCTCGCGCTGCGCGTGGCGCGCACCTGGCTGTGCGAGACCACGGGCGCCGACGCGCCCTGCGGCCGCTGCACCGCCTGCCACCTGCTGGCCAGCAACAGCCATCCCGACTTCCGCGCGCTGCTGCCCGAGCTCACGCAGGTGGAGCTGGGCTGGAGCGTGGGCGGCGGCGACGCGCCCGAGGCCGGCGACGGCGCGGGCAAGAGAAAGCCCAGCAAGGACATCAAGATCGAGGCCGTGCGCGACGCCATCGGCTGGACGCAGAAGAGCTCCTCGCGCGGCCGCGCCAAGGTGCTGCTGCTGTTCCCGGCCGACGCCATGAACCTCGTCGCGTCCAACGCGTTGCTCAAGACGCTGGAGGAGCCGCCGCAGGGCGTGCGCCTGCTGCTGGTGGCCGAGGACGCCGAGCGCCTGCTGCCCACGTTGCGCAGCCGCTGCCAGCGGCTCCTGTTCGCAGGCCCCACGCCGGCGCAGGCGCTGACGTGGCTCGAAGGGCAGGGCGTGGCCAGCGCGCCGGTGCTGCTGGCGGCCGCCGGCGGCCATCCGCTGGCCGCGCGCCGCCTGGCCGCCGACGGCTTCGACGCCGCCGCCTGGGTGGCGCTGCCCAGGCGCATCGCCGACGGCCGCTGGGATCCGCCGGCCGGCGCCACGGTGCCGCGGCTGCGCGAGGTGCTGCAGAAGCTTTGCCACGACGCGATGGCCACGGCCGCCGGCTCGGCGCCGCGCTACTTCCCGGCCAACAGCCTGCCGCCGGTGGCGGCGTGGGCCAAGCTGGCCGACTGGTCGCAGTCCCTCGCCCGCCTGGCGCGCCACGACGAGCATCCGTTCAACGCGCCGCTGATCACCGACAGCCTGTTGGCCGAGGCGAAGGCGGTGTGGGCCAGGCCTCGGGGCCGCGCGGCCCCGTAGCCCGTCATTGCGCGCGCAGTCGCGCAATCCACCCCTTCGAGACACACTCATGCGCCGGCGCGGATCCTGCGACTGCGCGCAGGATGACGTCGTCCTGGGCCTGAGCAACGGTGGCTAGGCGGCGTCCCCTGCGCCAGCCGGACGCCGCATCTCGATCGCGTCGAATGGGCAGCGCAGCGCGCACAGGCTGCAGCCCGTGCAGTCGTCGCGCCGGTGCAGCAGCGCCGCCTTGCGCCAGTTCGGCTGGGTCTCCAGGCTGAGCACGCGCGGCTCGCACGCGGCCACGCAGCGCCCACAGCCGGTGCAGCGGTCGACAGCGATCGCGGGCAGGCGGGGGGCGGGGCGGCGGGCGGTCATCGGGGTTCCCTTCGAAGGAGACAAGCGCAAGCGTAACGCAGCGGGCCGCTGGCGGACGTCTCGGCGTGGTGGCCCCGCGGCCGCCACAGGCGCGCCGGCTGGTGGACTCGGCGGCGCAATTCCTAGTTTGATCACGGGATGGTCGCTGGCTCCCCGACAATGGGGCATGTCCCCGCCATTGGCCCATCGCTGCCTGGCCGCCGACGCCTTCGTGGTGCCGGCGCCGTTCCGCGCGTTCGCCGTGCGCAGCGACGAGCCGTGCCACGCGTTCGATGCGCGCGCGCCGTACGGGCGGGTACACGTCGTGTCCACCGGACTGCTCGATGCGGCGACGCGCCTGCGCCTCGCGCGGGCAGGCTACGCGAAGGTCGACATCGCCGAGAGCTTCTCGGTGGACTACGCGGCCACCACCTGGGACGAGCTGGCCGCGCTGGTGCCGACCGGGCTCGACCTCGCGCGCGCGATCGCGGATGCGCTGCGCGTCACGCGCGTGCTGGGCGACGACCCGGCCGGCTACGCGCGCAGCGTGGCCACCCGCGTCGACTGGCTCGCCTCGCGCGGTGCCGGCTTCCACAACGACGTCGCGCGCCACTGGTCGCGCAGCCTGTTCTGGATCCTGGCGCTCGACCTGGCCGACGTCGAGTTCGTGCAGGCGCACACAGGCCTGCGCGTGGCGCTTGCGCCCGGCGATCTCGTCGTGTTCGACCAGGTGATGGCGCACGGGCTATGCCGGCCGGCCGACGCGGGCCAGGCCGTGGCGGCGTCGTTCGAGGATGGCGACGTGGGGCGCCAGCTGTTCCTCACCGGCGAGATGCTGTTGAGCGAGGCGCAATGGTCGGCGCTGGGCGCGCCCTGGCAGCCGGTGGAGGTGGCGCGCGCGGCCGGCGCGCTGGACCTGCTGGTGGCCGAGTTCGACGACCGCAGCGGCACCGTCCAGCGCGTGCGCTCGCTGGCGTACGCGATGTCGCCCGACACCTGCCACGTCGATGAAACTTCCACCGCCGCACGACGCTCTGAAGCCGATGCTTCCTGAAGGCGAGAATCGAGGCATGCACGTTTGCCCTCCTGCGCGCCCGTCCCGGCCCTGGCGCCACGTGGCCACCTTGGCCGTCGTGGCGCTGACCGCCTGCGCCAGCCCGCCGTCGACCACGCCGCAGCCCGTGCCGATCAGTGCCGACGCGGCGCAGGCCGCCGGCATGTCGCCCGAGGAGCTCGTGCTGGAGCAGGGCTTTGCGCGCTGGGTGGCGGGCTTCATGGACTCGGCGCGCGCCGCCGGCGTCGACGACGCCACGTTGCACCAGGCCTTCGACGGCGCGCACTACGTGGCGCGCGCGGTGGACGCCGACCGCAAGCAGCCCGAGTTCACGCGCGCAGTGTGGGACTACGTGGACGCCATCGTGTCGCCCAATCGCGTGCTGCACGGCCAGCAGAAGCTCGCCGAGGTGCAGCCGGCGCTGGCGGCCGCCGAGACGGCCTACGGCGTGCCGCAGGCCACCATCGTGGCGATCTGGGGCATGGAGAGCGACTACGGCGCCAACTACGGCGACATCCCCACCATCGATGCGCTGGCCACGCTCGGCTTCGAGGGCCGGCGCGAGGCCTGGGCGCGCGGGCAGCTGATGGCGGCGCTGAAGATCCTGCAGAGCGGCGACATCGACCGCGCCCACATGATCGGCTCGTGGGCCGGCGCGATGGGCCAGACGCAGTTCCTGCCGAGCGCCTTCCTGGCGTTCGCGGTGGATGCCGACGGCGACGGCCGGCGCGACATCTGGGGCAGCATGCCCGACGTCACCGCGTCCACCGCCAACTTCCTCGCGCGCTCGGGCTGGCAGGTGGGCCAGGCCTGGGGCGCCGAGGTGAAGCTGCCCGACGGTTTCGACGCCGGCCGCGCCGACGACGCGGTGCGCCAGGCCAGCGCCCAATGGGCCGCCGAAGGCGTGCAGGCGCTGGACGGCACGCCGCTGCCCGAGTTCCCGGACGGCGCCATCCTGATGCCCGCCGGCGTGCGCGGTCCGGCCTTCCTGGTAGGCCCGAACTTCCGCGTGATCCTGCGCTACAACAACTCCACCAGTTACGCGCTGGCCGTGAGCCTGCTGGCCCAGCGCATCGCCGGCGGCCCGGGCGTGCAGGCGGCCTGGCCCAAGGACCTGCCGCCGCTGTCGCGCGACCAGCTGAAGGCGCTGCAGTCCGCCCTCGACGATCGAGGCTTTCCCGCCGGCGCGCCCGACGGCCAGCTGGGCCCCGCCACGCGCCAGGCGCTGCGCGCGTACCAGCGCACGATCAACCTGCCGGCCGACGGCTATCCCACGCAAGACCTGCTGACACGACTCCAGACTCCATGACCCTGCCCGAGACCCTCACGATCGTTCCCGCCGAACTGGCCGATGCCGCGGCCATCCTCGCCCTGCAGAAGATCGCGTTCGAGCCCGAGGCCCGCGCCAGCCAGCTGTGGGAGATCCCACCGCTGCAGGAGACCGTGGAGGGCATCCGCGAGCACATGCGCATGGCCACGGTGCTGAAGGCGGTGGACGGCGAGCGCCTGCTGGGCTCCGTGCGCGGCATCGTCACCGGCTCCGCGTGCCTGGTCCGCGTGCTGATGGTGGCGCCCGAGGCCCAGGGCCGCGGCCTGGGCGCCCGCCTGCTGCGCGCCATCGAGGACGCCCACCCGGACGCCACGCGCTTCGATCTCACCACCAACATGGTGATGGTGGGCAACGTGCGCTTCTACCTCAGCCACGGCTACGAGGTGGTGGAGCAGGTGCAGCACGCCCCGACGATCCGGCTCGCGGTCATGCGCAAGTTCCGCACGGCCGGCGAGTCGGCCTGAACCTCAACCCAGCGCGGTCTTGTACAGCGCCAGCAGCTCGGTCCAGGCGCGCTCGGCGTCGGCCTGGTTGTAGATCGGCTTGCCGTCGTTGTGCGGCATGTCGGGCACGCACCAGCCGTGCTGCTCGGCGAACACCTCCACGCGGGCCGTCACGTGCGCGTCGTCGAAGGCCTGGCGCAGCTTGTCCTTGGCGTCGGGCTGCTTCGCGTCGTCGCTGCCGGCGATGGCGATCAGCAGCCGGGCCTTGATCTTCGGGGCGAGCAGGTGCGGCGAGTCGGGCTCGCTGGTGACCAGGCCGCCGCCGTGGAACGTCGCGCCGGCGCCGATGCGCTCGGGCACCGTCGCGGCCGTGCGCAGCACCAGCGCGCCGCCCATGCAGTAGCCCTGGGTGCCGATCTTGCGGCCCTTGTCCACTTCGGGCTGGGCGTCGAGGAACTTCACGAATTCGACGGCGTCCTTCTCTGCCGCACCCGTGGCGCCGATGGAGCCCATCAGCGGGCCGATCTTGGCGAACGTGGCCTTGTCCTTGAAGTCGACGTTGGCGGCCGTCTCGTAGAACGGCCCCTTGCCGACGCGGTAGAACGGGTTGGGCACCAGCACCGCATAGCCGCTGGAGGCCAGGCGGCGACCCATGTCGCGCATGGACGGGCGCAGGCCGAAGGCGTCGGTCCACAGGATCACGGCGGGGTGCTTGCCGGCACCCGCGGGGTGGAAGTACGCCGCGTCGCAGGTGCCGTCGGGCGTGTTGATGGTGACGTCCTTCTCGACCACCGCCGCGCCGGCTGCAGTGGCGACGGCGGGCAGGGCGACGGCGGCCACGCCGGTGGCCACCGTGGCGGCGACGAAGCCGCGCCGACGCAGGTCGGGCGCGTCGGAAGGGCGGGTGTCGGTGTCGAACTGTGCGCTCATGGGCTGTTCCTGTAGGGGGTGGTGGCCGGGGGGGCCGCAGAGGTCGGACAGGATATCGCGGCTGCGTGAACCCGAGGCCGCATGAGGGGCGCTCCGCCCGAACGCGGAAAAAGCCACGGGGAACCGGGCGCTGCGCTGCGGCCAGGCGGCGCCAAGGTCGGTACACTAGTCCCACGATGCCAGATGAACCGATTTCAGTGATGCCCTCGCCGCCGCCGGCTTCGGCGCGCCCGAGCGTGATCCAGCTCGTCTTTCGTGAAAAGGGCGCGCTGTACGCCGCCTACATGCCCATCTTCACCGAGGGTGGCCTGTTCGTGCCCACCACGCGCGACTACCAGCTGGGCGATGACATCTACCTGCTGCTGACCCTGCCGGGCGACCCGCAGCGCTACCCGGTGGCGGGCAAGGTGGGCTGGCTGACGCCGGCCAACGCGCCGGGCGGCCGCACGCAGGGTGTCGGCGTGCGCTTCCCGGTGGACGAGAAGACGCGGTTGCTCAAGCTGCGCATCGAGGAAGTGCTGGGCACCTCCATCTCGTCGTCGAAGCCCACTCAAACCATCTGAAGCCAACAGGCCCCTGTCATCCTGCGCGCAGTCGCGGGATCCACGACTGCCGACACCTTTCCCGAACGTGGCTCCTGCGTCCTGCGACTGCGCGCAGGATGACGCGCTTCGCTCAGCGCAGGATCACCGCCATGTACGTCGACTCCCACTGCCACCTCGCATTCCCCGAGCTGACCCAGCGCCTGGACGCCATCCTCGCCGACATGCGCGCGGCCGACGTCGGCGGTGCGCTGTGCATCTGCACCAGCATGGACGAGTTCGAGTCCGTGCACGCACTGGCCATGGCGCACGACAACCTGTGGGCCAGCGTGGGCGTGCACCCCGACACCGAGGCCATGAGCGAGCCCGACGTCGCCTGGCTGTGCGAGCGCGCGGCCCGTCCGCGCGTGGTCGCGATCGGCGAGACCGGGCTCGACTACTTCCGCCTCGAGGGCCGCAGCATCGCCGACATGGAATGGCAGCGCGAGCGCTTCCGGGTGCACATCCGGGCCGGCCGCCAGCTCGACCTGCCGCTCGTGATCCACACCCGGCAGGCCAGCGACGACACGCTGGCCGTGCTGCGTGCGGAAGGCGAGGGCCCGGGCCCGGCGTCGCGCGGCGTGTTCCATTGCTTCACCGAATCGATGGAGGTCGCGCGCGCTGCGCTCGACCTCGGCTTCCACATCTCGTTCTCCGGCATCCTCACCTTCAAGACCGCGGCCGCCCTGCGCGAAGTGGCCCGCTACGTGCCGCTGGACCGCTGCCTGATCGAGACCGACAGCCCCTACCTGGCGCCCGTGCCGCATCGCGGCAAGACCAACACGCCCGCCTGGGTGCCACACGTGGCGCAGCTGATCGCCGAGCTGAAGGGGGTTTCCGCCGCGACCGTCGCCGATGCCACGCACTTCACGTTCGAGCAACTTTTCCGTGTGACAGTGCCGGAGCAGGTATGAGACCCCCGACGCGCATCCACCAAGCCCCCACGCCATGTCCCTCCGCATCCGCCTTTCCGTCGCCATAGCCATCGCCACGCTGGCGACCGGCAGCGCCTTCGCCGTCACCTACGACAGCGTCGACTTCTTCCGCGCCGTCAATGTCGACAACGCCGATGCCGTCTCGCGCATGCTCGCGGCCGGGCTCGACCCGAACCAGCTCGACACGCACGCCCAGCCCGCGCTGATCGTGGCGCTGCAGGGCGAGTCGCTGAAGGTGGCCAAGGTGTTGATGGACGCCAAGGGCATCGAGATCGACGTGCACAACCACGCGGGCGAGACGCCTCTGATGATGGCCGCGCTCAAGGCCGAGGTCGACGCCGCCACGGCGCTGGTGGCGCACGGCGCGGCGGTGCAGAAGGACGGCTGGTCGCCGCTGCACTACGCGGCCACCGGCGGCAGCGCGGCCATCGTCAAGCTGCTGCTGTCCAAGGGTGCCAAGCTGGAAGCGCGCTCGCCCAACGGCTCGACGCCGCTGATGCTGGCGGCGCGCTACGGCAACGAGGAGGCGGTCGACGCCCTGTTGGCGGCCGGCGGCGACCGGACACTGAAGAACGACCTGGGCATGGACGCGTCGGCCTTCGCGGCAAGCGCCGGGCGCGAGCGGCTGGCAGCGCGGCTGAAGCCGGCGGCCGCCACCAAGTAGGCCGCGCATGTACGTCGCCGTCGTCGTGCTGACGATGCTGCTGTTGCCGGCGGCCTCGGTGTTGCTGGAACATGCGGCGCATCCCGCGGCGAGCCTGGTCTTCCTTGCGGGGCGCTGGTTCGTGTTCTGGGGCGTCGGCGTGCGCCTGGGACTGGCCGGCCTGCGCCAGTTGCTGCAGCCGGCGTTCACGGCGCGGGAGATCTTCCACATGACCAGCGACGAGGCGCTTCCGCTGATCCGGGAACTGGGCGTGGCCAACCTGGCCGCGGCGCTGGTCGGGCTGCTGTCGCTCGCCGCGCCGGGCTTCGTGTTGCCGGTGGCGATCTCCGCCGGCGTGTTCTACGGCGTCGCCGGCCTCCTGCACGTGACGCACGAGCGGCGGTCGTTCAACGAGAACGTGGCGATGGCGAGCGACCTGTTCCTGTTCGCGGTGCTGGCGTTCTTCGTCGGGGCAACGGTCACCGGCCGCTGAGATCGTTCAGTACGGCGCGCGTGCCTTGGCGTTGACGCGCCAGGCGTCGGCATCGATCCGATACGTCGTCAGCGCCTTGCCGTACCAGCGCTGCAGGCCCTGCGGCCGCATGCCCAGGCGTTCCATCACGGTCCAGGAGGCCTGGTTGTCGGGATGGCAGACCGCCAGCAACTCGTCGGCGTGCAGCGCCTCGAACGCGAAATCGGCGATGGCGAACGCGGCCTCGCTGGCGTAGCCGCGGCCCCAGAGCGCGCGGCGCAGGCGCCATCCGATCTCCAGGGGACACGCGAGGTCGGGCAGCTGCGTCGCCTCGCGCCGCAGGTTCTGCAGGATGCCGGCGCCGGCGAATTTGCCGGTGTCGCGCTCGATGATCGCCCACCACCCGTAGCCGAGCTCGGCCCAGCGCGTCTCGATGCGCTCGATGATCGCGCGCGACTCCTCCAGCGTCTCGGGCTTGCCGGAGAGAAAGCGCATCACCTCCGGGTCGGAGTTCATCGCGTTGAACCCGGCGAGGTGGGCATCGGCCAGGGGTTCCAGGCGCAGGCGGGCAGTGGTCAGGACGGTCATCGTGCGGCTCGGAATCGGTATGGCGCACGCGAAGCATAACGCGCGTGTCGAGGATTCCTGACGCGGCGAGAGCCGGCGCCAAGGGCGGAAAAGCGGGGGCTTGATCCTGCAAGTCCTGCTGCGGGCGCGGGCCTCTTTCGCTACGTCCTCCGACGCCCGTGTAGGAAGTTCGCCGACACGCGGTCTGGCGCCGGCCCGACTACAGATTCGAGGGGCCGGGCCCTAGAGTCCACTCCATGGAATGAAGCAGTTTTTTACCGCTTCGTCCAACGAATACCAGGAGTACCGTTCCATGCAAGCCTCGACCCTCGCCAATCCGTTCGTGATGATGACCGACCCGGAGACGATCCTGCTGGCCGTCGAACGTTCGGAACGCCTGAACCGCCTGAACCGCAAGGTCTACCGTCCGCTGGATCGCCCGCTGATCCCGAAGATCGGCGCGAAGGACCTGGCCGCCTTCGACAACGAGATCGACTCCGAGATCGAGGAAGAAGTCCTCGAGCCGGTGAGCGTCGATCTGACCTGATCCCGGCTACCAGCTCGCCGTATCGAGCCGCCGCTCCGGTGGCGCGATGCAGGCGAAGCGGTGGGCCTGCGGGTCCTCCGGCTGCAAGGCCGGCACCGCGTCCCTGCACGCGGGCATCGCGATCGGACAGCGCGGATTGAACGCGCAGCCCGGCGGCGGTGCGAACGGCGAGGGCAGCTCGCCGCGCAGGATGATGCGCTTGCCCGCGCGCGCCTCGCGCGCCTGCGGATCCGCGATCGGCGTGGCCGACAGCAGCGCCCGCGTGTACGGATGCTGCGGCTGCGCGAACACCGCCGCGCGCGTGCCGTGCTCCACGGCGCGTCCCAGGTACATCACCAGCACGTCATCGGCCACGTGACGCACCACCGACAGGTCGTGCGAGATGAACACATAGGCCAGCCCGAATTCCAGCTGCAGGTCCACCAGCAGGTTGAGCACCTGTGCGCGGATCGACACGTCCAGCGCCGACACCGGCTCGTCCAGCACCAGCACTTTGGGTCGCAGCATCAGCGCACGCGCGATGGCGATGCGCTGGCGCTGGCCGCCCGAGAACATGTGCGGGTAGCGTCCGTGGAACTCCGGGCGCAGGCCCACGCGGACCATCATGTCGCGCACCGCGGCGTCGCGCTCGGCGGCGCTCATCGACGTGTTGACGATCAGGGGCTCTTCCAGCGCCGCGCCCACCGTCTGGCGTGGGTTGAGCGAGCCGTACGGGTTCTGGAACACGATCTGCACGTCGCGGCGAAGCGACTTGAGCTGAGCGGCGCTGGCCGCGGCCACGTCGACGTCGCCCAGGCGCAGCGTGCCGGCCGTCGGCGCCTCGATCATCGTGAGCAGGCGCGCCAGCGTCGACTTGCCGCAGCCCGATTCGCCCACCACCGCCAGCGTGCGGCCGGCGTGCAGCGTGAACGACACGCCGTTGAGCGCCTTCACCGTGGCCGAGCGCGCGAACAGGCCGCGGCTGACGGCGTACTCGCGGGCCAGGCCGTCGGCGCGCATCACCACCGGCGTGCCGGCGGGCAGCGGGCGTTCCGACAGCGCGGCGGCGTCGGCGACGGCGGTCATGCCGGCAGCTCCGCGGCGATGCGCGACGGGACGCCCGAGCGCAGCGGGTAGTGGCACAGCGCGAGGCCCAGCTGCGCCGAGGCCTGCGCGGGCGGCGTGCTGCGGCAGCGTTCGTCGGCGAACGCGCAGCGCGGCGCGAACAGGCAGCCCGCAGGGCGGTTGAACTGGCCCGGCACGACGCCGGGAATCGCCTCGAGCCGACGCGCGCTGGCGCGCTCGGGCAGCGCAGCGAGCAGGGCGTGGGTGTACGGATGGTGCGGATCCGCGAACAGCGGCACGGCGTCGTTGCCCTCCACCTGACGCCCGGCGTACTGCACCACGACGCGGCCGGCATGCTCGGCCACCAGCCCCAGGTCGTGGGTGATCAGCACCAGCGCCATGCGGCGTTCGCGCTTGAGCGACAGCAGCAGGTCGAGGATCTGGGCCTGGATCGTGACGTCCAGCGCGGTGGTGGGCTCGTCGGCGATCAGCAGCTTGGGCTCGCAGGCGAGCGCCATCGCGATCATCACGCGCTGGCACATGCCGCCCGAGAGCTGGTGCGGGAAGGCGCCTGCGCGGCGCGCGGGGTCGGGGATGCCCACCTGCTCCAGCAACTGCAGCGTGCGTTCGCGGCGCACCTTGCGGCCCAACCCCAGGTGCACCTTGAGCACCTCGCCGATCTGGTAGCCCACCGTGAAGCACGGGTTCAGCGACGTGATGGGCTCCTGGAAGATCATCGCGATGTCGCGCCCGACGATCTCGCGGCGCGCCCGCGGCGTGAGCGCGGCCAGGTCGTGGCCGTCGAAGGCCATGCGGTCGGCGGCGACCGTGGCCGTCCACGGCAGCAGGCCCATCAGCGCGAGCATCGCCACCGACTTGCCGGAGCCGGACTCGCCGACGATGGCCAGCACCTCGTCGCCGTCCACCTGGAGGTCGATGCCGTCCACGGCAACGAAGGGCCCGGAGCGGGTGTTGAAGGTCACGCGCAGGTTGCGCACGTCGAGCAGCGACATGGTCAGCTCCGCCGCATCTTGGGGTCGAGGGCGTCGCGCAGCCCGTCGCCCATCAGGTTGATGGACACCACCGTCACCAGGATCGCCAGGCCGGGCAGCGTCACCATCCACGGATTGGAGCGGATGAACTCGCGCGAGTCGGCCAGCATCGTGCCCCACTCGGCGATCGGCGGCTGGGCGCCCAGGCCCAGGAAGCCGAGCGCGGCGGCCTCGAGGATGGCGTCCGACACGCCGAGCGCTGCCTGCACGATCAGCGGCGCCAGGCAGTTGGGCAGCACGGTGCGGAACATCAGCCGCGCCGTGCCCACGCCGGCCACGCGCGCGGCCGTCACGTACTCGCGCTGCAGCTCGCCCAGCGCGGACGCGCGCACGAGGCGCACGTAGCGTGGCAGGTACACCACCGTCACGGCGACGATGGTGTTGGTGAGGCTGGGGCCCAGCACGGCGACGACCAGGATGGCCAGCACCAGGCTGGGCACGGCCATGATGAGGTCCATCACGCGCGTGATCGCCACGTCCGCCACGTTGCCCAGCGCCGCGCAGGCCAGGCCCAGCAGGGTGCCGATGACGAACGACACGCTCATCACCGACAGGCCGATGAACAGCGACACGCGTGCGCCGTAGATCAGCCGCGAGAGCAGGTCGCGGCCCAGGCTGTCGGTGCCCAGCACGAAGCGCCACGAGCCACCGTCCTCCCATACCGGCGGCACCTTGACGGCCTCGCGGAACTGCTCGACCGGCGAGTGCGGCGCCACCACGTCGGCCAGCAGCGCCAGCAGCACGATGAAGGCGACCACGCAGAAACCGGCGAACGCGCCGCGGTTCTCGCGAAACGCGCTCCAGAAGGCACGCAACGGAGCGGGTGGAGCGGGCGGCAACGCCTCTTCGATGACGATCTCAGGCATGCCGGATCCGCGGGTTGACGACGCCGTACAGCACGTCGACGAGCAGGTTGACGAGGATCACCATCGCGGAGATCAGCATGATGCCGCCCTGCAGCGCGGGATAGTCGCGCCGGTTGATCGACTCGATGAGCCACTTGCCGATGCCCGGCCACGAGAAGATGGTCTCGGTGAGCACGGCGCCGGCCAGCAGCGCGCCCACCTGCAGGCCGATGACGGTGATCACCGGCAGCAGCGCGTTGCGCATCGCGTGCACGCCGAAGATGCGCCAGGCGGGAAGGCCCTTGGCGCGCGCGGTGCGCACGTAGTCCTCGCCCAGCACCTCCAGCATCGCCGAGCGCGTCATGCGCGCCACCACGGCCAGCGGCACGGTGCCCAGCACGATGGCCGGCAGGATCAGGTGGCGCAGCGCGTCCTTGACGGCGCCGGCCTGGCCAGAGAGCCAGGCGTCGATCACCATGAAGCCCGTCTTCGGCTCGAAGTAGTAGTTGATCAGGTCGATGCGGCCCGACACCGGCGTCCAGCCCCAGCGCTCGCCCACGAACATGATCAGCAGCAGGCCCCACCAGAAGATGGGCATCGAGTAGCCGGTCACCGACAGGCCCATCAGCACCTGGTCGAACCATGTGCCGCGCTTGACCGCGGCGATGGCGCCGGCCGGCAGGCCCACCAGGGTGGCCAGCAGCATGCCGAAGAACGCCAGCTCCAGCGTGGCCGGGAACAGCGTGAGGAACTCGGTGAGCACCTTCTCGTTGGTCACCACCGAGGTGCCGAAGTCGCCGTGGCACAGCTGCACCACGTAGTGCCAGAACTGCAGCCACACGGGCTGGTCGAGCCCCAGCTCGTGGCGGAACTGCGCGAGCCGCTCTGCGCTCATCCCGTGCTCGCCCACGCGCACCTCCACCGGATCGCCCGGCACCATGCGGATCGCGACGAAGGTGAGGAACATCAACGCCAGGAACGTCGGGATCGTCAGCAGCGCTCGCTTGAGCAGGAACTTGAGCATGGAGGCAGGAAGGACGCGGAAGGCCTACTTAGCAATATCCACGCCATTGAACTCGTGCTTGCCGAACGGGCTCTGCCTGTAGCCCGTGACCTCGACCCGCATCGCCTCGTAGACGGTGGAGTGCGCGATGGGCAGGTTGGGCGCGTCGTCGTGCTCGATCTGCTGCATCTCGGCGTACAGCTTGGCGCGCGCGGCCTGGTCGGGCAGCGTCTTGGCCAGCACCAGGCGCTTGTCGAATTCCTTGTTGCACCACTTGGAGATGTTGGAGCCGCCCGGGCGCACCGACTCGCAGCTGCTGCCGAAGAAGAAGTTGTCCGGGTCGCCGTTGTCGCCGGTCCAGCCCATCTCGGCCGTCATGTGCTGGCCATCCTGCAGGCGCTTGCGGTATTCGCCCCATTCGTAGGTGACGAGGGTCGCGTTGACGCCGATCTTGGCCAGGTCGGCCTGCATCATCTCGGCCACGCGCTTGGCGTTCGGGTTGTAGGGCCGCTGCACGGGCATGTACCAGAGGTCGATCGCCAGCGGGGTCTTCACGCCGGCCTTGGCCAGCAGCTCCCGGGCCTTGGCCGGGTCGTACGGATAGTCCGCCACCTTGTCGTTGTACGACCACATCGTCGGCGGGATGAAGTTCTTCGCCTGCTGCCCGGCGCCGAGGTACACGTCGCGGATGATGGACGCGCGGTCGATGGCCATGCTGAAGGCCTGGCGCACCTCGCGCTTGTCGAACGGGGGCTTCTGCAGGTTGAACGCCCAGTAGGCGATGTTCAGGCCCGGCGTGCTGACGATGCGCAGCGACTTGTCCTTCTGCATCTCGGCGATGTCGGACGGCCGCGGCGCGATCGAGAGGTGGCATTCGCCGGCCTTCAACTTGGAGTAGCGCGCCGTGGCGTCGGGCGTGATCGCGAAGACCAGGTCGTCGACCTTGGCCTTCTCGCCCCAGTAGTCGGCGTTGCGGTGGTAGCGGATCACCGCGTCCTTCTGGTACATCACGAACTGGAAGGCGCCGGTGCCCACCGGGATCTGGTCGAACTGCTCCTTGCGGCCGGCCTTGGCGAGATAGTCGGCGTACTCGGCCGAGACGATGGAGCCGAAGTCCATCGCGAGGTTGGCCAGCATGGTGCTGTCCGGCGACGTCAGCACGAAGCGCACCGTGTAGGGGTCGACCTTGGTGATGGACTGCAGCAGCTTGCCCATGCCCATGTCCGAGAAGAAGTCGTACTTGCCGCCGGACACCTTGGCATACGGGTGCTCGGGCTTCCACTGGCGCTCGAACGTGAAGAGCACGTCATCGGCGTCGAAGTCGCGCGTGGGCTTGAAGCCGTTGACGCCGGAGTGGAACTTCACGCCCTTGCGCAGGTGGAAGTCGATCGTCTTGCCGTCCGGCGAGACCGTCCAGCTCTCGGCCAGGCCGGGCACGACCTTCGTGGTGCCGCGCTCGAACATCGTGAGCTTGTCGAACACCGGGATGCTGGCGTCGAAGCTGGTGCCGGTGGTGTTGAGCGCGGGCGAGAAGTTCTCGGGCGACCCTTCCGAGCAGTAGACGAGCGTCTTGGCCGCGGCGGCCGGCGGGAAGGCGGCGCAGGCTGCCAGGGTCAGCGAGGCGAGGGCGCGCATGGCGGGTCGGCGAGTCATCGGGTCCTCCGTTGGGGAGGTCGGATGGTAGCGCGAGAGCCCCGGCTCAGATCTGGTCGGACAGCAGGATCGACGCGCCGGCCTCGTCGGCGGCGATGGCCACGATCAGCTCCGCGAGATCGGACCGCAGGCGCGCGAGCGTCGCGGGCGGCAGCGACTTCAGGGCGTCGGGCAGCAGCCCGGCGAAGGGGCCGGGCGCGTGCCTGAGCACCTTGGCTCCGGCGGGCAGCAGGTTCAACTGCACCGTGCGGCGGTCGGTGCCTTGCTTGACCGCCATCACCATCTCGCGGTCGATGAGCGTGCGCACGAGGTTGCTGGCGGTGGACTGGTGGATGGACATGGCCTTGGCGAGCGCGCCCACGCCGATGCCCGGCTGCTCGCTCACGATGCTCAGCGCCCAGACCTGCGCGCCGCCCAGGCCCACCGTCTTCTCCACCTGCTGGAAGTGCGACTTGACGGCGTTGAACACCTGCCGGAACTGGCGCAGCACCGCGGCGGCGGCGTCGTCGCTGTCGTTGGCGGCGGCTGGGGCGGGCTTCTTGCGGGGAACCATGGCCAAATGATAAGTGGCGACCTCGTCGGGCAAGGTCACTCGTTCAGGGTAGAGCGCGCGTGCGGCGCACAAAAAAGCGGACGCCCGTGAAGGCGTCCGAAGCTGAGATGAACCCAGCGCTCCCGAAAACGACCGGCGCACCACACGCCGATCGACACACACTCACTTGTTCGGATAGACGAAGTCGGCCCGACGGTTCTGTTGCCACGCGGCCTCGTCGTGCCCCGCGGCCTTGGGCTTTTCCTTGCCGTAGCTGACGGCCTCGACCTGCGTGTCCTGGACGCCCAGCAGGCCCAGCGCGCTCTTGACGCTCTGCGCGCGGCGTTGGCCCAGCGCGAGGTTGTATTCGCTGCCGCCGCGCTCGTCGGTGTTTCCGGAGACCGTGACATGCACTTCCGGATGCTGGGCCAGGTAGCGGCCCTGCAGTTCGACAACGGCCTTGTCGGTGGCGTTGAACGTGTCCTTGTCGAACGGGAAGTAGACGCTGCGCTGCTGCGAGACCGGGCTGTTCGGGTCGAGGTAGGCGGGCAGCGGCGTGGCCATCGGCGGCGGGGCGACCGGAGTCGGTGCGGGGGCCGCTACCGGTGCCGGCGCGGCCGTGACGACCGGGGCGGGTGCGGGCGGCGGCGCGATCGGCGTGCTGGAGCACGCGGCCAGGGCCAGCGCGGCGGCGGCGGGCGCGGCGACGGTGGCGATGCGGGCGAAGACAGCGGTGAGGGCAGCGTTTTTCATGGAAGGCGGGCCGCTTGGCGGCGGTTGGGGATGACAACTCGACCATACCAGATACATTTATACAAATGTAAATAGGGTCTTGCGGCAGCCTTGCGATTCGCCTTCAAACCGCGGGAGCCGCAGGTCGGGTTCGATGCCTTGTCGGCGCCGAAACGTTCCTGTTGTCCGGGTAGGAGTGCGCGCCTGAAGATTTGTTCCGTGAACACGGCGTAAATCGCCAGGCACGCGCCTACGGTGCAGCGGACAACCAGCCCCCGCGGAAATCGGCTCGTTCCAGCCCGCGCCGCAGGGTGGCGCTGCCGCGTATCAGCTGCCACGGCAGTCCGCTGCGGAAGTTCTCGATCATCAGCACCACCGGCCCGCTGTTGAGGGCGAAGCGCCACGGCGAGACCCAGCCCGGCGGGCCGTCGTCGCCCTTGATCGTCGGGTTGAACGAGCAGCCGGGCACGTAGTTCGGATGCTTGTGCATCATCCTCACGATGTGCTGCATGGTGGGGATGACGACGTCGGGCGCGAACGGCAGCGAGGCCACCGAGGCCCAGGGCGCCACCGTGCCGTCGTCCGGCCCGTAGGGCGCGCCGCGCGCCGCGTAGGGGAGCAGGCGGCGCTTTCGACCGTTGACCGTCACCTCGCGCGGCCCGGGGCCGTCGCATGCGGTCAGGCCCCAGCAGTTCTCGCAGTAGCCCTCGAAATGCTTCGGGTTGCGCATCGCGTACTCGCGCTGCACCAGCGTCGCGCGGCGGCTGTTCTCGAAATAGTCGATGCCCTTGTCACGCATGAAGGCGTCCTGGATGCCGCGAAAGTCGATCCACATGTGCGAGTACTGGTGGATGAACAGCGGGCCCGCGGCCAGGTGCTCCTGGCCGTAGATGCGGCGCCAGCGGTAACCCTTGAGCCAGTCGTCCCACGTCGACACCGGCACGGGATGGTGTTCCGACCCGAGCGCCAGCGCCATCATCAACAAGGCCTCGCTGTAGCCAGACCAGTGGTAGCGCAGGAAGCCGCGCTCGGGCTTCCAGCCGTGGCAGATCGCGCCGTCGCAGTTGCGCATCCAGGCCCAGTCGACGCGGTCCTCGAGCATCTTCGCGGTGGCGCGGATCTCGGCCTCGTGGCCGTTGTCATGGTCGAAGTACTGCGCCACGGAGATGAAACCGGCCACCAGGAAGGCGGTGTCGATGCTGGAGAGCTCGCTCTTCCAGGCGCGCGTGCCGCTGCGCATGTCGAGGAAGTGGTAGTAGAAGCCGCGGTGGCCGGTGGCGTGCGGCGAGCCCGACATGTCGGCGCCGGCGAAGAAGCGCAGCGTGCGCAGCGTGATGCTCACGGCCTGTTGCCGCGTCAGCCAGCCGCGCTCCACGGCGATGGGGTAGCCGGTCAGCGCCATGCCCACGCCCGCGATGCTGCAGGGGCTGTCGGGCTGCGTCGAGTCCAGAACGAGGCCGCTGGCGGGGTCGGTGGTCGACTCGAAGTAGCCGAACGCGTGGTGTTGCGCGCGAGCGATCAGGTCGCCGACGTCGAGGCCGGCTTCGGCGTCGGCATGCGGATCGGGCAGGGCGGGTGGAGGGGGGGCGGCGGCCTTCATGGGTACAGGCCAGCGTATCCGAAAGGGATTTGCCGCGTTGTCGGACGGACTCCCGCCGTTGGTTGTCGTGGAGAATGTGCGTGCCCGGAAATGTGAGTCTGGCCTGGGCATGCCGATTGCCCCTGCGCGCCCGGTCAGCGAACAACGATCCCGGCCGGCATGCGGCCGTTCCAGAGAGAGGGCGCATGAGTTCCGTACCCGAGTCGCCGTCCGGCGCACACGACGACGTCTTTGTGGGCGACAGCGAAATGGCGCGCCTGATGCGCGCGCACGACTGGGCCGCCACGCCGCTGGGCCCGGTCTCGGGTTGGCCGGGCACGCTGAAGGTGGCCCTGGGCCTGCTGCTGACCTCGCGCTTCGAGATGTGGCTGGGCTGGGGCGACGACATCGCCTTCTTCTACAACGACGCCTACCGGCCGACCCTGGGCAGCAAGCACGGGCGGGCGCTCGGCACGCCCGTTCGCCTCGTGTACCCGGAGATCTGGGACGACATCAGGGGACGCCTGCGCAGCGTCTACGACGAGGGATCGTCCACCTGGGATCGCGCGCTCCTGCTCCTGCTCCACCGGCGCGGATTCCCGGAGGAGACGTACCACACGTTCTCGTACAGCCCGTTGCGCGGGGACGGCGGCAAGGTCGAGGGTATCTTCTGCGCGGTGAGCGAGGACACCGAGCGCGTCATCAGCGAGCGGCGGCTCGAGTCACTCGGCGCGCTGGCGCGCAGCCTGACGGGCGCAGGCGGCGAGGCGGCCGTGTTCCGTGCCGCGGCGCAGGGCTTGAGCGGCAACGACCGCGACCTGCCGTTCAGCGTCACCTACCTGTTCGATGCCGACGGCACGCCGCAGGTCGCGGGCATGACGGGCGTCATCGACGGCAGCGACCTGGCGAGTCGCGCGGTGTCCATCCGCGACTTGCCCTGGGGCGTTTCGCCGCCGTGGTCCGATGTCCTGCCGCACGAGTTTGACTTGCCGGCGGACATCGCCTACCCGACCGGGGCCTGGACGATTGCGCCCGCGCGGGCGGCGCTCGTCCCGATCGTCGGGCAGGGCGCGACGCGCCCGCTCGGCGCCCTCGTGGTCGGCCTGAATCCCTATCGGATCGGCGACTCGGACTACCTGTCCTACCTCGGGCTCCTGGCTGGCCAGATCGCGTCCAGCCTGGTCGGCGCGCGCGCCTACGACGCGGAACGCCTGCGCGCCAAGACACTGGCGGAGGCCGTCGCGCTGCGCGAAGCCGCCGCCGACGCGCTGGCCCAGGCCAACCTGCAACTGACCAGCGAGGTGGCGCGCAGCACGCAGGAACGCGATCGCCTGCGCCAGCTGTTCGAGCAGGCCCCCAGCTTCATGGCCTTGCTGCAGGGGCCGCAGCACCGCTTCGAATTCGTCAACGGCGCCTACCTGCAGCTGATCGGCCACCGCGACGTGTTGGGACGGACGGTGCGCGATGCGCTGCCCGAACTGCACGGCCAGGGGTTCTACGAACTGCTGGACAACGTCTTCGCCACCGCGACGCCGTTCGTCGGCTCGAACCTGCCGGCGCGGATCCAGCGCGCGGCCGCAGGCCCGCTCGAGGAACGCTTCATCAATCTCGTCTACCAGCCGTTCACCGGCGAGGACGGCGCGGTCGAAGGGATCTTCGTCGAGGGCTACGACGTCACCCACCAGCACCGCGCGGAGTCGGCGCTGCAGGCGCTCAACGAGACGCTGGAGCAGCGCGTGTCGCTGCGCACCACCGAGCTGGCCGAGGCCTTGCGCAAGCTCCAGCACGAATCCGGCGAACGCGAGGTGGCGCAAGCCGCGCTGCGCCAGGCGCAACGCATGGAGTCGCTGGGACAGCTCACGGGCGGCGTGGCGCACGACTTCAACAACCTGCTGCAGGTGATCAGCGGCAACCTGCAGCTGCTGCGGCGCGAGGTGGCCGGCAACGAGCGTGCGGAAAAACGCGTGCAGAGCGCCATCGGCGGCGTCACGCGCGGGGCCAAGCTCGCCTCGCAACTGCTGGCGTTCGGGCGGCGCCAGCCGCTGGAGCCCAAGGTGCTCGACATCGGGCGCTACATCAAGGGCATGGACGACATGCTGCGGCGCGCGCTCGGCGAGGAGATCGAGCTCGAGACGGTGGTCTCGGGCGGCCTGTGGAACACGCTCGTCGACCCGAGCCAGATCGAGAACGCGATCCTCAACCTGGGCATCAACGCGCGCGACGCGATGCCCGGCGGCGGCAAGCTCACCATCGAGGCCGGAAACGCCATGCTGGACGCCGAGTACGCGCGCGTGCACGACGACGTGCAGCCCGGGCAATACGTGCTGGTGGGCGTCACCGATACAGGGACGGGCATCCCACCGGAGCTGATCGATCGCGTGTTCGAGCCGTTCTTCAGCACCAAGCCCGAAGGCAAGGGCACCGGGCTCGGACTCTCGATGGTCTACGGCTTCGTCAAGCAGTCGGGCGGCCACGTGAAGATCTACAGCGAGCCGGGCCAGGGCACCACGATCAAGATCTACCTGCCGCGCGTCCACCAGGCCGAGGACGTGCTGGCCACCGAGACGGCCGCGAAGGTGCGCGGCGGCACCGAGACCGTGCTGGTGGTGGAGGACGACGACGAGGTGCGCGAGACCGCCGTGGGCCTGCTGTCCGACCTCGGCTACCGCGTGCTGAAGGCGCGCGAGGCGATGGGCGCGCTGAGCGTCATCGAGAGCGGAGTGCCCATCGACGTGCTGTTCACCGACGTCGTGATGCCCGGGCCGCTGCGCAGCCCCGAGATGGCCCGCAAGGCCAAGGAACGCCTGCCGCACCTGGCCGTGCTGTTCACGTCGGGCTACACGGAGAACGCCATCGTGCACGGCGGGCGGCTTGACCGCGGCGTGGAGCTGCTGTCCAAGCCCTATACGCGCGAAGCGCTTGCGCGCAAGATCCGCCACGTGCTGGCGAACCAGGAACAGCAGCGCACGCTGGTTGGCATCGGGTCTCCGGCGCCCGCGCAACCACCTTCCGGCGGGGCGGTGCTGCTGGTGGAGGACGACGAGTTCATCCGTGAGTCGCTGGCCGAGTTGCTGGGCGCGACGGGCCGCGCCGTGCTGCAGGCGCACGATGCCGCCTCGGCGCTCGCGGCGCTGGACGCCCATGCGGTGGACGTGATGGTGACCGACGTGGGCCTGCCCAAGGTCTCCGGCATCGAGCTCGCGCGCGAGGCGCTGGCGCGCCGGCCGCGCCTGGCCGTCATCTTCGCCACCGGCGATCCGGGCGGCGTGGCGCGCGCCGGGGTCGAGGCGGCGGCGGTGCTGGTCAAGCCGTTCTCGCCCGAGGAACTGGATCTCGCGGTGACGAACGCGCTCGCGGACAAGCGCCTGGACGCCGCCTGAAACGTGACGGAATTCGCGTCCGCGCGAACGGGCACGCGCAACTCGACAGGGAAAACACCGCACCCCGAACCGCGCGCTGTCGACAACAATGGCGGCGGAACAATCGCTTTCCGACGCGCTGGAGGGCAGGGTCGGATGCGATCGTGCTCCGGACATCTCGCGATGCCAGGAGCCCGAAGTACTTCCTGAGGTGATGTTCCGGGGTGAAATTTCGGGGGCCGCGTCTGCGGCCCTATTTTCGTCCGGACGAAACGCCGCGTGGCGTTTCGGGTGCTTGATCAGCCCTTGGCCTGCGCGTCGTGGCGCAGGCGGTGGATGCGCCCGCTCTGGCGGTTCTGGGCCTGTGCGATGTGGCGCTGTTCGCCGGCACTCACGTGGCCGTTGGCCCCGGCGCGGGCTTCGCGCGCATCGACGTGCGACTGGCCGCGCTCCAGCTTGGACGCTTCATGGTTGGTGAGGCTGCCGTCGCGAACGCCGGTGTTGATGCGTTGCTGCTGGTTGATGTCGCGCTGCGTGTCGGCCTGCGCGCGCTGCGACGACGCCGACAGCGGGTTGCCGTTGATGCCATTCGTCTTGGCCTCGTGGATGTCGCGGCTGGTCTTGTCCTGCGCGGCGTTCAGCTGCGCCTTCTCCGCGGGCGACAGCGAGCCGTTCTTCAGGTCCTTGGCCTGCAGCTTGTCCACGTGCGCCTCGTCGCGTTGCAGCTCGGCGTCCTCGCGCGTGGTGATCGAGCCGTTCTGCAAGCCGTTCTCGATGCGCTGTTCCTGGTTGACGTCGCGCTGCGTGGTGGCAGTGGCGGTCGTCTGCGCCGAGGCGGCGAAGCTGCTGCCGAAGGCGGCGGTCGCGATCAGCGCGGTCACGAGAAGGTTGCGGTTCATGCTTTGCTCCTGGGGGTGGGTGTCGGTTGCGAACGGGTGTCGTGTTGTTCGTACCGGTTCAACGAGGTTCGGGCACCGCGAGTTGACCTTGATGCATCAACCTCACCCGGAGATGCACGCCCTTGACGTGCCGGCAACACGGCAACGAGGTGGCTCGCTCCCGCGGCCATGGCTGTTCCACAATGCCGGCATGCCCGACGACGACACCGACAAGCGCCTCACCGACCTCGAGGTCAAGGCCAGCTTCAGCGAAGACCTGCTCGATCACCTGAACGACCTGGTGGCGCGCCAGCAGGAGCAGATCGACCTGCTGATCCGGGAGGTGGGCAAGCTGAAGGAGCGCGCGCCCGACACCGGTGGCGGCGCCACGCGCGACCCGCGCGAGGACTTGCCGCCGCACTATTAGCCGATGCGCCCAGGCTTGCCCAGGGCTGAGGTCCGCGGCACGCTGGCAGGTACGCGTGTACATTTGCACAAATATGTGCAGATTCCCGCATGACACCGCCTGAAACCCCGACCCCCACCCCGTCGCAGCCCGACGTCGTCGCCGCGATGCGCGGCGACCTGGCCGACTGGCGGCAGTGGCTCGCGCGCCTGATCGTGCTGGCCGCGGCGGCGGCCGCGGGCCTCTCGGTCGTCGCGTTCTCGCGCCTGTGCGACCTCGCCACGCGGGGCTTCGGGGGCGTCGTCGCGGTGCACCCGCTGATGCCGCTGGCGTGGACGCCCGCGTGCGCCATGGCGGTGGTATGGCTCACGCGGCGTTTCGCGCCGGGCGCCGCGGGCTCCGGCATCCCGCAGGTGATGGCCACGCTCGATCCGGCCCTTCCGGCGGCGGCACGTTCCGGCTTCGTCTCCCTGCGCATGAGCCTGGCCAAGATGGTGCTGACGGCGGGCTCGCTTCTGGGCGGCCTCGCGAGCGGGCGCGAGGGGCCGTCGGTGCAGATCGCCGCCGGCGTGATGCAGCACGCGCGCCGCTGGCTGCCGCCGCATCCGGGCATCTCGGATCACGGCATGCGCGTGGCCGGCGGCGCGGCCGGCATCGCGGCGGCCTTCAACGCGCCCCTGGCGGGCGTGATGTTCGCGATCGAGGAACTCGCGTCGCGGCTGGAGCAGCGCAGCAGCGGCCTCATCATCGCCGCCATCGTGCTCTCCGGCCTGATGGGCGTCTCGTTCTTCGGCAACGCCACGTACTTCGGCGTCATCGAGGTGCCGCCGCTGCACGCATCGATGTGGTGGCCCGCGCTGCTGCTGGTGCTGGCCTGTGGCGCGCTCGGCGGCATGTTCGCCCGCCTGCTGCATGCCTCGCTCACCGGCACGGGCGACCGCCTCGGCCGCTGGCGCGCGGCGCACCCGGTGCTGTTCGCCGGTGCATGCGGGCTCGCCGCGGGGGCGATCGGCATCGTGAGCCACGGCGCCTCGTTCGGCAGCGGCTATGGCTACACGCGGGCGCTGCTGCAGGGCGACGGCGACGTGCCCCTGCTGTTCGTCACGCTGCGCCTGGTGGCCACGTGGCTGGCCGTGTGGTCGGGCGTTCCGGGCGGCATCTTCGCGCCGTGCCTGGCGATCGGCGCCGGCATGGGCCACGATGTGGCCGCGCTCACCGGCACGCAGGCCGATTCCGCGGCCCTGATCGCGCTGGGCATGGCAGCCTTCCTGGCGGCCGTGACGCAGGCGCCGATGACGGCCTTCATCATCGTGATGGAGATGGTGGGCGGCCACGCGATGGTGCTGAGCCTGATGGCGGCAGCGCTCGGTGCGAGCCTGGTCTCGCGCTGGATCGCGCGCCCGCTCTACGCGGCGCTGGCGCACGCGATCGTGGCCCGCGCGAGACCGGCGCCCGTGCCGCTCACTGCACCGTGACGGTGAAGACGACGCTGCCCGTGCCGCCGCTGGCCAGCGTTCCGGTATTCGAGCTGGTCGCCGGCACGTGCCTGCTCGGCGCCCACCAGGCGTTCGGGCTTGCCGGGCAGGGCGGCGACGCCTGCAGCACCAGCGTCGGCGAGACCTGATCGACCACCTGTGCAGACGGCGCCGCGGCAGTGGCGGCCATGGCCGACGCCGGCAGCAGCGCGATCACCAGTCCGATGCCCAGCGAGAACAGCAGCGCGACGAGCGCCAGGGCTTCGGCGATGCGGTCTTCGCGCGAGGGCGGCACGCTGCCGTCGCGAAACCAGGGGTATTCGGTGTCGGTGCCGAGTTCCGAGGGGTGCTGGTGGGTGTGCATGGGGCGTTTCCTCTGCGCTCTGTTCGTCCGATGGGTGCGGGGTCGCCAAAAGAAGGCTTCGGTGTCCCATGAGATTTCGGACGTGTTCGAATGTGAATGAGCGCCGGGCTGTGGGGAGCTCTGCATCGCGGCCGTCAGGAATGCGGCGCGCGGCCGTGTCGAGAAGGGCCCACGGACGAGGAGATGCAGTACGGGGCTACTACACAAGCGCGGGCGACCTCTCCCGAGGCGGCCGCAGGGCCCCGCAGGGTCTCAGAGGTCGATCAGCTTCTCGCGGATGGCCCAGCGCACCAGGGCCGGCACGTCGGCCAGCTCGAGCTTGGCCATGAGGCGGCTGCGGTAGGTGTCCACCGTCTTGGGCGACAGGTGGAGCTCGTCGCCGATGGCGGCGCTCGACTTGCCGCTGGCCACCATCACCAGGATCTGGCGTTCGCGCGGCGACAGCGTGCTGCCGCGCTCGGCGTCGCTGGTCAGGCCCTGCACGGCGATGTCGGTGAGGCCGTTGCCGAGAAAGCGGCGGCCTTGCTGCACCGCCTCCACGGCCGTCACCAGCTCCACGCCGGCCGAGCCCTTGAGCACGTAGCCCGACGCGCCCATGCGCAAGGCCTCGGCCACGTTGCGCGGCTGGTCGGACATCGACAGCACGATGACCTTGGTGGCCATCTGGCGCCGCTGCATCTCGGCCAGGACCTCGAAGCCGGAACGGCCGTCCAGATGCAGGTCCAGCATGAGCACGTCGGGCGCCAGCCGGCTGACGTCCGACAGCGCCTGCGTGATGTCCTCGCCCTCGCCGACGATGGTGTGTCCCGCGCCCTGCAGCAGCGCGCTGAGCCCCGCCCGCACGATGGGATGGTCGTCGATCAGATAGATTCTTGCCATTTTCTTGTCTCTCCCTGAGCGAACCTGCTGGCGCGCCCCCTCTGCCTTGTTCAGCCGCTTGACTGGCGGCCATGGACGACCTCGGTGCGTCGTGTGTGGCGCGCGTGGAATCGAGATGTTCCCGGGCGCGTCGCCTGGAACGGTACGCCCCGGGCCCGCGCTGGTCAATCGTCCGCTGCGTCCGGCCGAATTTAGCGTGCGCTGCAACGACCTGTTCTCCCGAACAGGCGGGGCCGCGCTACCCTGTTCTGCACTGCAGCATGCGGGGGATTCGGTGCCTATCACGGCCAGTTTGCTGCGGCGGCAAGCAGGGAACCCTCGACAAGCCCTGTCGGGCCAGGCGCCTACGCCCCGTCGAGCACCGCCAGCAGGCGATCGATGTCGACCGGCTTGACGAGGTGGGCGTCGAAGCCCGCACGGGTGGCGCGCGCGATGTCGTCGGCGCCGCCGTAGCCCGTGAATGCGATCAGGCGCATCGGCTTGCCTGCCAGCCGCTGGCGGATCTCGGCGGCGAGCTGGTAGCCGTCCATGCCCGGCAGGCCGATGTCGATCACCGCGGCGGCGGGCGCAAAGGCGTCCAGCTGGGCTAGCGCCAGGTCAGGGTGGACGGCCGTCGCCACCTCGTAGCCGAAGGCCTGCAACAGGATCTCCATCGATTCGACGGCGTCGACGTTGTCGTCGACCAGAAGCACGCGCTTGTTGCCGGTCAAAGTGGAATCTGAAGTCATGCAGGTCAAGGAGGAGGGATGCCGGTGATTATGGCAGCGGCGTCGATGCCCCCGCTCATCGGAATCACCGACTGTCCTACACGCGGTGCTGTGCTCGGCCTACCGCCCACGCCGCTGCGGCGGAGCCACACTGGCCTCGACTCTACAATGATGGCGGAGACGACGATGACCGAAGGCCGTTCAGGCAATCCAGGCGCGACCAGCGGGCCGGCGCGATGAGCGAGGCCGTGCACGTCATCCCCACGACGCCGCAGACCCTGTCGCTGCCGGTGGAGACCGTCGGCTCGCCAGGCGAGGCGCCGCGCGAGAAGGAGCGCGTGCTGCTGCAGATGCCCATCGACGTGCGCAGCACCGCGACGATCGTCATTGCCTCGTTGCTGAGCCTGGTCGCGCTGCGCTGGGCCGCAGAAATCGTGATCCCCGTGCTGATGGGCCTGCTGTTCAGCTACGCGCTGACGCCGCTGGTCGATCGCCTCGTGCGCACGGGCGTGCCGCGCGCGCTGGGAGCCGCGGTGGTGATGGTCGCGCTCGTGGGCGGCCTCGCCTGGACCACATGGTCGCTCAGCGACCAGGCCAACAACCTGATCGAGTCGCTGCCGAACGCGGCCCAGAAGCTGCGCGACACGCTGCATCCGAATCTGCGCGACCCGAATCCGTCGACGATGGACCAGGTGCAGAAGGCCGCCACCACGCTGGCCCAGGCCACCGACAGCGCCAAGCCGACGCCGGGCGTGTCCAAGGTGCAGATCGTCAAGCCGGCCTTCAACATCCAGGACTACCTGTTCGCCGGCACCATGCGCGCGGCCCAGGCGGCGGCGCAGGCGGTGGTCGTCGCCTTCATCACCTATTTCCTGCTCGCCGCGGGCGACACGTTCCGGCGCAAGCTCGCCCGCATCGCCGGGCCCAACTTCGCCAAGCGCAAGATCACCGTGCAGGCGCTCGACGAGATCACCGAGCAGATCCAGCGCTACCTGCTCGTGCAGTTGCTCACCAGCGTGGTCGTGGGCGTGGCCACCGCGCTGGCGTTCTGGGCGCTGGGCGTCAACAACGCCGCCGTCTGGGGCGTGCTGGCCGGCGTGATGAACCTGGTGCCCTACGTGGGCACGGTGGTGATCTGCGGCGCCTCGTCCGTGGTCGCGCTGCTGCAGTTCGGCACGCCGCAGATGGCGGCGGCCGTGGGTAGCGTCTCGATCGTGCTGCACGTCATCGCCGGCTACATCATCACGCCCTGGCTCACCAGCCGCACCAGCCGCCTGAACGCCGTCGTCGTGTTCGTGGGCGTGCTCGCCTGGGGCTGGTTGTGGGGCGTGTGGGGGCTGCTGCTGGGCACGCCGATCCTGATGGCGCTCAAGGCGATCTGCGACCGCGTCGACGACCTCAAGGCGATCGGCGAGCTGCTGGGCGGCAGCGACAAGCCGGTCGATGGCAGCGCCACGGCGGCCTCATGACCGGTGCCGGGGGCAAGACGGTCAGGCCCGCCGACAGGGCCGCGGTGCTCGCTAGCAGCCGCAACCTCAAGATGGCGCGCTCGGCGCATGCCTACGTGCGCGGCAACACGCGCCAGTTCTACGAATGGCTGCAGGCGCAGGCGCCCGAGTCGTTGCCGGCGGGCCCGGCGATCTGGATCTGCGGCGACTGCCACCTCGGCAACCTCGGACCCATCGCCAGCGTCAACGGCGGCGTCGAGATCCAGATCCGCGACCTCGACCAGACCGTCATCGGCAATCCCGCCCACGACCTGATCCGCCTCGGCCTGTCGCTGGCCATGGCGGCGCGCGGCTCCGACCTGCCCGGGGTGACGACCGCCGTGATGCTGGAACAGCTGATGGAAGGCTACTGCGCGGGCCTGGCCGGAACCCCCGACGAGCAGGCCGGCTTGCCCGCGCCGGTGCACCTGGTGATGAAGGACGCGCTGCGGCGCTCATGGAAGCACCTCGCGCGCGACCGCTTCGATGCGGTCGCGCCGAGCGTGCCCATCGGCAAGCGCTTCTGGAAGCTGTTGCCCGAGGAGAAAGGGGCGATCGCGCGGCTGTTCGAGAAGAAGTCGGTGTCGCGCCTGGCCACCTTGCTGGGCTCGCGCGACGACGACGCGCCGGTCTCGGTGCTGGACGCCGCCTACTGGATGAAGGGCTGCAGCTCGCTGGGCCTGCTGCGCTACGCGGTGGTGCTGGGCGTGGGCACGCCGGGCGGCGACGACCTGCAGTACTGCCTCGTCGACATCAAGCAGGCCGTGCCCGCGGCCGCGCCGGCGTACAAGGACGCGCGCATGCCCAAGGACCACGCGATGCGGGTGGTCGACGGCGCGCGCCACCTGTCGCCGCACCTGGGCGACCGCATGCTGGCTGCCGAGCTGCTGGATCGGCCGGTGTTCATCCGCGAGCTGCTGCCGCAGGACCTGAAGCTGGAGATCGAGCGCCTGACGCGCGCCGAGGCCACCGAGGTCGCGGCCTTCCTGGGCGGCGTCGTGGGCAAGGCGCACGCGCGCCAGATGGACGACGCCACCGCCAGCGGCTGGGGCAGCGAGCTGCGCAAAGGCCGCTCGAAGACGCTGGACGCCCCGGGCTGGCTGTGGAGCAGCATCGTCGACCTGGTGGCGAGCCACGAGGCCGGCTACCTGCAGCACTGCCGTCGCTACGCGCTGCGCGAGGCGGCCTGAACGGCGCTTTCCACGGGGGTGGGACGCAACGCCACGATCGCGTCCAGGACGCCCTTGACCTTGAAGGGCCGCAGCACCAGTCGCCGCACCTCCAGCTGCTTCAGGCGCAGCGCCAGGGCCGTGTCGCAGGAGGCCGCCGTGACCGCCATCGGGACGGCCCGGTCGCACCTGGTGTCGCCGTTGCGCACGCGGCTCATCAGCGCCAGCGCCGCGGCCTCCTCGTCGAGCGACAGGAACAGCGCGTCGAACGCGTGCAGCGACACCAGCGTCTCCGCCTGGTCGATGGTGGTGATCTCGCGCGGATTGGCCAGGCGCATGTCGCGCGCGACGGCGGCCACGGTGCGGCGCAAGAGGAACTGGGGCTCGACGAGCAGCAGCTCGATCGGCGGCACCATCGCCACGGGCGCGGCGGGCGGGTGCGCGGGCAGCGGTTGCGGAGCGTGGATGACGGCCATCAGCGGCTCGCCTCCTGCGACACCAGCTCGCCCACGACCAGGTCGCGCAGCGAGCCGAAGATGGCCAGGTCCACCGCGTCCAGCGTGCGCGGTTGGTGGTCCATCATGCACAGCGTGCCGACGATCTCGCCGTCCGGCAACTGCAGCGTGGCGCCGGCATAGAAGCGCACGTGGGGCGCGCCGACCACGAGCGGGTTGTCGTGGAAGCGCTCGTCGAGGTGCGAGTCCTCGATGACCATGATCTGCGGCTGGATGATCGCGTGGCCGCAGAACGAGGATTCGCGATCGGTCTGGCAGGCATCCAGGCCCACGCGGGCCTTGAACCATTGGCGCTTCGCGTCGACCAGGCTCACCAGCACGATGGGCATGTCGAATTCGTCGGCGGCGAACCTGACCACGCGGTCGAAACGCTCCTCGGGCGGCGTGTCCAGGATCAGCAGCGCGCGCAGTGCATGCAGGCGCTGCTCGTCGCGGGTGGGGATGGGGGCGGCGATCATCGGGGCAGGGTGGCGACATCCAGGCCCCGGAGCTCGGGGCATGGAACCGTCTTCGGCGCCGCCGCCGGTTCCTTGAGCGGCGCGCGACTCAGGCCGCCTGGATCGGCGGCGGACGGCGCAGCAGGAAGATGGCCACGGCCGCGACGAGGCAGGTGAGCCCGGCGGCGTACAACGCGGGGGTGTACGACTGCATCACCGTGCGCGTCAGGCCCGCACCGTAGGCCGCGACGGCGCCGCCCAGCTGGTGGCCCGCGAAGATCCAGCCGAAGATCATCGGCGCGCGCTGCTTGTCGAACGCCGCGCTGGTCAGGCGCACGGTGGGCGGCACGGTGGCGATCCAGTCGAGTCCGTAGAACACCGCGAACAGCGACAGGCCGACGACCGTGAACGTGGAGTGGGGCAGCCACATCAGCGACAGCCCGCGCAGCCCGTAGTACCAGAACAGCAGCTTGCGCACGTCGTAGCGGTCGGACAGCCAGCCCGACGCGATCGTGCCCACGAAGTCGCACGCGCCGATCGTCGCCAGCACCGAGGCGGCCGGCACGGCGCCCAGCCCATAGTCGCCGCACAGCGTCACGAAGTGGGTCTGGATCAGGCCGCTGGTGCTCAGTCCGCAGACGAAGAACGTGCCGAACAGCACCCAGAACGCGCCGCTGCGCGAGGCCATCGCCAGCGTGCGCAAGGGTTCGGCGAAGCTGGGGCGCCACGCGGCGGGCGCGGGGTCGACCCGCGCCGGGTCGGCGCCGAAGGGCAGCAGTCCCAGCTCCTTCGGACGGTCGCGCAGCAGGCAGAAGGCGAGCCCGGCGACGACCAGGCAGCTCGTGAACACGGGGATCACCGCCATGCGCCAGCCGTGGTTCTGGATCAGCGACGCCGCGATCGGCAGGAACACCAGCTGGCCCGTGGCCGAGCTGGCCGTGAGCATGCCCATCACCAGCCCGCGCCGCTGCTCGAACCAGCGGTTGGCGATGGTGGCGCCCAGCACCAGGGCGGTCAGGCCCGAGCCGACGCCCAGCACGAGGCCCCACAGGAGCACCAGCTGCCACAGCGCGGTCATGTGGGTGACCAGCACCATGCCGGTGGCGATCAGCAGCAGTGCGCTGCAGATGATGCGGCGCAGGCCGTAGCGCTCCATCAGCACGGCCGCGAACGGGCCGATCAGGCCGTAGAGCACGAAGCGCAGCGCGATCGCGCCCGAGATCTGGTCGGTGCTCCAGCCGAACTCCTTGCTGATCGGCAGCAGGAACACGCCGGGCAGGCCGAGCGCCGCCGACGAGGTGAGCATGGTGAGGAACGCGATGCCCATGACGACCCACGAGAAGTGGATGCCGCGGCGACCGAACCAGTGGGCGACGGGGGTGGCGAACACGTTCAGGCTTCCTTGGACTTGTTGCGCGGCGTGGGCGCGGGCGGGGGGGGAGCGCCCGGCAGCAGGCGTGCGCGGGCGGCCACGAGGAGCTCGTGCGCCAGCGGCGCGCCCTCGGTGGCGCGGGCCAGCAGCAGTGCGCCCACCATCGTGGCGTAGTCGGCCAGCGCGGCCTGCCGACGGGCGGCCGCATCGGGGCCGGGCTCCACCTCGGTCAGGATCTGAACGAGGGTGTCGAGACCGTCGAGATAGGCCGTGCGGATCGGCGCCCCGGCGGGCTCGCGCGCCACGTCGGTGGCCATCGAGACCGTCGGGCAACCCTGGCCGACGTTGCGGATGCTCTGCGGCGCCAGGAAGTTGTCGATCAGCACCGCGCGGCGCGCCGCGTCGTCCGACGTGGCCGCGACGCGCTTGCGCCACTTCTCGGCCGACTGCTCGAAGGCCCGCGCCACGGCCACGCCGGCCAGCGCGTCCTTGGACTCGAAGTGGCCGTAGAAGCCGCCGTGCGTGAGCCCGGCCGCCCCCATGAGGTCGGCGACGCTGACGCCCTTGACGCCGCGTTCCCGGAACAGGCGAGCCGACGCGTCGGTGATCTGCTGGCGATGGTTCTCTGCTTCGGCCCGTGAGACGCGCGGCATGGCAATTCCCTGGCTGGATTCGATGGATAGAGTTTAATCATCATAATTAAATCAGGTCAATCATCATGAATAAAGCCCTGGGCGGTGACAGGCCGTTCGAAACGCTCGGGCAAGCGCGTTGCCGTGTCGAAGTGCATCATTCGCCCAGTACCGTCGTCCCCGGGAGACCGCCATGCGTTTCAAGCAGATCCATTCGTTGTCCCTCGCGCTCGTCGTGGCCGCCTGCGCCGCGCCGCCGTCGAGGGACGCGGCCTACGAGCAGGCGCTGAGCCAGTGGCAGGGCGCACCCGAGGACACCCTGCGCGCCCGCTGGGGCAAGCCGTTCGCGGAGGAGCCGGCGGGCAACGCGAAGTGGCTCAGCTACGTGGTCAGCGACGGCGCCGTGCCGCCGCCCACGGTCAGCTTTTCCATCGGCGGATTCGGCTTCGGCGGAGCGCACACCTCGGTGGGCGGGGGCGTGGGCGTCACCGCACCGGTGGGCCAGCCGACCCCTGTGACCTGCACCACGCGGTTCCTGGTGGAGAACGGCAAGGTCAGCACGTGGAACTTCGAAGGTCCGGGCTGCGGCGCCAGGTAGGAGTCCGGGCGGCGGAAGCCGCCGTCGATGTCAGAGCGGCAGGGGTTGCGTGTCCGCATTGCCGTCGGCGGGCTCTTCGAACGGCAGGTCGAACACCGTGTCGCCCTCTCCCGGCTCGTCGTCCACCGGCAGGTCGATATGGTCGTCGTCCGGAGGCGCTCGACGCGGGGGGGTGGCCGCGTGTCCGCCGAAGGCCATCAGCAGCGCCGGCGCGATTCGTTGCGGTGCCAGGGGCTCGGCCGGCGCCTCCACTTCCGTCGCCAGCGAGGCGAACTGCTCGATCAACGCGGCGAACGTGCGCCTGGCGCTCTGGCAGGCACGCACCGTGTCGCGCGCCGACTCGCCGATCTCGAGCGCCGCGAGCACGCGGAAGTTGGCCCACATCACGCCGGTCTCGCCGCCATAGCCGTGGAAGTAGCTGGCTCCGCGGCCTTGCGCGAGGCCCAGCGTGCCCTTGAGCTGCGGCGCGATGACGCGGCCGCCGAGCGCCGAACCTTCGATCACGTAGAGCGAGCCCAGCACCTCCGCCAGGTCACCCAATGGCAGCACGGCAGCCGCGTGTGCGCTCGTCTCCGGCAGTTCCAGGCCGGCCTCGGAGCGCAGCCATTCGACGTCGGCGCTGGCGAAGCCACCGCGGCGACGGGGACGGTACCAGCCCTGGAGGCGTTCAGGCAGCGCGGCATGGACGCGCGGCTCCCAGGCGCGCAGGAAGGCGTCGAAGCCGCACAGGATCGTGGCGTAGCGCTCGATCGGCATGGGCTCGGTCAGGCGCAGGAGGCGCTCGATGCGATCGTGCTCTGCACGGGTGGTCAGGCGCAGTTCGGAGAGGGCGGTCTCGGAGCTCAAGTGGCGGTCGTCGGGCGGACGATGGAAGCGGAACCTGGGCGGAATCGTAGCGGAACAACGGGCCGGTCGGGGGCCGTCGATCGTGACGTCTGCACAGTTGCGACTCAGTTCACGGAAGGCGTGGGCGCGCGGCCACGATCGTCGACCGCGTGGCCCGTCAGCTTGGCCGCCATCACGTGATGCACCGTGCGCACCGTGCCGGGCAGGATCAGGACGGCGAGCAGGGCCACCGCCAACCCGGCCTTGGTTACCTGGTAGACCTTGCGGTTCCAGGCCTTGAAGCGGCGGCGCAGCTGGCCGGCGCGGTCGGAGAGGAAGAACAGCTGGTTGATCAGCCCGGTGCGATCGCCCGGTTCGTTGGGCGAGCTGGCTGCGGCCACGACGTGGCGGCCGAACCAGCGGTTGAATCGGCTCGCGAAGCCGAATCGCATGGGCCGGGCCACGTCGCAAAACAGGATCAGGCGTTCGACGTCGGTACGGTTCTCGGCCCGGTGGATGAAGGTCTCGTCGAATATGACGCCCTCGCCGTCGCGCCAGCTGTAGGCCTGGCCGTCGACCTCGATATGGCAGGCGTCGTCGTTGGGCGTGACCAGGCCCAGGTGGTACCGCATGGAGCCGGCGTAGGGATCCTTGTGGGGATTGAGCACGGCGCCCGGCGGGAGCGTGGCGAACATCGCGGCGCTGACGTTGGGGATGCTGGCCAGCAGTTCGGTGGTGCGCGGGCACAGCCGCTGCGCCGACGGATGCGCGTCGCCGTACCACTTCAGGTAGAAGCGCTTCCAGCCGGACTTGGCGAACGAATTGAAGCCGGCGTCGTCCTTCTGGTCGGGCGCCTTCATCCGGGCGTGGGCCATCAGCGCCAGGCCTTCGGCGCGGATGGCGCCGGCGTGTCGGCGCAGCGGTTCCAGTTCCGGGAACAGGCTCTGGTCGACGTAGGGCTTGTTGGGGACGGCCGAGAACGCGTAGAGAAACACGTTGACCGGTGCGAGCAGCCCCGAATGGTCGAAGACCTGGCCCCAGAAACTGTGGCGCACGCGCCCGCGAAAGTGCACCACCAGTATGCAGGCGAGATACAGGGCGACGAGGGTCAGCGCGATCATCGGGGCTCCGGCAGGCGGCATGTTTGACTTCCCCGAGCATGGAACAACTCGCGGTCACGCTGCTGGCGACTCGTCGAAAATACCACTGCCGGGTATGGATTTGCCGACGCTGCAATCTCTCGGAGAAGAGGTCGTGATAGCGGAAGGCCGGTGGCCAGCAACCAGCAAGCGGCGTGCCTGATGCTGGCGCCCCTTGCGCGGAACGAGCGCCGACGTGCTGCGGAGGCGGCGGGCAGGGCGCCCGCGCGAAGGTTGCGCCGTGCGCGTCGGGCGCGCGGCGCGGGGAAAGTTCAGCTCAGGTGCTTGCCGACCAGGCCGGTCATCTCGAACATGGTGACCTCGTCCTTGCCCATGACGGCCTTGAGCTTGGCATCGCAGAGGATGTTGCGCTTGTTGGCGGGGTTCTGCAGGTTGTGGGCCTTGATGTAGTCCCACAGGGCCTTGGTGACGGCGGTGCGGGGCAGCGGATCGGCGCCGACGATCGCGGCGAGCGCGGGGCTCGGCTTGAGGGCCTTCATGAAAGCGGAGGTCTTGGTTGCTTCGGTTGCCATGGTGAGTTCGTCCTCTCGGTGCGGAAAGGCCGCGAGCATAGCCTGTCTGCGGCTTCGCCGGTGTAGCGCCTGTCGTGCCTTTCCTGTGGTAGTGCGCGAGACCGCGTTGCCGAGTGTCTCCCGATGTTGACTTGTGTAATGAGAATCGTTAGCATTCGTACTTGAGTCGGCGTTACACCCGACCCGCCAGCATCTCCCCAGGGATCCCCGTCGAACGGGGCCGCAGGACGCCAGCCACCACCGTCCCAAGCCCTCGTTCGGAGCCGAGATCCATGAGCCTCATCCAGAGCCGCAAGCACGCGGCCGCACGTCAACCGCGCCATCGTTCCTCCATGGCGCTCGCGGCGGCCGCGCTCGCGCTTCCGGGCGCCGTGCTGGCCCAGTCCGCCTCCGCACCGGCGACCGCGGCGTCGCAGGCCCGGACGGAAGCGACGCTGCCCACTGTGAAGGTGCAGGCCGCGACCGGGAAGGACAACGACTACAAGGCCGACGTCGTCTCGTCGCCCAAGTTCACCCAGCCCATCGTCGACACGCCGCAGACGATCACGGTCATCAGGAAGGAACTGCTGCAGCAGCAGGCCGCCACCACGCTGTCGGAAGCCCTGCGCAACACGCCCGGCGTGACGATGCAGCTCGGCGAGAACGGCAGCACGCAGACGGGCGACTCGATCAACCTGCGCGGCTTCGACAGCTCGCAAAGCATCTTCGTGGACGGCATCCGCGACTTGGGCGCGGTCTCGCGCGACGTGTTCAACATCGACCAGGTCGAGGTGGTCAAGGGCCCGTCCGGCTCGGACATCGGCCGCGGTGCCTCGTCGGCGTACATCAACCTGGTCTCCAAGACCGCGCAGGCCGACGGCGCCTTCGCGACCGGCAGCCTGATCGGCGGCACCGCCGACCGCAAGCGCGTCGTGGCCGACCTGAACACGCCGCTGAGCTCGATCCCGGGCAGTGCCGTGCGCCTGAACCTGATGGCGCAGGACGAGGGCGTGCCCGGCCGCGACGAGGTGCGCCAGAAGCGCTGGGGCTTCGCGCCCACCGCGACCTTCGGGCTCGGCGGCTCGACGCGCGAGACGATCGGCGTCCTGCACGTGCAGCAGGACAACCGTCCCGATGGCGGCGTGTCCACCTTCGGCGTGAACGGCTACGTCTTCGCGGCCGCCACCGCCACCGCGCCGGCGCAGGACCCCGGCCCGGCCGTGGACCCGAACAACTACTACGGCCTGGCGAGCGACTACGACCACGTCAGGATGGACATGTTCACGTCCAGGCTGGAGAGCGATCTGGCCAAGGGCGTGGCGCTGCGCAACACCACGCGCATCGGGCGCACGGTGGAGGAGGTGGTGGTCACGGGCGTCAACGCGGTGACCGCCACCGCGGCGGCCCCGGCCGGCTACGTCGTCGCGCGCTCGCGCCAGGGCCGCCACCAGGACAACGAGATCCTGACGAACCAGACCAACCTGAGTTCGACCTTCGACACCTTCGGCCTGACCAACTCGCTGTCGACCGGCTTCGAGTTCACGTACGAGCGCCAGAAGACGGTGACGCCGGCGGCCATCGCCTCCACCACGCCGGGCGGCCTGGCCAACCTGTACGCGCCGAACCCGGACGACCCGATGACGATGCCGCTGTTCAACCTGACCGGCACCAACACGCTGGGCAGCACGCTCACCGCCTCCGGCTATGCCTTCGAGACGCTCAACCTCGGCAAGGACTTCCTGGTCAACGGTGGCGTGCGCTTCGACAAGTTCCACACCGACACCAGCTCCAACACCTTCGCCTCCGGCACGACGGCCGCCTCGCAGTACGCGCTGGGCCTGACCGACACCGTGTGGAGCTACAAGGTGGGAGCCGTCTGGAAGCCGGCCCACGACGGCAGCGTCTACGTGACGTACTCCGACTCGAAGCAGCCTCCGGGCGGCACCAACCTGGCGCTGTCCAACCAGGCCAACAGCGCCTCGCGGGCCGACTTCCAGCCGCAGGAGGGCACCAACATCGAGGCCGGTACCAAGTGGGACCTGCTCGGGGGCGACATGCTGGCCACCGCGGCGGTGTACCGTAGCGAGAACAAGAACGAGCCGGTGTCCGACGGCGCGGCCGTGCCCACGTACTCGCAGATCGGCAAGCGCCGCGTGCAGGGCATCGAGCTGGGCCTGGTGGGCAAGGTCACGACGGAAACGAGCGTCAGCGTCGGCTATTCGCACCTGGACTCCAAGATCCTGGTGGCCGCGGCGGCCTCCCAGGGCGGCGTGCTGACGTTCACGCCGGTCAACACGTTCACCTCGTGGGTGACGACCCTGCTGCCGCTGGGCATCACCGTGGGCGGCGGCATGCGCTACGCCGACACGGCGGCGCGCAGCAGCAACACGGCGGCCCCCACGTCCAACCTGCTGCGGGCTCCGGCCTACTGGGTCGGCGACGCGATGGCCTCGTACGACATCAGCAAGCACTGGCAGCTGCAGCTGAACGTGTACAACCTGTTCGACCGCAAGTACATGCAATCGCTGAACAACGGCGGCTCGCGCTACACGCCGGGCGCCGAGCGCAACGGACTCGTCTCCGTCAACGCCACGTTCTGACCCGCCACAGGTTGCGCCCCATGCTGCTGCACGTCCCCGAAGTCCTGACCGCCGCCCAGGTGGCCGACATCCGCCGGCGCCTGGAGACCGCCGACTGGGTCGACGGCCGCGCCACGGTGGGCGCGCAGGGCGCGCAGGTCAAGCGCAACCGCCAGCTCGACGAGTTCTCGCCGGTGGGCCAGGAACTGGGCCGCGCGGTGCTGAAGGCCTTGCTGGCCAACCCGCTGTACATGTCGGCGGCGCTGCCGCTGCGCCACATGCCGCCGCTGTTCAACCGCTACGAGGGCGGCGAGCACTACGGCCTGCACGTGGACGGCGCGATCCGCTCGGTGCCCGGCACCACGCTGCAGATGCGTACCGACCTGTCGTGCACGCTGTTCCTGGCCGGCCCCGACGAGTACGACGGCGGCGAGCTGGAGATCATCGACACCTACGGCACGCACTCCGTGCGGCTGCCGGCCGGCGACCTGCTGCTGTACCCGTCCAGCAGCCTGCACCGCGTGCACCCGGTCACGCGCGGCGTGCGCATGGCCTCGTTCTTCTGGGTGCAGAGCCTGGTGCGCGACGTCGCGCGGCGGCATATGCTGTTCGAGCTGGACCAGAACATCCAGGCGCTGCGCGAGCAGGTAGGCGATGTGGAAGCCGTGTTGGGACTCACGGGGCAGTATCACAACCTCGTGCGGATGTGGTCGGAGGTCTGACCGAGGGGCGGGGCCCTGGCGGCGGTGGATCCAGATAAGACAATGGAGGCGCTCCGGTCGCGCTGGACGGAGCTCGCCACACCGCTCGGACTTGCTGCCACTGTCGCTGACGCGCAGTCCGCGATTTCGCCTGCCTCTCAGGCGGCAGTGTGCAAACGCCAAAGCGATAGTGGACAAGTCAACGCGATATGCAAACATCTCGAGCAGCCTTTGGCGTTGAAACTGCTTGAGCCGTTCGGCAATGAGGTGCCGGGTCTTGATAAATTCTGAATTCTGCGGGTCTTGGAGGCTTTGTTGTGCAGCGACGAAACCTGCTTGCTCGGCCCTGGATTCGGCCGCAGCCCGCATGAATCCTGAAGATTCCGTTTGAACGCGGTCCACTGGTTCCCCCGCGAAGCGTTATCTGAGCGATAGGCCTTCGACGAAGTCGAGGTTCACGCGCAGGTCAGCCATGTAGGTCGATGATTCCGCGCCGCAATCCGAGCGTCACCGCGTGCGTGCGGTCGCTCGCGCCGAGCTTCTGGAGGATCGCCTTCATGTGCCCCTTCACGGTGTCCTCGGTCACGCTGAGCGTCAAACCGACGCGCTTGTTCGAGCTACCGAGGGCGACCAAGCGCAACACCTCGACCTCGCGCGACGAAAGCTCGTTGTCGCTCGTGCGCTCCGCCAGGTCAAGCGCGATCTCCACGGGCACCGAACGCTTGCCGGAGTGCACGCTTCGAATAGTGTCTATCAGTTCGCGCCGTAGCATGCTCTTGAGCAAGTAGCCCGCGGCGCCGGCCTCCAGCGCTCGGCGGGCCTGAACGTCGCCCTTGTATGTCGTGAGTACAACGATGCGCGCCTCTGACCACGCCTGGCGAATCGCGATCGTCGCGTCAATTCCGTTCATCAGCGGCATCTGGATGTCCATCAGCGTGATGTCGGGGCGCAGCGAGAGACACAGGTCGACCGCTTCGATGCCGTTGGCGGCCTCGGCGACGAGTTCCATGTCGGGCTGGCCTTCGATCACGCTGGCGATGCCGTCGCGTAGCAACGGGTGATCGTCGACGGCGAGGAGGCGGATCGTGCGGTGGGGGGTGTCTTCGTTCATCCTGTTCTTTTCGGGGCCAGTGAGGCGAGGTAGAACATCAGCCCGCGCCAGCCGCGGCGCGCGCGGCCGCTGAGCCGCAGCTCAAGCCGGATCTGGGTGCCGTCGCCTTCCGCGCTCGTCAGCGTGAAGCGGGCGCCGATCGAGCGCGCGCGTTCGCGCATGCCCGCAAGGCCCCAATGGCCGGCGCGACCGGCAGCGTGTTCGCGCAGGGCAGGCATGCCGCGGCCGTCGTCGCGCACTTCGAGCACGAGGCGTGCGGGCGTCTGTTGCATCACCAGTTGCACCGCCGCGGCGCGCGCATGCCGCGCTGCGTTCAGCAGCGCCTCGCGACCGATGTGCTCGGCCTCGTGGCGCACGTGGCCCGGCAGCGGCTCGCCGTCGCCGCGCAACGCGGCGGAGAACGAGTGGCCATGCTCGGCGGCCAGTTCCTCACCGAAGCGCGCGAGCGCCTCGCCGAGTGTGGCGCCGCCGCCAGCCGGGGCGCGCAGTTCGCTGACGCGGTCGCGGCCCTCCGTCAGCACCTCTTCGGCGCGGTCGAGCGAGCGCTCCAGCGCGAGCCGCGACGGGTCGTCCGGCGACATTCGGTCGACACCGGACTGGAAGCGCAGGATCAGGCCCTGGACGCTTTGCAGCAGTGTGTCGTGGAGCTCGCGCGCGATGCGCTCGCGCTCGATCAGCATGGCCTCGTGGCGATCGGCGTAGCGCGCCGCAAGCCGGCCGAGGCGCCAGCTCACCAGCGCCCAGGCGAGCAGACCGGCGATCGGTACCCACATCAGCCGGAACCACCAGGTCTGGTGGAACGCCGGTGGCACCGAGAACTCGAGCAGCGCGGGCTGCGCGCTCCAGATGCCGTCCTCGTTGCGTGCCAGCACGTGGAACTCGTAGCGGCCGGGCGACAGGTTGGTGTAGTGCACGCTGCGGCGGGTGTCGACGTCCTGCCAGCCGGTGTCGACGCCGTCTAGGCGAACGCGGAAGGTCACGCGCTCCGGCTGGGCCAGTGCGACGGCCGTGTAGCGCACGTCGACGCTGCGCGTACCGACCGGCAAAGTTGGCGACTGCAGCGGCCAAGCGTTTCCGCCGACGTCCAGCGCGACGATGCGTGCTGGCGGCGGGACGAGGTTGCGCCGGATATGGCGCGGATCGATCCAGACTACGCCGTTGGTGGTCGCGAACCAAAGCACGCCGTCGTCGGCAACCACGGTCGTCGGCACCGGGCGCAGCTGCGCCGGCGCGCCTTCGAGGCCGTCGTGGTAGTCCAGTCGCTCGGCTGCGATCGCATGTGACGCTTCGCGCACGGCTTGCGCAATCTCACCGGAAGGTAGTCGAAAGATACCCACGGCTGTATTCAACCAAACGTCGCCGAAGGCGTCGACGACGATGCCCGACACCCCGGCCAGCGGCTCGCCGCCGTCGATGCGGATCGGGTACACATGGCCGTCTTCCACCAGCGCGAGCCCGAGCTCGCCGCCCAGCCAGACACGATCGCCCTGAGGGCAGAGCGCGAGCAGGCTGCCGACATGCAGCCCCTGCCCAGCACCCCAGGCGGACTGCACGCCGGCTGCGTCGACCATCACCAAGCGGTTGAATGCATAGCCGAGCCATAGCCTGCCACGCGGGTCGCGCGCCATTGCAAGCGGGTTGGCGTCGGGGCCGCCGGGTGGTTCTGGCACCGAATGCCAACCCATCTTCGGAGGTATGTCCTGTTCCCATTGGCCGTGGCGCAGGATCGCTAGTCGCATGCGGCCGTCGCCAACATCGACCATGGCTTGCACCGGAGTGCCGCCGAGGTCGGGAGGTAGTTCGACGCGTGTTGCCGTGTCGCCCGCGATGCGCCAGACCCCGCGTGCGCCGGCCATCCAGACGCGGCCGCGGGTATCGCGCAGCACGCTGGTGATGCGTGGGCCAACGCCGGGCATTCGGCGTTCGTCGTGGCCCAAGCGTGCCGGCTCGACATCGGTGCTGCCGACCCATACCCCCTCACCCGAAGCAGGCGCCAGCGAGGGCACAAGCAGGCCGGCGGGCAGCGCCGCGCGGGTCAACTTGTTGGCGCGAAAGCGGTCGAGGCCGCCGCTGGTGCTCATCCAGAGGTCGCCTTCGCGATCCTCGAGCAGCGCGAGCACCTCGTCGCCGCTCAGGCCGTCTGCGTGTGTGAAGCGCTGCGACGGCAAGACCTGCGGATCGCCACCCGGGCCGAGCGCGGGCAAGTTGTCGGGGTCGACCAAGCGCGCGAGGCCACCCTCGCTCGCGATCCACAACGCGCCGTCGCGGTCAAACAGCAGCGGGCCGACGTGGCCGGGAGAGGGTACTGGCGCCTTCAGCGGTGGCGGCGAATCGACGTCTGGCAGCGCCCACACCCCCTGTGTTCCGTTCGACTCCCACATGCGGCCGTCCGCCCTCTCTGCCAGCCAGGCGAAGCTGATTGAACGCGTCGAGCGCACGAAGCGGGCGCCGCCGGCCGCTAGCCGCCAGGTGCCGTCCTCAGCCACGGCCCACACGGCGCCAGCGTGGTCGGTGTGCAGCGCGTACGTCGCGCCTGCAGGATAGTCTGCTGCTTCGGGAGGCGTGCTCCAGCGTCGACCATCGAAACGCGCGAGTCCGGTAGTCGTGCCGACCCATGGACGCCCTTCCGGGTCGATCGTTACCGAAGTGACGGTGCCCGAGGGCAGCCCTTCCGCACGTCCGAAGTGACGCAACCTGCCTTGGTTCCACCAGCCGATCCCACCGAATCTGTAGCCAACCCACAGCCCGTTGCCTGGCTGCGCGAACAGCATCGACACGCTGCTCGTCGGGCCGCTCTCGCCGGCGGGCGGCTGGAAGCGCTGGAACTGCAGTCCATCGAAGCGGAAGAGGCCGGTCGGACTGCCGAGCCACAGCGTGCCGTCGTCAGTCTGCGCGAGCGATTCGACCTGCGCAGGGGCTCCGTCGCGCGTCAACCAGGCGGTGTGGTGAAGCTGGCTCAGTGTGAGCGAACGATCCATCGCCTGCGCTGTCGTTCCCGCAAGCACGGCAGATCCGACGAGCGCTGCGAGCAGCAAGCGGAGACGGGAGTGTGCGGAGGCTGTGGGCATCGGAGTGGGCAGGGGGCGTCAGGCGATTGTGCCCACGCGGCATGCCCAGTGGACGCTTTGCGGCCCCGGCTACCCGAAAGAGGGGGTGGAGCGTTACCCGAAATAGAAGCTCTTCTGCACGCCTGCGCTGCCTAGACTGGGACACATCCGGAAAACACGACACCGGACATCGTTCACAACATCGAACCCAGGAAGAGCCATGCAAGATATCTCGTTGTCGCGGCGTCGAGCCGCACGTCCTCTGTCGCTGCTTGCGACGCCGTTGACCGCCATGGCGCTTGCCCTGGCAACGATGTCCACGCCGGCGGCAACGCTTGCACCATTGCGCGACCTGGGCGTGGTTGCCCCGTCGACTTCCGTGTCGGCCGTCATCTGGCTCAAAGGCAGCAACGACGCCGGCTTTGACGCAGCAGTGACCGCACTGAGCGACTCGTCCTCGCCCACGTACCACCAGTGGATGCAGGATTCGGACATCGCCGCCTACGCACCGTCGGCGCAGGACATCGCGACGGCGAGCGCTTCGTTCGCCGCACTCGGCCTGAGCGTCGACAAGGTGTTCGAGGGCGGCAAGCTAGTGCGCGTTTCGGGCAGCGCCGCGCAGATGCAGGCGGCATTCGGCACGACTATTCATGCGGTGCAAACGGCTGCCGGCCGCACGCTGTTGAAGGCCGCCACGCAGCCTTCATACCGGGGCGCGCACGCGGAGCTGGTTGGCGGCGTCTCTGGTCTGTCCGGTACGATCACACAGCCGTACGTGGCCCGACAGACGAACCTGATCACGGGCGTTCCAGTGCCGCAGATCGTGCCACAGGCCGGCACGGATCCACTCGCGGCGTTCACCACGAAGTGCTTCGGGCCGGACTACACCGAGACAATGGCCGGCTTTGGGGGAATCGGCGGAGTCGAGGCAGGCGGGGTGATATCCATCGCCACCGGTCCCAGCTATTCCGATCCGACGACGACCACGAACCGCCTCACCTGCGGGTACACGGCGCAGCAACTCGTTGCGCACTACGGCGTCAACGAAGCGCATGCCTTCGGCCTGAAGGGCAACGGACAGACGATAGTGATCGTGGACGCCTACGGCTCGCCGACTGCGCTCGCCGACCTGAACATCTTCTCTGCAGCCATGGGTCTGCCGGTGATGACGTCCAAGACTTTCCAGGTGGCGTATTCGGACGGTGCGCCGTCCGGCTCCGACTCCGATTGGGCGCTCGAGACCACGCTCGACATCGAGTGGGTGCACGCCTTCGCACCCGAGGCCAAGATCGTGCTGGTCGTCGTGCCGAGCAACGACAACGCCGAGCTCGCTTACGGCATCGAGTACGCGGCGGATCACCACCTTGGCAACGTCGTCTCGAACAGCTGGGGTTTGCCCGAGGCGGCGGCCGACGCATCGACTGCGCAAATGTTCGATGCCGTCCTCAAGCGCGCCGCGGCGCGCGGCGTCGCCGTGAATGTTGCGACCGGCGACTCGGGTGACAACGGCCTCGGGACACCGCTGGGCGCGCCCAACATTCCGGCAGATTCGCGTTTCGCGACCGCCGTCGGCGGTACTTCCATCGGCGTTCCGGGCGACAGCGGACCGGTCGAAACGGCGTGGGGAACGTCGCTGACCGAGTTCGGCGTCGAACACAACGTGGCACCGCTACCGATCATCAAAGGGACGATCCAGGGGAGCGGAGGCGGCGAGAGCGTCTACCTGAAGAAGCCGGACTGGCAACGCAAGCTTCCGGGCAAGGGACGCCAATTGCCCGACATCTCGGCCGTTGCTGATCCGCTGACCGGCGCGATCATCGAAATCACGGATACGAACACGGGCGCGCAGACCTGGGGAACCATCGGCGGCACGAGCCTGGCAACCCCGATCTTCTCGGCCATCTGGGCCCTGGCCGACCAAGCCGCGGGTGAATCGCTGGGCCAGGCGGCCCCCGTGATTTCCGCCATGTCACCGTTCGCGCTGCGCGATGTGCTTCCGATTGCAGCGACCAAGCACAACACGAGCGCGTCCATCAGCTTCCGTGGGGGCGCGCCGACCCAATACACGCCGGCCCAGCTGTTCGGGCTGCCCCCGGCGCAGAAGACCGGTTTCCTGGGCGCTCTGTACTACGTCGGCCAGAGCCCGTTCCTCGGTTGGGATGACGTCGGCTTCGGGCTCGACTCCTCGCTCGCTGCAGCGCCTGGCTGGGACAATGCCACTGGCTACGGTGTGCCCAACGGCATCCTGTTCATTGAAACGGCGCAACTGTTCGCGCGGGGCCTCAGGTAAGGTCGCTCGGCGGCTTGGGAGCGCCCAGGGGGCGGGCGACGGCGCAATTGCATGAACGTGCATCAGCCTCGGCACGGTGCGATGCATGCAGTGCGCCGCTCGTCATCCTCCGCGCAGTGGCAGGATCCCCCCCGCCAAGACGCCCCAATGCCTCAGTACACGTCGCGCCGGTAGCGGCCTTCGTCCCTCAGCGCCTCCAGCCGTTCGTTCCCGACGATCTCCACCAGCGCCTCCTCCACCCCGCCGGCCATGCCCTGCAGGCTGCCGCAGACGTACACTGCGGCGCCGTCGTCCAGCCATGCGCGCACCGTCTCGGGCTGCGCGCGCAGACGATCCTGCACGTAGTGCCTGGCGGCCTGGTCGCGCGAGAACGCGAGATCCAGGCGCGTGAGGGTGCCGTCGGCGTGCCAGGTCGCGACATCGTTGCGGAAGTGGAAGTCGTGCGCCATGTGGCGTTCTCCGAAGACGAGCCAGTTGCGCGGTCGCGCGTCCGTTCGCGCGGCGCGCGCGCTGAGGTGCGCGCGCAGGCCCGCGATGCCGGTGCCGTTGCCGACGAGGATCAGCGGCCGGCCGGCGTTGTCGCCCAGCCGGAAGTTGCGGTGCGCGAGCGTGTTGAGCGGCACTTCGGCGCCGACTTCAGCGTCGCGCGTCAGCCAGCCCGAGGCCAGGCCCAGGCTGCCGTCGGCGCGTCGCTCCTGGCGCACGAGCAGGTGCGCACGGCCCTCTGCGGGGGTCGACGCGATCGAGTATTCGCGGGGCCGGCCGGGGGCGTGCGGCACGCGGATCTGCAGCAGGTCGCCGGGCTCCCACGCCGGCGTTGCGCCGGGGGGCGGCTCCAGCTCGAGGTGGAAGACCGGCGCGCCGCTGCTGCCCGGGTTCACGTGCGTGCGCTTCGCGAGGCGCCAGGCCTGGCGTTCGGGCTCCGTCCAGGCGAACGTGTCGCCGACGCTGGCCAGGCGCCCGAGGGCGTGCCTCCAACGCGCCAGGCCTGGCGCGTCCATGCCGTCGACCTCGATGCGATCGAACAGCGGGCGCGCGCCGTGCACCGACAGCCAGGCGTCGAGCGCGCGGCCGAACGCGCAGTAGTTGGCGAACGCGCGATCGCCGAGCGCCAGCACGCCGTAGTGCACGTCCGCCAGCGAGTGGACCGCCGCATCGGGCATGAAGCGGCGCACGAAGGGCGTGGCGCTGTCGGGCGCGTCGCCTTCGCCGCAGGTGCTGGCGATCAGCAGCACCGATGAGGCGGCCACGAAGTCGGCGGGCGCGAGCGTGCCCAGCGGGGCCACGCGCACGGGCAGCGCGGAGCCGTGCAGCGCCTGCGCCGTCTGCCACGCGAGCTGTTCGGCTGCGCCGGTCTGGCTCGCGTGCACCACCAGCAGCGGGCGCGCCTGCGCGTCCCGCGTGCCGGCGAGCGCCCGCCCGCGCGCCGCGAGGGCCGCGGCCTTGCGGCGTTCGCCCAGCGCCAGTGCCAGGCACAGGCTGCCGTATGCGCCCACGACGCCCGCCGCGGCCGCCGCGCGCGCGGCCTCGATTCCGAACAGGCTCATTGCAGCAACCGGTCGTAGCCGGCGCTGGTGAGTTCCTCGAAGCCCGCGCCGCGGCGCACGACGAAGCGGGCGGCGAGGCCCAGGCGGCTCGCCAGTGCCGGGCCGGCGATCGGGCCCAGCACGCCGAGCGCGGTCGACCACGCGTCGGCCTGCATGCATTCCGGGTGGATCACCGTGACGGCGGCCAGGCCGTGGCGGATCGGCAGGCCGTCGCGCGGATCGATGGTGTGGCTGTAGCGGACGCCGTCCTGCTCGAACCAGCGCCGGTAGTCGCCGGACGTGGCCACCGACAGGCCATGCAGCGCGAGCAGCACGGGCGCGGCGCCGGCCTCGGCGTCGGGATGTTCCAGCTTCACCCACCACGGCCGGCCGTCCGGCTTGACGCCGCTGCCCCGCAGCTCGCCGCCGACCTCCACAAGGTGGCTGTCCAGGCCCAGCGCCCGCAGGCGGCGGGCGACCTGGTCGACGCCGTAGCCCTTGGCGATCGCCGAGAGATCCAGGGCGAGGCGGCCCGGCTGCAGCAGCGCGCGGCGGACCGGATCGAGGTCGAGGCGGCGCCAGCCGGCCTGCGCGCGCACCAGCGTCAGATGCGCCGCCGGCGGCATGGCGCCGCGCGGCACGGGGCCGAAGCCCCAGGCGTCGACCAGCGCGCCGGCGGTGGGATCGAACGCGCCGTCGCTGCGCTCGGCGACGTCGCGCGCGCAGCCGAGCACCGCGTGGAATTCATCGGGCAGCACGTGCCAGCTGCCCGGCTCGGCGCGGTTGAAGCGGCTGAGGGCCGAGTCGGCGTCCCAGGTGCTCATCTGCGCGACCACCGTGGCTAGCTCCTGCTGGATCGCGCGCGCCACCGGGTCGCGCTGCAGGCGCACGCTCGCGACGAGGCGCACGCTCCAGGTCGTGCCCATCGTGCGGCCGCCGAACTCGTGCACGCGGCCGCCCAGCGGCGGCGGCGTGCGATCCAGCGTCGCGGGCAGCAGCACGCGGCGCGCCGGGATGGCGTGCGCAAGGTTCACCTGGGCAGCACCTCGAAGGTGGCCGAGTAGCTTTCGCGGCGCGCGCCGGCGGCCGGCGCTGTCCCCCGGTCGCCGCGGCCGCCGTGGTTGACGCCCAGCCAGTAGCGGCCGGCCTCCGGCCACGCCACGCTGAACTCGCCCGCGGCATCGGTCCTGAACGCGAGCTCGCCCATCTTGTAGCGGTAGCGGTTGCCGCCGCGGATCACGGTCACTTCGGCACCCGCGTAGGGCTTGCCATCGAGGAGGATGCGCATGCGCGTCGCGTCGCCCACGCTCAGGTCCGTGGGGTTGGTCAGCGGCAGCAGCTCCAGGCCGTCCCCGGTGATCGTGGCGGGAAGCGCGGTGGGCGTCCCGTTGGTGACGAAGGTTTCCGAACGGGCCAGCTGGCGCGAGACCTGCAGGTCCTGCGCGTCGGCCGGCACTTCCCGGGCGAGCGCGCCGGGCGAGCCGCGCCACCGCTTGGTCTCTGCGCCGACCTTCCACGTGGCCATGGCGGTGTCGGTCACGCCGGCGATGCGGTAGGTGCCTTTCTGCGCCAGCTTCACGTCGAACGTGATGCGGCGCCTGGCCTCGGTGCGGGCATCGGCGGCGACGGCGCTGCCGTCCGGCGCGGTCACCTGCAGCGTGTCCAGCACCAGCGGGAACGCGTCGAACTCGAACAGGTCTTCGGAGATCGCGGCGTCGACGCTGACCACCGGCGCGGGGCCGTCGACCAGCGTGGCCGAGGGCAGCAGCCATGGGCGGTGCGCGTGGGCCGAGAGCGACAGCAGCGCGCCGGCGGCGAGCAGGGCGAGGCGAGGGCGGTTGATCGACTTCATGGCCTGGCGGCGATGGAGACGGTGCCCAGCTCGCCCTGCCCCTGGGCCTGGGTAGCCTGCGGCTTCTTCACTGGCCAGTCGAACGGCACGCGCAGCACCTCGCGGCCGCCGTTCTCGCGCGCGGCCTCCACCACCACCTCGTACTGGCCCGGCGGCAGTGCGGTCACCGCCTTGGCATCGAGCAGGTTGATCGCATGGTCGCCCGCGGTGCGCGTGGCGCCGGTGACGCCGTCCACCACCGCGCTGTCGTGGCCGCTCTTGCGCCACCACGAGCGCATGTCCTTGAGCCACTTGGCGCCGCCGTTGTCGCGCTTCTTGAGGTCGTACCAGAGGGCGACGTTGCCCGCGTACGACTGGTCGGAGGCCTTCTCTATCCAGGCCGCCAGGTACGGCCGGTGGTATTCGGCGATGTCCATGCGCGGCAGCTGCACCTGGAGGGTGAGTTCGGCCGACAGGGCGGGCATGGCCGCCGCGGCGGCGGTGAGGGCGAAGGAATGGCGGATCAGCATCGGAGGCGTCGTTTCGGGTTTCAATGGATGAAGAGAAGGGCCAGCAGCATCGGCAGCACCACGCCCAGTCCGACCAGGGGCCAGGTGCCGGGCCGGTTGCCGGCGTGCATCTTGAGGATGACCAGGCCGGTGATCGTGAAGACGAGGCAGGCGATGGCGAACGCGTCGATGAACCAGCTCCAGGCCGTGCCGGCGCTGCGGCCCTTGTGCAGGTCGTTGAGATACGAGACCCAGCCGCGGTTCGTGTCCTCGAACTCGGCCTCGCCGCTCGCGCGATCGATGCGTACCCAGGCGTCGCCGCCGGGGCGCGGCATCGCCACGTAGATCTCGTCGGACGACCACTCGGCGGAGCGCTCGTGCACGTCCACCTGCAGCGCGTTCGCGATCCAGTCGGCCAGGGCCGCGGGCAGCGGCGCGTCGTGCTTGTGCTCGCCCGGGGCCGGAGCCAGCGCGGCCCGCAGCGGGGCCGGCAGCTGCGATTTGCGATCCAGCACCACCGGCTGCGCCTCGATGCGGGCCGCATGGTTGAGCGTCAGGCCGGTGGCTGCGAACAGCAGCATGCCCAGCAACGCGATGGCGGAGCTGATCCAGTGCCAGCGGTAGAGCGTCCTGAGCCACCACGCGCGCGCGGGCCGGGCCGCGGCCGCCGTCATTTGGTCAGGATCAGCTTGCCCAGCGAGGTCTGGCGCAGCCGGTAGACGGCGTCGCCGTGGGCGATCTGCACCTCGGGGAACTCGGCGAACAGTTGTTCGCTGGTGATGCAGCGCACGTTGGCGGCGCGGACCGGCACACCCGTGACGAAGCCGCGTTGGAACGCGTCGGGGTCGTGGGTGGCGTCGTTCGTACGGGCGGCGAGGGCGGTGGAGAGGTTCATCGGGGCAGCTCGAATTCGATGGGAATGGACGCCCAGCCGGCAACGGCCACGCCGTTCTCGAGGTAGGGCTTGAAGCGCGCGTTGCGCACGGCGGTGACGGCGGAATCGTCGAGGCGGGAAAAGCCGGTGGACGCGACGAGCTGGACGTTGCGTGGCAGGCCCTGCTCGTCGATGAAGACCCGCACCAGCGCCTTGCCCGATTCGCGCATCCTGGTGGAAATGCGCGAATAGACCGGCGCGGGCGGCACCAGGAACTGCACCGCCGAGGGCGGCAGGAGCCGCGGCGCTGCCGGCAGCGCAGCCTCCGCGGTGGCGGCTGCCTCGGGGGCGGGCGGCGGCGGCGCGATGGCTTGCGCCACCAGCGGCGAAGGTGACGGCGACGGCTCGGGTGCGATCAGGGGCATCTGCAGCCGCGGCGCCGTGGGCATGCGCAGGCTGGGCGGCGGCGGGAGCGGCTTCGATGGTGCGAGCGGAGCGGGCGCATCGACCACGGTCAGGAACACGGGCTTCGCTTCGGCGACGACGTCGCGCAGGCGGCTGGCGTCGAGCAGCCCGACGACGGCGACGCCATGGACGGCGATCAGGGTGGCGAGCACGACGCGGCGGCGCCTCAGTTGATCGGGCGTGCGGTCGCCGTAGTGCTGCGACGCCGCGAGGCTGGCCGGCACGCGGGCGAGGGCGGCGTGGCACGCGACGGCCGGCGGCCCATGGCGGGGTTGGACGTCGGCGCCGGGGGTGCCGTAGGTCAGGCGTTGGGGTTGCATCAAGGCCATCCGTGACTTTCGAAGTGAACAGATATTAAACGAAATGCGACTGAGTCGCATTAGCGTTAATCCAGGAAAGTGGATTTGGGTGGCGGGGGTCTCCGGCACGTCCGGCGCGGCCAGCCGCATTCCGGTGACCGATTGCGGCATTCCGTCCCGCGGCCAGCCCTCCGGGCCGGCGCCTCCGTACCATGGCGCCATGTCCGATGCTTCGCTCCCGCCGCCCGACCGACCCCGCACCCCGCGCCAGCTGTGGATCGGCTACGGCTGCGCCTGCCTCGCCGCCTGGCTGCTGCACGTGCTGGCCGGCGCCGAATTCCAGCGCGGGCTGTGGCAGCTGTGGCAGGCCGTCTACCAGGCGACGCTGGGCCTCTGGGCGCCGATGCTGCTGGGCGTGGCCGTGTTCCCGTGGGTTCGGTGGGCACAGGGCGGCGCGGGCGGAACGGTGGGGGAGGCGATACGCCATGGCGCAGGTGCGCTCGCGTTCGGCGTGGCGTGGGAAGCCTGCGACTACGGCTTGGCGTGGCTTCTGTACGGCCGCGTGTACGCCAACGTGATGCTGGTGCAGACCGCGCTATGGCGGGCCGTCTGGGGCGTGATCGCCTACGCGGCCATCGGCGGCGCGTTCGCCGCGTGGCTGCAGGCGCGGCGCGCCCGCACCGCGTCGCTGGCGGCGGCCCAGGCCGAATCTGCGCTGGCCCGCGCCGAGCTCGCGGTGATCAGCGGCAAGCTCAATCCGCATTTCCTGTTCAACACGCTCAACTCGCTGATCGCGCTCACGCGCAAGGACGCCCAGGCGGCCGAAGCTTCGCTGATGCGCTTCGCGGGCATGCTGCGCTACGTCCTCGATACGAAACGAAGCGTCAACGACCGCGTGCCGCTGGCCGACGAGATCGAGTTCGTGCGCGACTATCTCGCGCTGGAAAGCCTGCGCCTGGGCAAGCGCCTGCAGGTCGACTGGCAGCTGGATCCGGCCACCCTGGCCGACGAGATCCCGCCGCTGAGCCTGCAGCCTCTGGTGGAGAACGCCATCCAGCACGGCATCGCGCCGCGCGTCGGCGGCGGCCGCGTGGGCATCCGCAGCGCCCGCAACACGATGAACCTCGGACTCGAGCTGAGCGTGGAGGACGACGGCGCCGGCTGCGAGCCGGCCCGCCTGGACGACCCCGCGCCCGAGCGTTCGGGCATCGGCCTGACCGCGCTGCGCCGCCGCTTCGCGCTGGACTACGACGGCCGTGCCCGCCTGCAGATCCGCACCCGGCCCGGCGCGGGCTTTCGCGTCGACCTCTGGATACCCCAATGACCCAACCCACCCGCGTCCTCATCGCCGAGGACGAACCGCTCGCCGCCGAGGCCCTGGCCGACTGGGTCGCGCAGATGCCTTCGCTGCAGCTCGTGGCCACCTGCGCCGACGGCGCCAGCGCGCTGGCGCAGATCCGCGAGTTGCGGCCCGACCTGGTGCTGATGGACATCCAGATGCCCGTGCTCACCGGCCTGCAGGTGGTGCAGGCGCTGGCCGGCGACGACCATGCGCCGGCGGTGATCTTCACCACCGCCTACGACGAGCACGCGCTGACAGCGTTCGAGCTGCACGCCGTCGACTACCTGCTCAAGCCGTTCTCGCACGAGCGCTTCGTCGAGGCCATCACCCATGCACGCCGGGACGACGGCGCGGCGCTGGCGGGCGCGGTGGCCGCGCTGCAGGCGCCCGGGGACGCGCCGCTCGCGCGCGTGCTGGTGCGTGACCAGGGGCGCATCTTCCCGATCAGCGTCGACGCGATCGAGCACCTGCGCTCCGACACCAAGTACACGGCGTTGTCCGTCAAGGGCCGCAGCTACCTGGTGCGGCTGCCCATCGTCACGTTCGAGCAGCGACTCGACCCGGCACGCTTCATCAAGCTGCACCGCAGCTGCATCGTCAACCTCGATTTCGTGGAGTCGCTGACGCCCGACGAGAACTCGCAACTCGTGGCCCGCATGACCGACGGCACGCTGATCACGGCCAACCGGGACGTTTCCCGGAAACTGAGGGAGCAATCGATATGAACCGCCGTCTTCTGGCTCTCGCCGCGGGCCTGCTGGTGCCCATTCTCGGGCAGGCGCAGGTTCGGGTGCAGGCTCAAACCCAGGCGCAGGCCCAGGTGCAGCAACCGCAGCCCGGCGAGGGCAAGGTCTATGCGCCGGGGCCGTTCGACAGCGTGCTGGTGGACGGCGCGGGCCAGGTGCGGCTGGTGCAGGGCGACCGCGACGAGGTGTTCGTGCCCGGCGACGCCGACGCGCAGGAGGCGGTCGAGGTGCGCCTGGACGGTCACCGCCTGCGCATCGAGATGCCCGGCGGCTGGAAATTCTGGAAGAGCGGCGCCGGGGCGCTGGTGGAGGTTCGGGTGCGCCACCTGGAGCGCCTCACGATCGTGGGCTCCAACGACGTCCTCGCACCGGGCCTTCTCAGCGGCGACCAGCTCACCGTCAGCATGGCCGGCATGGGCGTGGTGCGTCTCGACCAGCTGAAGGTGGGCCAGCTCAACTTCGAGATCTCGGGCGCGGGCGAGGGACAGCTCAACGGCCAGGTCGACCGTCTGCGGCTCTCGGTGTCGGGCAAGGGCAAGATAGGCGCGGAGCAGTTGCGCACGGGCACGGCCGACGTGTCGATCAGCGGAGTGGGCAACGCCTCGCTGTGGGCGGTCGACAAGCTCCACGTGCGTATCTCTGGTGCGGGACACGTGGACTATTGGGGCGATCCGGCGGTCTCGAAGTCGATTTCCGGATTCGGGTCGGTGGATCCGCGCGGGGCGAAGTGATGGCCGGGGTGGCTCCTGCGACCGCGCGCAGGACGACATGCACGCAGCCCGGTCATCCCGCGCGAAGTCGCCGGATCCATGCACGCCAGAGAACTTGAAATCTATATGACTATCAGTCTATTACGATAGACTATGAAAGTACTGGATCAGATGTTGATCGGTTGTCTGGCGCATGCTCGCAGCCCAGGTGCCCACATCTCATCAACGGGTTGCTCGAGAAATCTCAAGTCATTTCTGGATTTCGGGAGTCGTCTTGCCGCGTCTTTTCCTGACACTTCTTCGTACGCTCGCGCTCGCGTTGCCGTTCGCGACCGCCATCGCGGCCCCGCCACGATCGCCCATCCCCGTGAAGGTGATGGTCGTCACCCTGTTCGGCCCGGAGGCCGCTCCCTGGCTGGCGCAGTTGCCCCCGACCCGATCCGTGCGCGTGCCTGGCCTGTCGGCCGAGTACCCCGACGTGAAGTGCACCGAGGCAGGCGTGTGCGTGATGACGACCGGCATGGGCCACGCGAACGCAGCAGCCTCCACGATGGCGCTGGTTCTGAACCCGCAATTCGACCTGTCGCACGCCTACATCGTGGTCACCGGCATCGCCGGCATCGACCCGAACGTCGGCACGCTGGGCGCCGCGGCCTGGGCGCGCTACCTGGTCGACTTCGGCCTGCAACAGGAATTCGACGCCCGCGAGGCGCCCCCGGCCTGGGACTCCGGCTACGTGGGCATCGGCGCGGCCGATCCGGCCACCCGCCCCAAGCTGGACTACGGCACCGAGGTGTTCCAGCTCGACGAAGCGCTGCTGCAGCGTGCGCTGGCGCTGTCGCGAACCGCCCGCCTGGAGGACAACGACACCGCGGCGGCCTACCGCAGGCAGTATCCGCAGCCGGCCGCCCAGGCCGCGCCCGGTGTCCTGCAATGCGACACCCTCGCCGGCGACACCTGGTGGCATGGCGACAGGCTGGGCGCGCGCGCCTCCGCGTGGACCCGCCTGCTCACCGATGGCAAGGGCACCTACTGTACGACGCAGCAGGAAGACAACGCCACCTACGAGTCGCTGCGGCGCGGCGCGGCCGCCGGCCGGCTGGACCTGCGTCGCGTGGCGGTGCTGCGTACCGGCGCCAACTTCGACCGGCCGCACCCGGGCCAGACGGCCCAGGAGTCGCTGAACGCCGCGTCGGGCGGGTTTCCGATCGCCACCGCCAACCTCTATCGCGCGGCGTGGCCGCTCGTTTCGGATATCGTTGCCCGATGGCCGCGATGGCGCGAGGGCGTGCCTCGGCCCTGAGGGAGACCACCTTGATCCACAAGTTGCTGGCCGCGCTGCTGGCCCTGTGCGCCGCGTCGGCGTCCGCGGGCCGGACCGCCTGCCTTACCGAATGCACGCCGCGCATCGGCATCGTCTCGGCCTTCGGCCAGGAGGCCGACATCCTCGTGGGCCAGACGAAGTCGCCGCATGCCTGGACGATCAACGGCAACCGCTTCACCACGGGCGTGCTGCGCGGCGTGCCGGTGGTGATCGTGCTCAGCGGCGTCAGCATGGTCAATTCGACGATGGTCACACAGCTGATGGTGGATCACTTCCGGGTGCAGCGCCTGGTGATGTCGGGCATCGCCGGCGGCGTGAACCCGGTGCACCATGTGGGCGACGTCATCGTGCCCGACCGCTGGGCCATGCCGCTGGAGGTGTTCTGGAACCGCGACAGTGTGCTGCCGGCCACCTGCGGCAAGGCGGCCGACGTGTCGTGCCTGGGCCTGAAGCTGGCCAGCGCCGACGGCCGGCCGGTGCCGCCGTTCAGCCTTGCCACGGCCGCGGGTGCGGTGCCCACCGGCCTGTTCATGCGCGAGAACTTCGTGATGACCGCGGCCAACGCGCCGGCCGGCGAGTTCCGCTTCGACTACCCGGTGGACGCGGCGATGCTGGCCGTCGCGCGAGAGATCCGCCCGGCACTGGCGCGCTGCGGCCCGAAGGCCGTGAAGTCCCCCGGCGCCGAGCCCGATCCCGCGCTGTGCGTGAAGACCACGCCGCAGGTGATCGTGGGCGGCCGCGGCGTCTCGGGCAGCGCGTTCCTCGCGAATGCCCAGTACCGCGCCTACCTGTTCGAGCAGCTGCACGCCGAGACCTTCGAGATGGAGACGGCCGCGCTGGCCCATGTGGCCTACGCGAACGCGATCCCCTACATTGCCTTCCGCAGCCTCAGCGACCTGGCGGGCGCCGACGAGTTCAACGCCGACGCCGTGGCGCTGTTCGCCAGCGGCCTGGCCGAGACCAACGAGGCGGCGGTGACGCTGGCCTTCCTGGACGGGTGGCGCCGGCGCAAGTGATTCGAGCGGGCCCATTGCAAGGATGGGCGCGCTGCGGCGGCAGCTACTGGCGGCCGCTTTCGATGCATACAGGGTGCTGTATGTAAAGCTGGCGGGATCCGCGTAAGAGTTCACGCCCCTGCGCGACGAATGGAGGCTGCGGCCAAGCCGGCCTCGGTGCGCGAATCCCCGTGGGATGCGCGCCCATTCACCTCCAGGAGAGACGACGATGACTCAACGAATCCTCACGGCCGCCGCGACGGCCATCGTGCTGCTTGGCGCCATGACGGCGGCCTCCGCCGAAGGCGCCGCCCACGCCCCGCTCGTGCTCACGGCCTCGAACGCCACGACCAACGAACTGGTGGTGCTCGATGCCACGGGCGCTGTGCTGCGCCGCATTCCCACGCAAGGGCAGGGCGGCGTGGCCGGCAATGCCGGCGGCATCGCGACCAGCCGCGATCGCGTCGCGGTGGTCAATTTCGGATCGGCCAACGTGTCGATCTTCCAGCGCGATGACGGCGGACGCCAGTTCCGGGTCGAGCAGGTTGTCCAGACGCTGGGCAGCCCGGTCAGCGTCGCCTTCGGCAACGACCACCTGTACGTGCTGACCACCACGGGCGTCGAGTCGCATCGCGCAGGTCCTTGGGGCGTGACCCCGGCGGCCGACGGCCACGCCCAACTGCTGCATGCGGACGGTAGCGCCGCGCAGGTGGGCGCGCTGCGCCACGAGCTGATCCTGTCGGAGAAGAGCAACGCGATCGAGGGCGTGCGGCTGTCCGGCGACGGCGCCGTCGTCGGTGCCGCCACGCTCGTGGCCAACATCCCCGCCAACGTGAACGCGCCGTTCGGGCTGGCCACGCGGGGCGACGATGCCTACGTGACCATCGCGCACGCCGACGAGATCAGCCTGGTGCGCAACGACACCGTGCTCACGGTGACGCCCTCGGTGACGCAGCACGCGCCGTGCTGGGTGGCCCTCGGCGGCCCGTTCCTGTTCTCGGCCAACTCGCCCAGCCAGAGCGTGTCGCGCTACGCCGTGTACGGCCAGAAGATCGTGCAGGACGCGGCGGTGATCGCCCAGTTCACCGGCAATCCCACCGACATCGCGGTCCGTGACGGCTTCGCCGCGGTGGTGGACGCCGCGGGCACGGCGTCGCGCGTGTCGATCTTCAAGGTCGACCAGGATGGCAATTTCGCGCTGCAAGGCGTCGCGGCACTGCCGAGCGCGGCGACCAACGGCGTCGCGATCGTCGACGCGGACGCCTGGCATTGATGAGGGCTTGCGCCAGGCCGGCAACGTCCTGGCGCGTGCCGGCGTACCATCTGGCGCCTCGCGCGACCCGCGTCGCCCTGACTTGAGTCGGAAGGCCCCGCCCCCATCTGGACGGGACGCTTCCCAAAGGAGAACCGAAGATGTCCGAGTACACGAAGTCCGCCGAGGCCCTGGCCCGCCTGACCCCGATCCAGCGCCACGTCACCCAGGAGAGCGGCACCGAACGCGCGGGCACCGGCGAGCTGCTCGACAACAAGGCGCCCGGCATCTACGTGGACATCGTCTCCGGCGAGCCGCTGTTCGCGTCGGCCGACAAGTTCGAGTCGGGCTGCGGCTGGCCCAGCTTCACCAGGCCGATCGCCCCGGCCTTCGTAGACGAGTTCCGCGACACCGCGCACGGCATGATCCGCACCGAGGTGCGCTCGCACCACGGCGACAGCCACCTGGGCCACGTGTTCCCGGATGGCCCGCGCGACCGTGGCGGCCTGCGCTACTGCATCAACTCGGCGTCGTTGCGCTTCGTGCCGCGCGAGCAGATGCAGGAGCAGGGCTACGGCGAGTACCTGAACCAGGTGGAGGACGTGCAATGACCACCGAACGCGCCGTCCTCGCCGGTGGCTGCTTCTGGGGCATGCAGGACCTGATCCGCAAGTTGCCCGGCGTCGTCGAGACCCGCGTGGGCTACACCGGCGGCGACGTGGAGGACGCCACCTACCGTCGCCACGGCACCCATGCCGAGGGCATCGAGATCGTGTTCGATCCGGCCGTGCTGAGCTATCGCCAGATCCTGGAGTTCTTCTTCCAGATCCACGACCCGAGCACGAAGAACCGCCAGGGCAACGACGTCGGCACGAGCTACCGCTCGGCCATCTACACCACGTCGCCCGAGCAGAAGGCCGTGGCCGAGGACACCATCCGCGACGTCGACGCGTCGGGACTGTGGCCCGGCAAGGTGGTCACCGAGGTCGAGCCCGCGGGCGCGTTCTGGGAGGCCGAGCCCGAGCACCAGGACTACCTCGAGCTGTTCCCCAACGGCTACACCTGCCACTTCCCGCGGCCGGGCTGGAAGTTGCCCAAGCGGGCGGCCTGAGTCTCGGACGCTAGCGGCTGATGAAGTCGACGAAGGCGCGCAGCGGCGTCGGCATGTAGCGCCGGCTCGGGTAGTACAGGAACGGGCCGGTGAACGGGCGCCACCAGCCGGGCAGCAGCGGCACCAGCGCGCCGTTGTCGAGGTGCGGCTGCAGCCACTGCTCGAACAGGTGGATGACGCCGGTGCCTGCCAGCGCCGCGTCGACGGCGAGGTCGGTGGTGGCGCCGATGCGCACGATCAGCGGGCCGTCCACTTCCACCTTCAGCACCTCGCCGTCGCGCTCGAACTCCCACGGCGGGATCGTGCCACTGGCGAAGCGCCCCCTCAGGCAGGCGTGCTGGAGCAGCTCGCGCGGATGCGTCGGCGTGCCGTGGCGGGCGAGATAGGCGGGCGACGCGGCCGTGGCCATGCGCTGCTGGCGCGGGCCGATGGGGATGGCGATCATGTCCTGCTCGAGGCGCTCCTCGTAGCGGATGCCGGCGTCGCAGCCGGTGGCGAACACGTCCACCAGGCTCTCGTCGGCCACGACGTGCAGCGTGATGTCGGGATAGGCAGCGAGAAAGGCCGG